>OLNP01001093.1_pt1 | contig 24478 bp, 20 predicted proteins | sample 1671951 | NCBI WGS metagenome assembly OLNP01 (sample SAMEA3136629, study PRJEB25190) | human gut metagenome | biome: human gut; feature: human-associated habitat; material: faeces | place: Austria | collected 2013
CGATGTAACGTAGCCCCGGTAAGCGCAGCGCGACCGGGGTGCCGTTCCGGGTTTTGACCCCATAGGTTGATGTTAGCGAAACGCCTCCAGGCGCTTAATCTGCTGACCGTCGGCAGTAAAGTTCTCCGCCGCCAGCCACGCCCGCAGCTGGGCGTCACGGGTGGCGAACACCGCGCTCACATCGTAGGCGCAGAGCATATCGGCCCGCACGCCGGGCAGGTCCAGCGGCTGGGTCAGCAGCAGATACCACTGCCCGGCCGCCCGGGTCAGCTGCCATGCGTTTTCGCCGTTCGTCAGGGCCTGCTTCAGTGCGGTGCGCGGCAGAGCCGCAGGCAGGCCGGAGTAGAGCGCATATGCACCGTCCAGCCAGAGTGCCATGCTGCTGCCCGCATCGGCGGTCTGCTCGGCATACTGCTGGGCCGCGGACGCCAAAATGTAATTTTCAAACTGCGCACTGTCCGTGGCTTGAAAGATGATGCGTTCAAGCGCGTATTTTTCTTTTTCCTGCTGGGCCTGCAGGGCTGTGCGGGTGCTGGTCAGACTGCCGGAAAAACTCTGCCCTGTCAGCAGCAGCCCCGCCGCGCCCAGCGCGCAGGACAGCAGCGCAATGCAGCCCAGAGATAGCTTGGTTGCAAATTTCATCACTGTTTCCTCATACCAGATCGCGGCCCTGCAGCGTCACCTGCACCCAATCCTGACTGCCCGCCAGATAGTCCTTAACCGAAATGATTCCGTACTCTCCGCGGCAGGTGGTAAAGCTGTAGGGTGCGCCGTCCGTGCCGATGCCATTTGTCGTGTAGTAGATTTCGCCGTATTTCACTAGCAGCATCGTGTCGCTGGCCGCCACAATAAACGGGCTGCGCTCCACCGCCTGATCCTTGAGCCATGTGGTCGGCAGCGGGGTGTAGACGCCGGTCTCAGGGTTCAGCAGTCCCTCGCTGTCATCGCGCACCATCACAGGGATCCAGCCGTCCGGCCTTGCGCCTTCCACGACACCGTATAATACTCCCTGCAGGTCAAGCTGTCGGGTTTGGGCTGTGCCCGCAGTCAGGTCGAATTTTGTCACCAGCCCCGATTCGTTCAGCACATAGGCCGCACCGTTGTGGACAAGCTGGACATTGCCCTCACTGCCGCCCCATGTCAGGTCGGTGTCGGTCATGCTGCCCGCCGTATCCAGCAGACAGATGTTTTTCGTCTGCTCGTTCCGCGCCTGCTCGTCAGCGGCCAGCCATGCGCGCAGCTCCTCATCCGTGGCGGCCTCTCCGGCCGGGTTCAAGGGCTGCTGCTGATAGCCTGCGCTGTGCTGCAAAACGATTTTGTCCTGCCAGCAGCCTACGGCGAAATAGTCCTCGCCGTCCGGTATGCTGCGGGTAAAGAAGCACGCCGCACCGCCCTCATCCAGACGAGAAGCGGAATATTCGTCATAGCTGCGCACAAATGTATACAGTGCTGTGCCATCCGTGTACCAGACATAGGCATTGGTCAAATCAGGCAGAGCGTCGCCCTCGGCCACGCGGTGGCGGTCACTGCCGTCAAGATTGCTCACATCCAGATACGCGCCGTCACTCTCATTGTAGCGGCCATCCACAAGCCAGTAAAGCCGGTCACCCACGGGCAGCAGCATGGCTTTCGGCACGCAGCCGTTCCGGATGGCCGTCATGTAGGCTGGGCAGCTTTCATCCGCATGGCTGCAGCCGAGCTTTTTGCAGAGGATGCGCTGCTCACCCGTGGAAAAATCAATCGTTGTGGCGAAGTATTGCCCGGCATCGTCAATGTTCATCGCGCTGTAGACGGCATCTTGGCCCACCGCCGCGCCCCAGGTCGTGTAAATGGGTGTAAGCGTGTCCTGTACGGCGGGTGTTTCTGTGGTGGGCTCTGCAGTCTGCGCGGGCGCGGCGGCTGTCTCGGTGGTCGTGCCTGCAGGCATATCCTGCGGCGCGGCCGTGCAGGCCGTCAGCGCCAGCGCCAGCAGACAGGCGATCAGCCTTGTGGTGTGTTTCATCGTAGTTATCCTCCTTTGTTTGTTGTACCCCCAGCATAGTGCAGGATTGTTTCCGGTTGGTTACAGCTTCGTCACGGGCGGGTTACATTTTATTCTTTTTATTCCTTTTCCAGCATATACCCGATTTGCCGCACGCTGCGCAGGCGGTCGCCAAGGTTCAGCTTGCGGCGCAGGCGGGCAATGTGGGTGTCAAGCGTGCGGGTGTCACAGCCCGTGCCGTCATCGCCCCAGACGGTTTCGTACAGATAATCCCGGTACAGCGCCCGGCCGCGGTTGCGCAAAAACAAGAGAAGTAAGTCATATTCCTTGCGGGTCAGGTGCATTTCCTCCTCACCGCGCAGCACACGGCAGGCCGCAGCGTCCACTGTGTACTCCCACATCGTATAGACGGCGGTGCTGCGCCCGGCGCGCCGCAGCACGCTTTCCACCCGGGCCACCAGCTCAGTGGGGGCAAACGGCTTGACAATATAATCATCCGCGCCACTGTTCAGCCCGCGCACCCGCTCGGCCACAGCGTCCTTCGCCGTGATGAAGATGCAGGGCGTGCCCGTGGGCCGAATGTACGCCAGCAGATCGTACCCATCCAGATGGGGCATCATCACATCGAGCAGCACCAGATCATAGCGGTTCTTTTCCAGCAGATTTGCCGCCGCGCGGCTGTCGGTCACGGCCTGACAGCGGTAGCCCGCCTCCGTCAGGATGCGCCGTACCAGCATGGCAATAGCGGCTTCGTCGTCCACAATCAGAATCGGCTTCATTCAACAATCCCCCTCTATAATCCCTATTGTACAACAGAATGTTACATTTCGGTGAACTTTTAGCCAAAATTTACAAACCCAGTTTGCAAGCTACTTTGCCACGTCACACGTGAGCATAAAGTAATAGCCCCTTCTGCTGAAATCACATCAGCGGAAGAGGCTGTCCTTTTAACCTATGTGGTTTTCTTCATTTTTCCAACATTTTACGCCGATCTGCCACATCAATGACAAGCCCGGTAATAAAAGCGGCAATATCCAAGAAGAACGCCAATACAAGAGAAAATGCTGCCAGCTGCCAATATGGGCTTCCCAGATAAATCAGTGCCTGATCAACAGGGTTATGCGCTGAAATGTAGAGGCGCTGTGCATCGTCCAACTTATCAAGGGCATCTGCACGGTCATACTCCTGCCCGCTGTCACTGACAGGCAGACCACTGATTGTTGCCTTCAGACGCTCAATTTTCTCTGTCCATAGGGGCTCCCAGTTTTCCTTATCCTGTGCAGTGTCTGCCGTCATGCTGTTGATCTGGTTTTGCAGCGCGTCACCTGATGATTTCAGGACTGCGTAATCCTGCACCTTGCGGATGAAACTGTCCATATCATTCAATAATGTCTGAAAATCCGCATCCGATCCACTGTCCTGTGCGGCTTGCAGCTGCTCAAACACGGTGCGTGCCTGCTGTTCAATAGCTTCCGTATCCACATCCGTCTGGAGCAGCGCACTTTGGATACTACGCAGCGCCTGACCTGTCTGCACGGAGGCTGCATTTCCGGCAATTCCCAGCACACCTGCGTATCGCTGCAGGATTCCCTGCGCCTGCTGATAATCCTGTAAGTCCTGTTGTTGCTGATTTAGCGTATCCTGCAAGTTACTCAATCGGGATGCCGCACTGTTATAGGCACTCTGCAAAGCGTTAGTATTACTTCCATACGGCGCATTTCGCAACGCACTGGCTGCGCTGGTTTGCGCATCTGCTGCTGCCGTTAAGGCGTCCTGCGTCTGGCTTATCTGCTGCGTCAGCTGTTCGATGCGCGTTTCCACCTGTTCGGTAAGCTGTGTCAGTGCTGCGGCAGCCTGTTCGCGCACGCCGGAGGATGTTCCCTCCTGCGTGGCGGTCTGCATCGCTTGGATTGCCGAAGCAATTTCATTTTTTGCCGCAAAGTCCGCATTATCGGCGTAGCTTGCCTTGTCCGCTGTCAGATCTAAGCCGGAAGGATTCTGTGTTGTTTCGGTATCGGCGGTCTTGCTGGCAGTGTACAGAGCCGCCACCTCGTCGCCCAGTGTTTCCCGCAGTGCATCACTGCTGATTTGTACAAATTCATCTGCTTTGTATAGTTCGTTTCGGTACACGGACTGAACCAACAGGCGGCTTTCGGTCTGCCAGCTTTTTTCATAGACCGTGCCAACGATAAAAACATAGCTGAACCACGAGGAGCAGAACAAGACAACGCCGCTGAGCGCCAGCACGCAGATTTTGCCGCGCAGACTATGTATCCAGCGCCAGAAGGTCGGCAGGTAAAAGTTCAGTCCCAGCAGGATGCTTTGTATGGCAAACGAGGCAAGATTTGCCTGCCACGCCTGTGAAAACACATAGTCCCGCATGCCCTGTGCGGTACTCCACCAGGAAACGATTGCCAACAATACTGTGGCAAGGCGCAGCAGTGTCAAAATCATTCCCTGCGAGTTTGTGGCTTTTGGTTTTAGCTGTCCCCCTACTTTTTGTAGGCGATTCCAAACATTGGTTTCGCTTGCTCCTGTCTCTTGCTCAACCGTTGGTTGCAACACTGCCTGTATCAACAGCGAAATTCCTTGAACAACTGCTACCAGTACCCACATACCGCAGAGACTGTTCATAAAGATTCCCGTATCGCTCAAAGGAGTGGGAATTCCGGCTACGCAGGTATTGAACACAAATGCCATCAGTGTAATAAAACCTGCCGCGGCGATCGCCGCGGATTTTTCTGTGCCTTTTTCCCCACGCAAAAGCCCCACATAGCTGAAGAAATTCAGTACCAACAGCAAAATGTTCACGGTGACCACGCCGGATGGATTGGAGGAAGCCATCTGCTGGCACAGCAAAACCACCGCCGCAGTCAATGGCGGTAAAAGAAAAGATTGTCGTTTCCAGAAGCCGCCTTTATCCGATTTGTTCTCCATCATTATGCCCCCTCGCGCTCTGATTATTTCCTGTACACTTTATATAATTAGCATACCATAGCTTTCTGCATTTGCACAACGGGTCGCCATAAATTTTACATTCGCTTCGCATGATTGGCGAAACATTGCACTTAACTCCGCTCAATATCACTTTTAATTTTCACAAGTTTAGCGTACACATGGGTAAATGCGATATTGTTAGTTGAAAGATATTTCACAACGTGATAAAATTGAAGTCAAGCTATAATGGAAAAAAGAGATATAACATTTATTTGCTAATGGCATATAGAAATATTCAAGAAGCCATCAAAACATTATATCTATAATCGGAAGCCGTCTTTACAAAAATTTGTTTATGAGGTTTTAAATGATGGAAATGATGAGTTGGAGCGCTACTATTAGCCCCTGCGCCAAAGGGTCAAAGTTGTTCGAATCATTTGATATGGATTTTTACAATAAAAAGTGTGCAGAATACGATGCTTTACCGCAGACCGAAAAGGGAAAATACAAATCGCGTGATGCCTATGTTGTCATTCAAGGTGGTCCAAATTTAACAGCACTAAACAAGGCTTATTTAAAACTCAATAACGAAATTGATTCTCGCTTGAAGGACTCAAGTATTCCCGAACGATTATCAATTGATCTTCTTATACAGCAAAATGCTGTTCTCGATTTGCTTTCATCTTTAGAAAACGAAAACTATATTAAAGACATCTACAAAGAGAAGAAACATCGGGTCCGCAATGGTTTGAATACTGCCGATGCAATCGAGTTGATGGATTGCATCCGTCAGGGACGAAGCCTCTTAGACGCGGCCATAAAGGCGGATATGATTGCAAAACCGCTGATTGACTTTTATGCTGCTTGTGCATATGCATACGCAATAATCGTAGTGCATTCTCCCTTGCATAAGTCGATTGATAGTCTTAAAGGTTCTCATGGGCATACATATAACCATGCAACTGGTTGCATCGAATTTGGTGGAGATCTCCCTAGCGGGACCTTTTTAGATTTATTGTGTGCCTTGCAAATAAGTCAAATATGTGATTATCATTCTAATATTAGCTTGAAATATTCTTTAATGCCGTCTATCGAATTGGTTCAAGATAGTAGTATTAAATTGTCGTTAGTAACATTGCTGTCTATGGTGCCAGAATTAAATGAATATTACACAAAAGTTGATACACAGAATCACTTGGTTCATAAACTGAGTATTGACACAGAAATTGTTAATTCAAGCATAACATATAATTTCTACATTGGGAATGGTATTGATAGACCCTCAAAGGAAAAGCTGAAGGCGGCTTTCAATGTAGATGATGCAGCTATTCGTGATAATCAAGGTGCCTATAAAGTAACTGTTTCATCGAGTATAATTTCGCGTATTACACCATGTATTTACCATGACCTTCGAGGACAGCTTTGGTATATCGAGTCACCCATAGAAGGTCTGGTACTCCCGGAATTGTGTTTGCATTTTCTGATCATAAGCGCTCTATGTAACATCATGCGCTATTCTCCGCATAATTGGAGCAACATATTAACTAATAAAGTATCACCGCAATATTCGCTATTGATTAGCAAATATCTTCGCTTGTTTGAGATTAAATATCCAATGCTTGTTTCGGAATTAATTACAAATTATGTTCCCGTAATAGCTGAAAAGTAATTTATAGAGGTAATCTTATGTGGTCAAGAAATAAATATAGTGGTCCAGGTGGAGGGCTATATACTGGTCCAGGTGGAGGGCTATATACTGGCCCAGGTGGAGGTGCAAGCTCTGATCCAGGTGGAGGACTATATACTGGTCCGGGCGGAGGTTTATATACCGGTCCGGGTGGAGGACTATATACTGGTCCAGGCGGGGGATTATACACTGGCCCGGGAGGGGGACTGTACACAGGATACGATTTAAATCCATATATGTCTAACTGGCCTCCTCGTAACTACCTACTAAAATATCTCATCACTCATGGATTTGAATACTATGCGAACTATCTGGAAAAGAATGGATATTAGAGAAGTAGTGTTAGTAACAGGTAGAAATAGCCCTACCGCCCTGTAGTTTAAACGTAGAAAGGCTTTTCCTCCATTACGCTTTTGCATTGAATTAATAAAAGTCTCATAGTGACTAAATGCCTGACATAAACAAAAGGCCCTCTTTCACAGTTCAGCGAAGGAGGGCCTTTTGTTTACTTACATCTCAGCAATTCTAATGCTTGTGCTAACGGTATTACTTTATGACATTTTGATTTTTTCGTATCATAGACTGGTTTCTTGCCGTTCGGCATTATAGCTACTGCATTTTCTGTCAGCACCGCGGCATTTAGTTCTGGTATGTAGCGGTGTACCTTCCCATGCCGATCAATTTTGGCATGAGGCATGATGAGTTCCGCTGTTCCTAGTTTGATTTTTGCTTCTTTCGGCAGCGGTGAAAGCCACTTGTAGGTATCACGCTCAGAAGCAGTATCCCACATAGAATACTGGTAGACTCGCCCGACGAAGAAGCTGTCCTGCTGTTCCCTATATTCAAAGTGTTCTGTCTGCTGCGTTACCATCTGCGTCACACGGGCGGCATTCAGTTCCATCTCCTCTAAGCAGATGTACTCATGCCGTTGATGTTCGCTGTAGTAGCCGCAACTGATATTTACTGCTGCTGTTTCCAGATACGGCGCAATGTAAGATATATCACTGCACGAGCCATTGGCCGTCTCGAACCCAAACGAGGTAACGAAGTCTTCAAATTCGGGGTTATCGCAGCGGTAAAACACAGCATCATTGCTACCCCGGCGGTCAAGCTCTACGATGTAGTTTACCTGCGGCCGCAAAGAACCTCTTGTGAATTTCTTTGCACCTACACAGCCGACTTCCTCGTCCTCACAGAACAGCACATGACATTTTGCCGTGCGCAGGATTTGCAAAATCATCCAGATACCGCAGCGGTCATCGCCGCCGATTCCCTGCGGTGACATGGCTACAACCCCGTCTGCCGAATAGCATACCTGCTCGACAGGCTGACGGTGAACCGTGTCCATGTGAGCCACCAGCAAAACGGGAATCGTTCCCTCGGCATACAGGTAGCCGGGCTTATCGGTAACAGGGTAACCCCTGCTTTTCAGCTCGGCTTTTAACCTCTTTTTCAGTTCCATCTGCGGCAGACGCAGAATGGTTTCAAACGTCAATTCTTGCATGGATTCCTCCTTTATGCGGCAAGGCCGTTCATCTGGTTCGGGCAGAAACGATTGGCACCGATGGAAAGGCAGTCACTATGGATCGTGCAGTTTCTGCATACGCCAACAACCTGCTCATAGCAGGCAGAGCAAATTCCACGCCGCTCGCCGGAACGGGCAATTCCGATACGCGGCATACCGATACGCCTTTCTTTGCAAACTGTACATTCATAGCTGCACTCATTGCAATAAAAGTGCTCATCAATATAGCGCCCATATCCATGCACCGTTTTGCCGCAGCCTTTGCAGACATACATATTGCCGCACTCTGCACAGCGTATGGAACGGTGGTTCTTCTGTTCTCCACCGCAGCAGACACATCGAGCCACGGAACCAATCGTCATTTTGCCATAGTCAGTCTCCCCTTTCAGCAGAGATACTACCGCATACCCATACTCATAGTCAGGATAATGGTTGCTGTCCGCCGCAGATTCGCAGTAAGGTTCAGTGTCTTTTCCGCGCTTGATCGACCACAGGTTCGGTTTGTCAAGGCATATTGCGATTGCCTGCTGTACGATGCTGCGATACAGGTTTTTTTGATCTTCCAAATCCGTAGGGTACAGACGAGATTGCAGCAGGACGTTATCTTTATAGCAGAAAATCTCTCGCGTGATGCGCGGTGCTGTATGGAAGTCCTGCGTGTACTCGTCGCTGACTGTGAAGAAAATCATACTGACGGCATCACCCATATAGGACTGGCAGCCGCCGCGATAGCCGCCGCCTTCTAAGCAATGGCAGGAACTCCAAGTGTTGTCGCGGTTGGACATTTCGAGGAAATCGCAGGGGTGGATTGACAGCACTGCAGTTTTTTCGATATGTGCCGGGTTCAGAGCATCGGCCAGCCGTGCAAACAGTGCATTGTATGGTTTGACTGTGCGCACATAACGGTTGTCCGGCTCACCTGCTTCGGTTTCTTCCTCAATCTGGTCAAGATGGAATTTCAGGCAGAGCCGATTGATGATACGGCTCGCCTTTTGCCCTGGTGCGCACTTGATGCCGCCGTACTGCCTGATTGTGTCCAAGCGGTACTCGTTCGGTATCCGGCCATAGTCCGCGGTTGCCGCACGCAGGGCTGTTTCAAAGTTTTCGTACACAGTATCATCGGTGCAGGCCCTGCGGCCCAGTTCCAGTATAGCGGCGCGCGTTTCATCTACAGTGATACGGTCGATTTCTCGGCGTTCCTCCACCCGGAACACGATTGCCAGTTCTTTCTCGTTCCACAGCGGATGCTTGCGAAGAAGCTGCAAAAGCCCCTGCTTCTGTTCGTACCATTGCGTAAGGTTTGCTGTGACGCCTTCTGCCGAAAACGGCTTTTGATACTTGTGCATGACCTCGTAAAATTGCTGTTTGAGTTCGTCCATCATTGTAATCTCGCCTTTCTTGATTTTTTATTTTTAACGCCGGGCGGCGTCAAACCAAAATAAAAAAGCGAGAACAACTTTTCTTCGCTGCCAATAGCAGCACAAAAGTCATTCTCGCTTTATGCGGGGCATCCCCCAGCGGATAAAAAATGCCCGCAATGCACAGACCAGACAGTCAGCGGCATTGCAGGCACAAAGTACAAAAATAACAACGTGCGTCAGTGCAAATTGCGTTACAGGACACATAAATCACTTACAAGAGTATGATACCACAAATCGAAAGAAACGTCAATTTCAAAGGATATTGTCGAAAGAAATATTATAATAAATAGTGTATCTGTACATTCAGCACTAAATACCCTGCACACTCCAACCGCAATCTCAAACAGAATTCCATTAAACTGCCGCTAAATATCAAGTTTCAGAAGTTCTCTCAAAGGGCTCATCTACTTTCATGCGTAGGAAGCTTTACGGTCGTAAAACACTGGTAATAAAAAGTCCGATATTAGAAAGTTGAACGCAGAAATTTTAGAAAGCGCAAACCTTTAACACCAACGGCCTTCAAGCAAAAAACAGGTAACCCAACCAGTTCAAATCTGGTAGGCCACCTGTTTTTCTTATTTGCAAGACGCTAAATCTTTCGATTATTCATACTGGTGTGTTTTCTGGAAATTCATAGCTTCTCATCATCACTAATGTCGAATTATACATAGTGCGCATAAGCGACCGAGGGTCATCACAGAGCAGATGTACGTCGTCATCGCCTTCCTTAATCGATATGCATTCCATCAAACGCGATAATTTGGCGTTAGCAATATCATCATCTGAAAGGACGCCATCATTTTCCCGCTCTTTCATCGCATTGAGAGCAGTGCAAAAAGCATCAAACGGCACCTGCTTTGTCATACAACGAGAATTCAAAAGCGTAATGCGCTTATCCATTAATGCGTCGTCAGTATAAATTGGGGCTTTTTTTAAGAGTGTACGTGCATCATTAGTATTCGATTCAATGAAACGAACTTCGCTACCTTTGATAAACTTTGGCTCATTATGTAAAAGCAAGTTTTTACAGAATACCTTGATGTAATGCGGAACAAGGTCACACAGTTGATTCTTAAGTATCTGATCAAGGGCAGACCAAAACATATTATCAGTAAAGTTTAGATACTCTATACGCTCTTTTTTTATCCAATCCTCCAGTTCTGCGCCAGATGGAAATACTGCATGATGCTTTTGCATCCAGTCGATCACACATTCTGCCATCCACTCTGATATCGTTATGTGCTTATTAAATACAACTTGTGAATATGAGAAAAACTTGTTGATGAGATACTGATCCGCAGCCGCTATTCCTTTGGGGGTAATGCACAGAATACGCTTGCCTTCTTGTTCTCCATAAGTTAAGCATCGTATCAATTGATCAATCTCAAAACTTCCAAAACTGGTTCCTGAAAATGTGGCATCACGCATTAGGTAATCAATTCCGTCAGCATCTAGCTCAGAATGAATAATTTGTACCAGTAGCGGATCGGTTTCTGTGCGTTCCACATTTCCGATAATAATATCTGCAATTATGTTCGGAGCATATTCATCCTGGCATTCTTCAATAATAATTTTTCTAATCTCTGTGTTTGAGCAAACGACAAGCGCTCCAATCGCCTCGTGATGCCGACCAGTAGATTTTGACATCAACATTAATTTGGGTTCAATGGAGAAGCCATCGATTTTATCCCGGATATGCTGATTTAGGCAGTGGCAAAAATCGCTGTCTGGTAATTCCTCTAATGTCATTGGCTTATGATATGGGGCCTCGCAAACATGTGACAAAGGGTAATGCCCAATATCGTGTAACAAGCCTGCCAAACGAAGGATTTTCCGTTCTTTAGTAGTTAGGCCTAAACTGATAGCCATTTTGTCGGCAATATGCATTACCCCAAGTGAATGAATAAACCGCGTGTGTTCTGACCCTGGAAAGACCCAGTTTACGACACTTAGCTGTTTTATGCTTTGCAATCTTTTAAACAGCTGTGTCTCCATTATTTTCTTTTCAGCAGCTGTATATGGGATAAATCCATGCACATTATCAAGAACTTGACCCACAAATTTGATTTCTTCGTCCATAATATTTATTAAAACAGATTTTCAACCAGTTGATATGCGGCATCATTTACATTACGGTTATTTAAATGTGGTTTCCGCTTTTCCAATTCTTCAATAACTGCTTGCTTAGAAGCATTAAAACTGAGTACATTTCTGCGCAGATAATGCAGGGAAGCCAGACACTCAACCCAGTTACTAACCGAGTAGTTTCCTCTCTTATCTGAATTGATCAATTCGTGTAGTTTTCCAATACTGTCGGCATACTCTTTGGCCAAGTTCATTTTCGTATAGCTATGGCCATTTTCATAGTACATATCGTCCTGCAAGCTCTGTGAATACGGCCCGTGCAAATACCATCTAAATCCATAATCGCCTACGGGGACACCCATGTCTTGTAGCAAGTAAATTGCTTTTTGCATTTCCATACGTTGGTCAAAATTTGAGTAGTCAAAATCTCTTCCGTAAATTTCATTATAAACGGGGAGTAAATACCTATTTGCCATAAAAACTCCTCCCATCAATTACACGATCAAATTTTCATTCAAAAAAAGGGTATATTTTATTATACACTTGCCGAGCTAAAAATGCAATATTTCCACTTGACAAAACGAGAATTTTGTGATATACAGCTCTCGCTTTATTATATGTAGTCTACATACCACGGTTGTCTATGGAATCCATTTGCCTTCCAAATCGCTTTGCCTACTGCGTAAAACTTAAATTTGATATAACCCGCTTGGAGGCGATGACCAGATAGCGCCATTATTTATAACTGTTTGCTTTGCCACTGTGGGAAGCGCCTCGCAGCATCGACCTCAGATATAGGTGATATTGACTTCCTGTGGAGCAGAGTCATTCTGTACATCATCCTACGTTGTTTCCATAATCCGTATCAACAGTAGCTCCGGACGATTGTCAAATTTAGCGGCGCTGAACGCGTCTCGTTTGATTTCCTCAAGCAGAACAGACCGGACATTTTCTGTATACTCATTAAAAAGATTCACACATCCAACGACTATGTGAAGGCAATGGCAAGGGCAAGATATCTGATGAGCATTTTGCCAAGCTGTACAAAAAATGTGAGTCAGCGCAGAAGTCGCTGGAAAGACGAGCATCGGAACTTCGCTATAGCATTGCGGGCAAGAAGTAAATCCGCAAAAATATAGACAGCTTTGTTGTTCTTGTATGTAAGCATACGTTCATATTTCCTGTGTAGCCATATAATGCCTCTTGCAATGATTTGTTTATCAGAATTATACCATATTACGTTATTAAGTTCAATCTTTTTCCATTTCAATATTCAGCCAATCAAAAACCTCCGGCCTATGCACCAATGTGCCACAGGTCGGAGGTTTTTCGTGTCAGATGATTTTCTTTGTAGCTGAGTTCTTCATTCTCAGTCCCAGCCAGCTTTCCAGCGTCTGTAAGTCACTGAACAGAATATCATAGATTTCATCGCTTACCAACGGCGTATGGGCCGCATACGCCGCACGGTAGCGGTTCAAGCGTAATGTCAGTTCCCGCAGCATGTCGATGAATGCAGCCTTTTCCTGCCATTCTTCTGTTCTCATAGAGTTTTAGGGGTATAACGCCCGAAATTCAGTTCATGGATCACCGACAAGATGGTTTCATCGTCATCCCAGTCGGCAGAAAATGCTGCCGGTGCATAAGTACCACTCAGCAAAACCTTCACTCTCCCCTGCTCAATGCGCAGGGTCACATCCTTGCGCCGGGCGCAGACGATGGCGAGATTTCCGATTTGCTTCATAAGGGTAAGTACTTCCTTTCTTACGCAGCCTGTAAAGCCATAGGCAGCACCTTACGGCTCCACAGGTCAACAAACTTTTTCACTTCTTCTGTAGGGTCACTGTTGTGGTCGCCGTGGATCTGTGCGATTTTTCCATCACGCACCTCCACAGTCACATACGGTTTTTTCGGTTCTTCCACGCGGCGGACAAATACGATCAGGCATCGTCCCTCTGCCACACGGTCAATATAGCTGCCAACGCAGTGGTGCAGCGCCCTTCCCTCGGCAACAAGCTCGTTGGCTCGCTTCGGGCAGACGATTTGCAGTTCCTCATTTGAAAGCGCTGCTTTTCGCGCAAAGCCTGCGTAGGCTATGCCGAACGCCCTGTTTTTCTGCGCATCGTTGATTTTTTGGATGCGCTCTGCTTCTCGGTCGTGCGCTGCCGCGCAGTTTTTCGGGAATAGCACCGACTTGTCCTTCATGTCATAGGCTTGCCTACGGCACATATGCAGGTAATCTACATAGGTTATTACCAGCGTTTCCATCGTCGGATCACGGTACACATTCGCCGGGCGCTTTTCCCAATAGATCGGAAGTTGGGCTTCCATATAGTGCATAAACTTTTCTGCTGTCAGGTATTGGAATATATCCGCAGGAATCTCCGACACCTTATGGTGAAGCTGCCACTGAAACAGTGCACTCCTTCCGCGCAGATGGATTGCCACATACGTCTGATATTTTTTCAGCAGCGGCACACCTGCTTTTTGCTCCTGCAGCACAGATACGTCCTGTTTTTCCACACGCAGGATACGGTGCGTTTTGGTCTGCATCTCATCCAGCGCATCACTGAACCCATCGCGGTATATAACATCTGCAGCAATGTTCTCAAAGCCCGCCTTCGTCAGTCGTTCGATCAAAAGCGGATGCCGCAAATACATTTTCAGATAGTGGCTGACCTGCATCGGGATAGCTGTCCGCTCATAGAATTGGCGCAGAGCACAGTATTCCCAATCTGTACCTTGCAGGGCCTTTTCAAGCCCCGGAAGATATACATCGCCGGTTTCTTCTGAAATAAAGCATTCCATTCCAAACAGTGCCCCCGGATGATAGCCGCGCCGCCAGTGGGTCACACTGTCATAGCCGCTGTTATAATAGTAAGGCTCAACGATTGCCTTTTTGCCGTCATCACTGCGGACAAATATGCGCATGACTTCATATGCAGATTTTCTGGCGGTATCCTTTCCCCTGGCATAAGACCAGTACAGCTTATAGATGCGCACCACAAGCTCCTGCGGGCTGACTTGCTGGATAACCTGACAGGTTTCCCTATCTTCATGGTAAGTAGCTCTTCTTCCTTGCGCCTTGGCTATGGCTTTCTGGCCGCATTTAGGGCAGCGCAGGACATCGTTGCTTTTTGGCCTTTTAATTACAGAAAACTTCTCGCAATAGGTGCAGTACGCCTGTGTTTTGGCGCGGCCATTATTGTAGTCATAGAACAGATAGTGCGGCATGATGTGCTTATCTGCCCAGCGCTTCAGGTTGGCGGGCGTTTGCGGCACACTGCTCATTTTGTTCAGAACTACAGTATCCCGCTTGTGGCGGCGGATTTTTGTCTGTTGGTCACGGATATCCTGCTGGTACCAATTCAGTTCCCACAGAATTTTCGTGGGATCACTTTTTGCTCCGATATACCTGGCAATCGTATAGAATCCAGCCTTTTTATAAAACACGCAGGATTGCAAAAAATCTCCCATGTAATAGTCTGTTAGGTGCTGCACCATAGCATCCCGCCACTTGACGTTACCCTCGGCATCGCGCTCCAGCGTGGCAAAGGTAACATTGCCCTGAAACACGACCCACTTTGGCATACGGTCGTTTGCTTTCAGCCGTTCGCATTCATAGAAGTAAACTGTCAGCACCCTATGCCCGCCGAGCAGCTTGACGGCGGCGGTGACAAGGTATTTCACCCGTTCCGTATACAGCACACCCGCATTCAGGCTGATGTGCAGCGGAACATTGGCTGCATGGCGGCAGGCTCGTTTGTCCAGTTTCATCCTGCCGCCTCCTCTGTACCGAAGTCACCGAAAGTAAGCTGTTCTTCATCTGCGGATTTCGGGGCAGGCTTGGGTGTTGCTTTCTTGGGCTTATCCTTTTTGCCTTTGCCGGCCTTGGGCGCTTTCCCATTGTAGGTCTTGGGGACAAACTTTTCTTCTGGTTCTGCGTCCTCCTTGGCATCGGCATCACGGAAATACTCCCGCGCCCACTGGTAGCAGAGTTCGTCCGGCACATCACCGCCGAAAGCGCCGCCCACAGGCTTTTCGTCGTTGTCCTTCATCTCCTGCTCCAGATACTCCCGCGCCTTGCGGTTGATGTAGTGGAAGCAGTTCACCATCTTTTTCTTGGGGTTCATCACAAGACGGGCAAAGGCGGGGTCAGCCAGGCACTCGGTCTGCACATCCTCCATGACGCAGAGCTTCATGTTTCGGCGGGTCAGGCGCTCGGTATCCTGCGAAACGCGGTTCATGGATGCCTGCATCACATCGTCATCCGACATGGCGGCAAGGCGGTCCAGTTCCTGTTGTTCCCGCAGTTTTTTCTGTGCCTGTTTTGCCTCCCACTCGGCTTTGCGCTTAGCTTCGGCGGCATCAAATTCAGCCTTTTTGCGGGCTTCTTCTGCGTCCTCCGCTTGCGGTTCCTGCTTCGGGGGTTCTACCGGCTCAAATTCTTCGCTGAAAGAATCTACGGTTTCACTATCCGAAGATACCTCAAAGGCATCATCCTCGGCGTCGCGGTTCATCATATCAATTTCAGAGAGTATACCCATTGTTCTGTCCTTTCTAAAAAAGGCAGAGAGCTACCCGATGGTAACTCTCTACCATAACTTTGCGCGGCATCAGGCCGCTTTTTCTTTTGCTTCTTTCTGCCGCAAAGCAAGCTGCCAGTCGTCTATGCCCTTGTAGGCAGTATTCCAGACAAGGCTTGTGCTTTGCAGCCCGGCTGTATGGGCAATTTGCTGTACCTTTTCGGCAGCTTCTGCCACATACTCATTCTCTGACTTGTCCATGTCATAGGCTTCCACGACCAGCTTGGTGCCGTTCTGTGCCATGCAGCGCAGTGCGGATTCCAAGCCGTTCAAGCTGTTCACCCCTGCCACCGCGACGAACGAACGCCCTGTCAGACAGTGGGCAATATCGGCTTTGAGCAGCCCTTCCGTCACATATACGGTCTTGGCAAACGGCTCGCCCACAAAATGCAGCGGGCTGCCGGAGGTCACGCCGTGCGGCTTGCCTACGGACGACAGCCAGATATACTTAGCACCGCTTTTGCCCGGCGGGTCATCCCTGCGGTGCAGCGGTGTGTCTAGCCGTATCTGCATACCACAGATTAAACCATCCATACCGACAGCCGGGAGCAGGATGCCCGCCGTGCGGCTGCCGAAGTTGATCGTCCATCGCCCGGCATCATCTTGATAGAAGCCCGGCACACCCTGCAAGGTGCAGCCCTGCCGCCGCAGGCGCTCGGCATAACTTCGGCACAGAAACGCAGGCGGGGTCGATTTGAACCCGAACCTTGCGATCTGTTCCTCGGTCAGCCCGCGCCGCGGTGACAGCAGATGTGCCTTGTGCGTGGGTGTCAGCGGCAGCATGGAGAGCAGCAGCGAGTAAGTCTGGTGTATCTCCTGTGGGGTGGCGCGGACATTCTGCTCCGGCTTTACCCCGATGCAGTCATTTACCCTTGGCCGGGGTGTGTATCGCCCCAGCGCTTCGCAAATCTCGCGGTAGGCCTCGGCATTGCTGGTGCAGTTATAGCGGGCATACAATGCCAGCATACCACCCGCCGCACCGCAGCGGTTGCAGCGCCAGACATTTTTGTCGGTGTTGACGTTGAGCCGCCCGCGCTGATCCCCGCAAAAGGGGCAGTTCAGGTACAGGCTCGATGGCAGACGGCGGCGGACAGAAAGCCCCAGCAGTTCTACCACATCGGCAATGCCAAACGGAAACGTATCGGAAGATGAGGTCATGCAAAACGGCCTCCTTCCCGGTTATCCCGCCTGTTTCTCCTGCAAGCTGTCCCATATAATGGCGGCCGCCGCGCGAAGAATATTGTTTTCTCCCTGATAACCTTTCACATACCAGCGCAGGCTGGCAGGGCGGCGGTCAGCCACCTGTGCCAGCGTCCAGCCCTTGCAGGTGCCGCAGTCTACGATGACATTCTGCGCCTGTTCGTAGGTCATCTGGCGGCGGATTTCCTCCACCGGGGTACTTTGGGGATATGCAGCGGCGGGCGGTTCCTGTTCCAGCACAATGACATTCTTCGGCGGCTCTGACGGAGTCTGCGCAGGCTGCACGGATTCCAGCACAACCGTCTTAGGCTTTTCTACGACTTCTGCCGTTACCTGTTCGGGAACAGGCATATCGTCTGCCATGATGGCATCCAGCGGGTCAGTCTCCTGCGAGGTGGCTTTCATGACTTCCGGCTGCTTCTGCACAAGCTCTGCGACTTTCACTTTCGTCTGTACCAGCTTGGAAATCTCTGGTTTTGCGCCCACCGGCACCTCGCTGCCGTACTCCTCGGATTCACTGCCCACATCGGCAAACTGGATGCCAAAGCCCGCATTGGAGAGTGCCGTGTCCAGCGCTTCCTCCTGCGCAGCCTCCACATACAGCCCACCAGGCGTTGCGTCCAGTGTGCAGTTGGCAACATAGCTGCTCAGCGGCTCGGCATCCTCGCGGTCACGGTAGATCTTGGCTTCAAAAATTGCCATTTTCTCGGTGATGCGCAGGGCGTTGAGCTTCAGCCGCCCCGTGGGGCAGGCCAGCCGGAACCACAGCTTTTTGTACCGCAAGTCAAGGCGCATCACGTCCTCCCCGGTCTTGCGGGAAGTTGTGCGGCGCAGAAATTTCAGCGGGTCAAAGCCGGGTACGTGATTCAGCGCGGCCACAGTAGCGTTGGTGGTGTACAGCATAGGTTCTTGATTTCCTTTCATGGATGATTTCTCCCTTCAATTTTGTATTCAGCCGGCCTGTTGCAGTTCCGGCAGTGCATTTCGTTCGGTGTGGTAGGCCTTACAGTACAGGCGGATGCGCTCACCCAGCATGGTATTACGCCTGCTGATGTCGGCGCGGTGGACCGCCATAAACAGAATCGGTTTATGCCCCACAAGGATGACTTTTTTCTTGGCGCGGGTCACAGCTGTATACAATAAATTACGATACAGCATAATTGTGTGTGCCTTGACGATAGGAATAATGACCGTTTCAAACTCCGATCCCATTGCTTTATGAATTGTGGTAGCGTAAGCAAGGTCAACGTGTGCCAGTTGTTCCGGCGTGTAAGTCAACTTGCGGTCGCCCCCAAAATCCATCTGCACAAGCCGTTCGCCTTTGCTGTTCGTGGTAATCCCGGTAATAAAACCGAGGTCACCGTTGGACACTTTCTCGGTGTTCTTTGTCTGCATAACACGGTCATGGACACGGAAGATACGGCTTCCAATCTTCACTTCTTCCTCGGTCGAACGGAACGAATTGACCCGTTCCCGGATGGCCCGGTTAAGCTGTTCGGATGCCGCCTCCCCTTTTTCGCGGAACGGCGAAAGAATCTGCACATTCTCAATACCACGCTCGGAGGCTTCTTTGCAGTAAATATCTTGGATGCGCCGCGCCGTCTCGATCTGCGTTGGGCTGTCCACGAACACAAAGTCGTTGCCGTAGTACAGCTTGGTGCTGCCCTCGTTGATGAACTTCGCGTTATAGGCAATCAGGCCGTCTTTTGACTGGCGGAAGATCCAATCCAGCACGGTGACAGGCACCATTCCGCTGTGGATCAGTTCATAGAACACATTGCCCGCACCCACGCTGGGCAGTTGGTTCGGGTCGCCCACAAGAACGACCCGCGTGTGCTGACCAATGCGTTTGAAGAACTGCTGTGCCAGCCACATATCCACCATAGAGAACTCGTCCACAATGATGAGGTCTGCATCTACGAAACGGACACGTTCCTTAGCTACTGTTTCTTCTCCTGTTCCAAGTCCCAGCGCACTATGCAGTGTGCGGGCTTCGTCTGCGCCGGTGCTTTCCGCCATACGGCGGCTGGCGCGACCTGTGGGAGCCATAAGGGCGAACTTTCCTTTCGGGTGCAGGTTCTTGAACACCTCGATGATGGCCTTTAACACGGTGGTTTTGCCGGTGCCGGGTGAGCCGGTGATAATCGTCAGCCCATGCTGAAATGCCGTGCGCACCGCCTGTTCCTGCTTTTGGGAAAGCGTGATGCCCAGACTTTCGCGCACCGACTCCAGCGCAGATTCGATATTCTCAACCACGCTGATATTGGCAAGCCGCTCGGCAATCATGCGGGCGGTATCATCCTCCTGCCCGAACACACGCGGGCTGTACAGGTACTGCTTATAGGCGACCACTGCGCCGTGCAGAATCATCTGCTGCAATGTTTCCTGTACTTCCTCGGTGCGGACGCGCTGTTCCGGGATAGGAATGGGCGCGTTGAGCAGAAGCAGCGTTTCCTTTACTAAATCTTCCGATGGCAGAAACAGATGCCCTGATTTACTGCGGGCATCCTCCAGCGTGTACAGCACCGCGCCCTTGATGCGCTCGGTGCTGTGCAGGCGGTTGTCCGTCTTGCGGACGATACCATCCACACGCTTGAAGCCGAAGCCGGAGATCTGGCACAGATCATACGGGCATTTTTTGAGGATGTCCACACACGCCGGACCAAAGTTCTGATAAATTTTCAGCGCCGTGGCGGGCGTAATTTTGAACGGTCCCAAAAGGCTCATAAGGTTGCGCAGAACGCGGCTCCCGGCGTAGGATTCCTCAATGTCCTTGAGCTTGCCCTCGGTGATGCCGCGGATTTGCAGCAGCTTCTCCGGCTCGTTGTCAAGGATATTCAGGGTGTCCGGTCCGAACGTGGCAACAATGTCCTCTGCCGTCTTGGGACCGATGCCCTTGATAAGCCCGGAACCCAAGTATGCCAGCAGACCGTCCGCTGTCTGCGGAACGATTTCCTGCCACTGTTCGACTTGCAGCTGATACCCGTACTTGCTCTCCACCCATTCGCCGTCCAGTTCCAACTCCACCGCCTTGGTGCGGGGCAGTTCATACCCCACCGCCGTAAAGCGCAGCATGCGGTCGCCATAGTAGCGGCCGTTGCAAGCCTGCGGCGGGATACGCGGGTCACTGGTTTTGACAACGATGATGGAGAATTTGTTTGCTTCATTGTAAAAAATCGTGGATTCGTAGGTGACACGGCAGCCGGTAATGCCGCTGTGTTCCTGTTCACTGTCGTGCATAGGCACGCTCCCTTCTTTGTCAAGCGGCTTCGTCCGCCGCTTTTGCCTTGATGCTGAAGCGCCGCGATTCCGATACCGTGACGTACTCGTCATAAATATCGGGGTGCAGCAGCTTCAGCTTTTGGAGATTGTCTTTCGTGATGCCTGTCCGGCTGACGGGGTTGTAGCTAATAGTGTACTGTGTACCGCCGTACTCCCCCATTGCCATGCAGCTGCCGCCCAGTTTGGCAACCATCTGGCCTTTCAGCCGCTGCATTTCTGTGTCAAGCGTTTTAACCCGCGTTTCTACCTGCTGCTTTTGCTCCTGTAAGCGGAGATACCGCAGCATGGTGGCGGATAGGTCGTTGTCCAACTGGATGGCAGGAATCGTCTTATCCGCAGCACCTAAGCGGCGGCGCAGGCTTTCGAGAATCAGGCTGCCGTCCTCGGTGTAGGGCGGCGGGATGCGGGTCAAGATGTAGTCGTGCCAGAACTCGCGTTCCAGATAGACCATTTCCTGCTCATATTCCCGGTCACGGTACAGGTGGCGAATGATGACTTCGTCCTCGTTGTTGCCGTAGAGGCAGCAATAGAAGATTTCGTCGATGTCCATAACGGCCATGTAGTGTCTCCCCTGTGTTTCATAGTAGACGGGAACACATTCCTCGCCGTCCCTCCACCAGTGGTCTTTTGCGTTGTAGTTGGTCGTTTTGATTTCCAGAATCGCAATTTTCCCGTTTGGCAGGCAGACAAAGTAGTCCACATCTGCCAGCATGAAAGGATACTGCGGGTGCTGGAACATCTTCTTGATTTGGAAAACTTCCAACCCGGTTTTCTTTGAGAAACTCTGTGCAACCAGCGGTTCCAGCAGATGCCCCATTTCCAGCGCTACCCAGTTGCCTGCATCATCGGCAGCCGAAGCAATGTTCAGCTTGTCGTCGTACAGGTCGCGGGCAGTGCGAAACGGAGAAATGCCGAGGATCGCGGCGACATCGCTGCCGCCTATCCCCCGCCTGCGGTATGCCAGCCATTCCTGCTCGGTGAGGTTTTCGGTGCTGACCAGCACCTTGGGTTCCCGCCGTATGTGTTCCGGCATCCTCAGCCCCTCCTCTCGCGCTGGCGATAAGGACGTTTGGGGCGGGTGCGTAGATGGTACAGCCGATACTGCAAATTGCGCGGGATGGGTCTTGCCTTGCGCGGGCGCGTGATGCGCCGTGCGATTGCCTTGGGTCTTGCCTGTTCATTCATTTGGTGTTCCACCTTTCCTATATAAAATGTATTTTCCAAAGCCTGTCGGCTCTGAAACAAAATAAAAAAGCGAGAATGACCGCAGGCTATGCCTGATGTTCACGGCAAACCGTGAACCACGATCATTCTCGCTATGGTTGGGTATTTTCACCCGGTATAAAAAGAAAAGTGCCGGCAGCGTCCGCCCAGAATGGGCAGGACAAGGCTGCTGGCACAAAATACAATCTAAAAACAACGTGTGCATATAGCACAAAAATCATTTACAGGTGGAGTATAGCACAAGAAGGTCCGCCCTGTCAAGATGGCGGGATTTCGCATGATAAAAGCATAGTGTCCGCATTACATCCGCGCATCTTTTGTATATACCACCGTTGTTTTTTGATATACACTTATTCACAAAGAATATATTTCCTTATAAAAGTATAATAAAATGGAGGTAACGCCTATGAAAGAAGTTCCCATTTGGGAGAAATCAAATCTTACACTTGAGGAAGCCGCAGCCTATTCTGGCATCGGTATAAACAAGTTGAGGACATTAACCGATATCGAGCATTGTCAATTTGTACTTTGGGTTGGGTCGAAACGACTCATTAAGCGGCGCAAATTGGATGAATATACAGAAAAAATGTTTTCACTTTAAAGCTAAAATGTTGTCAAAATAGCTTGCAGAAAATGATAGGTTTGTGGTATTATAAATACGGAACAACGCTCTTTTCTGCATTACTATGTGGAAAGGAACAACGCTTATGACAACAACTCGAAATACAAAACGCAAAGACAAGGCGCGTGTCGTTCTTCGTAAGGGAGAATCCCAGCGCAAAGATGGCAAATACGATTTCCGTTGGACCTCCCCGGATGGTAAACGACATTCTATTTACGCGCCAACCTTGGAAGAACTTCGGGAAAAGGAAAAAGGCCTGCAACTAGATTCGCTTGAAGGCATTAAAGCAGAAGCACGGTATGTTACCCTGAACGATATGTTCACTCTGTGGGCAAAGGTGAAACGAGGCCTGAAAGATAACACTTTTCAAAACTATCTGTACCTTTATCGGCAGTTCGTGGAGCCGGATTTCGGCAAGTCGAAAGTGTCTGCGCTCAAAAAGTCGGACATGAAGCAATTTTATAATATACTGGCAGATGAGCGCGGTTTGCAGATTTCTACAATTGACAGTGTACACACGGTTCTGCATCAAGTGCTGGACATGGCAGTGGATGATCGTTATCTGCGGAGCAACCCTTCGGACAATGTTCTACGGGAGTTGAAAAAAGCGCACCAATTTGAAACCACCCACCGCAAAGCGCTTACTGTTCCGGAGCAGAATCTACTGTTGTCCTACCTTTCCAAAACACCGAAGTACCAGCACTGGTATCCGATTTTCGCGGTTATGCTGGGAACGGGTTTGCGCGTAGGAGAAGCCACTGGTCTGCGTTGGTGTGATGTTGACTTTGAGGAAAGTACGATTTCCGTCAATCACACGCTCGTCAACTACGACCACCGTGAGAACAACGGAGGCAAGAAAGGTTGCTACTTCAACTGCCACTCGCCTAAAACAAAAGCTGGCTTTCGTACCGTTCCGATGATGGACTTCGTGAAGGAAGCCTTTGAAAAGGAACGTGCCTATCAGGAGGAATCCGGGATTCATTGCACGGTAACGGTGGACGGTTACACGGACTTCATCTTCGTCAACCGTTTTGGTGAATGCCAGCATCAGGGGACGCTGAACAAGGCAATCCGACGCATTATCCGGGACTGCAACGATGAAGTACTGGCGAAGAACCCGAACAGCACCGTACTCCTGCCGCGGTTCAGCTGCCATACCCTGCGGCATACTTTCACGACCCGGATGTGCGAAGCGGGCGTGAATATCAAGGTAATTCAGGATGCGCTGGGACATTCGGATATTTCCACGACCTTGAACATCTATGCGGATGTGACTAAGGAACTGCGTAAGTCCGAATTTGAAAATCTTGACCGCCAGTTTGCACAATGGAAAGTACCTGAAGAGTAAAGCAAAGTGTACGCCAAATACGCCATACGCCATTTACGCCATTTCATACGCCAAACGATACAATTCGGATAAAGGCTTATGTAGAGATGTAAATTAAAGGACAAAAGATAATCTTTGCCGCGTATAGTAATATCAAGAAATAAAGACTTACAAGTATTCATCGTTGTAATCCCCACCATGAAGCCAATCGACTAAAAAGCATTGATTCCACGCCTTTTATCAACCGCGTTTGGCTGATTTAACACCACATTGACACCAAACTTGTGCAGAAAAGGCTTTACAAGAAAGCAGAGAGTTATCCTCTTACGGATGACTCTCTGCTTTTTTGTTTATGTAGTTGTGCATTTCTGCGCAGAAGTAATGAGGTGATACCACCGAACCGCTTATATGGTCCAAAGGATTTCTTCGCAGGTCCGTTTCTGATATGCGGAGACGGTGGCGAAGATCTGATAAGTTTGACGGATAGTCAAATTACAAAATATGAGAAAAAATATCACTCACCCCTGATTTTTCTTGAGCTATATCCGGAGCCGATTACTCTCAAATGCACACCAGAATTGTATGCCAAATGTATGGGAGAGGA
>OLNP01001095.1_pt1 | contig 24450 bp, 12 predicted proteins | sample 1671951 | NCBI WGS metagenome assembly OLNP01 (sample SAMEA3136629, study PRJEB25190) | human gut metagenome | biome: human gut; feature: human-associated habitat; material: faeces | place: Austria | collected 2013
GGAGAGAAGAAAGAAACAGGAAGAACGAGCCTGGGCAGCCTGGGAATGACAAGAAGCGCCATCTATACCTCAGAACCGGACAAAGCGGAATCCGTAACAGCAGAAACAAAGAACATGACAGCAACTAAAACAGCGGATACAGCAACCGGGAAAGCAGCAGCGCCCCGTATGAGAAGAACCTCCGAAATCATCTACGGAGACAAAGAAACCCAAATGATGAAAGGGAGCAAGACAGCCATGACAGCGTCCGCCCTGCTGTGGAGAGGAAACAACAACGACCTTGCAAGGAGAATGGGAGACATCAGGCTGGGGAAAGAAGAAAGCGGAATCTGGGCCAGGTACCTGGGAGGAAAGAACGAACTGGACAAAAAGAACACCAACTTCAAACAAACCTACAACATAGCCCAGGCAGGGTATGACAAAAAGAAAGGGAACTGGCTGATCGGGGCGGCCCTGGACTACGGGACAGGAAAAGACACCTATGCCAATGGGACAGGGAAAGAAAAACTGGCAAGCCTTGCCCTGTACGGAAGCATGCAGAAAGAAAACGGGCAGTACATGGACATCATCCTGAGAGGGAGCCGGATAAAGAACGACTACACCGTATACAACGAAATGAACCACCGGCTGGAAGGGAAATACAGGACAAGCGGGGTATCGGTGAGCGTGGAATACGGAAAGAGGATAAAGAAAGAAAACGGCTTCTACATAGACCCGAGCATCGAAGTGACAGCAGGGCGCCTGGGAGGAAAAGACTATGACGCGGTAAGCGACTATGGAGGAGGAAAGAAAATGCACATCCGGCAGGAAGGAGTGAACAGCGTGATCGGGAGAATCGGACTGGGGATAGGAAAAGAAACAGAGAAGAGCAACCTGTTCGCCAAGATAGGTCTGGCCCACGAATTCGGCGGAAAAATCAAGAGCACCTTCAGTGCGGAAGGCGAACCGACAAGCGGGACAGAAGTAGAGCTGAAAGACAGCTGGGTAGACGTGGAAATAGGAGGAAGCCTGCTTGTGAACAGGAACACGTACCTGTATGGGACCTACACGAGGAACTTCGGGGCCGACCTGTCGAACAAGTGGAGGATAGACGCGGGGATCCGCTTCAGCTTCTGAAAATTATCTTAAACGTAAAGAGGCGGCATGCATGCCGCCCCTTGCTGCCTTATGACCGGATCAGACAGAAAAGGAGGACATCATGAATCGTAAACAGAAAAAAGTTTATCTGAAACATGCCCTGACCATAGGGCTGGCCTTGTGCGGGGTATTGCCGAGCGTGGGAGCGCAGGAATTCAACGAAGGAATCACAGGAAGCAAAAGCACAGACGAAATCTATGTAACAACAGGGGTGCTGAAAAACAGGAAATATACCTTCACCGAAGACACGAAAATCCATGTAAACAACCACTCCAAGAACGCGGTATTCTATAAAGAAGTGAATGAGAGCGGGGGACAGAAAAGCAAGATATGGATCATGTCGGGGATATCCAGCAGGAACGGAAAAGTGAACATAGATGCAAAAGGGAAAGAGCTGACCGTCGGTTTAGGGTATGAGAAACCGAAAGAAAATGAATCTCCGATAGAATGGCCGGTTGGAATTTATGTATCAGGAGGGAAATCGATCACCATAGATGCCAAAAAAGTGCGTCTGTACAACACCTATGAAGGGAAGATGTACGGGGGAGACGTATATTTCGGCATAGATAAAGACGGGAGCAAACTGACAGTCACCGGAGACCTGGACCTGAGAGGAGAGAAAAACGGCAGGGTAGAAGTGGCGAACCAATGGGCAGCAGGAGAGCTGGCTGTCGGAGGCTCCTACTATGGCGGACATATATCCAACTATTTCGGCAAGATTACTGTTGGCGGGAATGTGGATATAGAGGAGAATGCCAGGATAGATTTTCTCCTTAAAAGATATTATGGTACCTCTACTGTAGGGTTGAGAGCCAGGGATATCACAGTGGGGGGCAATGTCAATATCTGTATAAATAATGAAAATTACGGAAAATGGACGACCGATTACGGCTTTTCCGGAGCAATGGGGATCCAGTCGGCCGGCCGGCTGGATATCGGCGGGAATGTGACCATACGGGGTCGGGATCCGGAGCACCCCTGGGGCATTTATGTTTCCACTGTTAGAGAGCCCGGGGAGGCAGGTGGTGCCGGCATACAATACAGCGGGTACAACGGGGCGATCAGGGGGGATGTAGACCTCAAGCTCCGCACCATGACAGGGATCCTTATAGAACCGGAGCTGCATAAGCACACCGGAGAACGGGGAAAGTTTTACCTTTCGGGGAACACAAGGATTGAAATGGATCCTCATTTAAGAAAAATGGAGGGAGGACGGCTCCCTTATCCGGTCCTGTGCGCACTCAACGTCAAGGGGCATGCCGATGTGGCGGTCAACATGGGGAAGGACGGGAAACAGCCGGGGAATAAGAACGTGCAGATCGACGGAAACATAAGGCTCTATGGCGCCACAGCATTCAATAATCCTTCCGGCGCCGATTATTCTATCCCCAAGGTAACACTGGCGCTGACCAATAAAGATTCCCACTGGACAGGAGTCAGTTTCCTGACAGGAAACTATGAGCCGGAAGTGGTCCTGCCCGAACCGGCCAGCTTCAACCTTTACCTCCGGAACGGTGCCCGCTGGAATAACCGGAAGCATGGAGCCATCCAGCACAATGAATCGTCAATTAAGGGATATACGTTCTCCGGCAGCGAAGTGACCCGTTTTTACGGCGGGCTGAACCAAGAGGGAAGGGGCATCGTCCATATGCATGACACGGCGCCTCTCACCATAGGGGAGTATGAAGGGCATACTCTTTTCTATTACGACAGGATCAAAGAAGTGCCGACAGCGCTTATCGGGGGAGATCTCATCATAAAGAAGGCGAAAAGCGGATCGGCCGTCACCCTGCGCACCGACAGGGAAGGACTGGACTTGGGAAAAGCCTCTGTTACGGACCTGGTGCTCAATACACTGGCGCATAAGCTCATCTATGAAGAGGCGAAGACAGGGCAAAATCTGAACCTGAAAGGGACGGTGGAAATCGCTGAAGGACTGACCTCGGCATCGGCGGCCAAGACAGGGACCATTACCTTCGACAAAGAGACAGGGAGAGGGAAGTATAAGACAGAACTGGACACAGGGCGTTTCCGCCCCCTGACAAAGAGCACTAAGCTGACCGAAGGGAAACATGTCATCATAGAAGACAGTGACGCCTTTGGGGACTATCCGGACATGCAGCTGGCAGGTATCTATAACAGCGGAACAAAAGCGATGACCGTGAACCTGAACAGACAGACACTGGTGATCGGGAATCATTACCACAGGAGCTGGGACAAGACGGAAGACCCGATCAAAAAACAGGTGGCGATCCTGGGGAGGGAAGGGACCGAATTGAACTTTACCAACGGGGACAAGAACCGGCCCATCACGCTCGTCGGCTGTTCGGATCCGAAGGGAGACTACAGCGCTATGAATAATGGATATACAGGAGACCTGATTATTGCGGAAGCGGGGAGCCGGATCCATATAGAGGCGCCCCTGCGGTTTGTGAACGGCGGAGCAATAACTGCCAAAAAGGATTACAACGATGTACTGGATAATGGGTATGTCAGGATCAAGGGGGATGTCCGTTTTGAAGGCGACGGCTGTATTATGGGTTTTAGTAGGAAAAATAAGCTGAATATAGACATAGAAGGGGATGTGTACTTCAGGCAATACGGAAGTGTGGGAGGCAACACCAATATTTCCGGAACGGTTCATTTTGACAACTATGGGATTTTTAATGTGAATGAGAAAAGACAACAGGGGCAGGTTGTTTTCGGAAAAGCAGGAAACTTCTATTATGACCAGATCCATATTCCTGAGAACCACTTCGGTCTGGGGCCGGTGACCCTGCGGTACCGGTATGAAAAGGACGCAAAGACAGGGGCGGTGCATACTTATTTTGACAGCCCTTTATTCGGATTTATAAAGGGAAGAGGCGGCGTTGGCGGCACCTATATCGGGATGAGTGAAGACGGGAAACGGCCTGTGGAGAAAACCTTCCGCATCCACGGAGGGATAGATACATCGTATGGACCCGTCAGGATCGGCATGGTAGGGAAGAATGCCTACTGGCACGGGACAGCCGCTGCCACGGGATCCGATTCCTTGAACAGCCGCTATCCGGAGCAGGAATCACAGTACAAGGGAAACCTGGACCTCTACCTGCAGAAGGGGGCCGTCTGGGACCATGAATATGTGGCGGATATCAGCGCCAAAAGTCTGAATGGCTACCGGGTATCCACGGTGACCCGGTTCCACGGGGGGAAGAACAGAGCCGAAAGAGGCGTGGTATACCAGAAGACGGATAAAGCCCTCATGTTCCACACTTATGAAGGGAACGCCGTCTTCGTATACGACAGGAGCAAAGACAACCCTGACCATGTGGTGGGAGGAAACATCCGTATCTGGCATGCCGAGCCGGGAGCGGAAGTAACCCTGCGGACAAGCGCGGAAGGGATAGATGCGGCAGACCGCCGCCAGGTGGAAACCGTCATGGACAACCTGGCGCAGAAACTGTACTACCAGGCCTACGTGGGAGAGAAAAACACAGGAGAAAACGGAGAAAGGAACCTGAAAGGGAAACTGGAAATCGCCGAAGGACTGACCGCGGTGGGTATGGAAAGAAGACTGGCGGACATCCGTTACGAAATCATCAAAGAAGAATTTGGGAACTACGACCAATGGTGGGGCCAGGGGCGTCTGAATAAAGACAGCCTGAGCGGCCTTCTCCATCCGGTACCGGAAAGCCAGACCGTCAAAGAATACAAGAAAGGAATCACGGGAAACGGAGAGAAAGACAAAATATATAAAGACACAGGCGTACTGAAAAAGGGAACCTACACCTTCAGCCTCACCCCGACCACCATCACGGCAGAAAAACCCATAGCGGCGGAAAAAGACATCACCGTCAAAGCAGAAGGCGTCAGGCTGGTACTCAAAACCAGCGGAGGAAATAAGACCGCCATTGAGACCGGGAAACATACCGTGACCATGCAAGGCGGATCAGTGGATACAACCGGAGGAAACATAAACATTGCAGGAGGAAGACTGAACGCCCATGCCGATACGACAGCAGGGAATATAGACATCACAGGAGGCGGGACAGTATATGCATCCGGAAACCTGACAGCGGAAAGAGTGAATATCAGCGGGAAAAACGGAAACGTGCCGTCAAAACTCCTGCTCATCCCTGATGAAAAGAAAAAGACAAGCATGACCAAAGTGAAGACCATCAAATTAACCAATGGGGCAAATCTGTGGACAACCGCCGGTGCGTCCGTGACGGCCGCAGGAGAAGTAACCGTCAGCGGGGGGAGCAAACTGGGAACCAAGGGGGCCTTTACCGGTGCCAAAGGAATCACCGTAGAAAACGGCTCCATTGCCACCATCGATGGAGGAGGAACCATAGGAGGAACCATCCTGGCCAAAGGGAAAGCCCCGTCAGGAGAAACCGGCCTCCTGCGGATACAGAAAACAGACATCACCCGGGGAAGCCGGATCATAGGGGAATCCGGAGGAAAAATCAACCTGATGAAAAACAAAGCCCCTGAAACCGAACTGCATGTGAAAGAAAATGCAAAAGCCTTCTTCTACGACGGAGGCGTCTTCGGAGGGAGCATGACAGCCTCGGGGAAAAACGCACTGATCACAGCCAATAAAGTCACCATCAACGGAGGAACCGTCATCAAAGCAGAAAACGAAGGACACATCAACATAAGGAACAACACCGTCCACAAAGGGAAGATCATAGCGGACAAAGGAGCCGTGAGCCTGACAGGGGGGACATACAGGCTGGGAGACATAGAAGCGAAAAAAGGAGGAAGAATATACCTGAACAGTGGAAATAAAACAGAGATAGAAGGAACCGTAACCGTAGACAAGCCATCCACAGCCGTGCTGCAAATGAAAGGAAGCAGCTCCGTCCTGAAAGGGAACATCACAGGAGAAGGGACAGCCCAGCTGGAAATAGGAAGAAACGGGAAATGGGAAGGGACCATGAAGACAGGAAGCTCCAAAGTAAAACTGGGAGACAAGAGCGTGTGGACACCCACGGAGAATACCGACATAGGATACCTCAATGGAAACAAAGCCACTGTAGACATGAGCAAAGCAAACAAGAAATGGATGAAAATCAGCAACTACAGCGGGGATGCCACCTTCTACCTGGACCACAGCGCAACGGAAAAAGAAAACAAAGGGCTGAAAATTAAAAGCGGAGGAATCGCCGTCAGAAGAGCGGACAAAGGGAGCCGTATCACCCTAAGGATAGACAACAAAGGACTGAGAACAAACAGTACAAGCGGAAAAGACAAAGCCCTGGTAGAAGGGACGCTGGATAACCTGGCAGGGAAACTGAGCTACGTGGCCTATGCAACAGGGCAGAGGAACCTGAAAGGGAGAGTGGAAATCGCGGAAGGGCTGACCTCGCCGAGCGCATCCATGAGCGGAGACATCACCTTCACAAAGACAGGGAAAGGAAGCTACCGGCCGGTGAAAGGGGGAGGAGAAAAGAGAAGCGCCCCGCTGCAGAAAACAGCATCCTTCCTCCCTGCTGAGACAACACCCCATACCGTGACTGAAACGACAACATCCCATACCGTAGAACCAAACCATACCGTAGAAACAAACAAAGAGGAACCAGTAACAGCAGAAACAAAGAACATGACAGCAGCTGAAAGAACAGCAGCCAAGGCATCAACAGCGCCCCGTATGAGAAGAACCTCCGAAATCATCTACGGAGACAAAGAAACCCAGATGATGAGAGGGAGCAAGACAGCGATGACCGCCGCGGCCCTCCTGTGGAGAGGAAACAACAACGACCTTGAAAGACGGATGGGAGACATCAGGCTGGGGAAAGAAGAAAACGGGATCTGGGCCAGATACCTGGGCGGGAAGAACGAACTGGACAAACAGAAGACCAGCTACAAACAAACCTACAACATAGCCCAGGCAGGCTACGACAAGAAAAAAGGAAACTGGACCATCGGTGCGGCCCTGGACTACGGAACAGGAAAAGACACCTATGCCAATGGAACAGGAAAAGAGAAACTGGGCAGCCTTTCCTTGTACGGAGCCATGCAGAAAGAAGACGGACAGTACCTTGACATCATCCTGAAAGGAAGCCGAATAAAGAACGACTACAGCGTATACAACGAAATGAACCACCGCCTGGACGGGAAGTACAGGACGAGCGGCCTGTCGGTGAGCGTGGAATACGGGAAGAGGAGCATAAGAGAAAACGGCTTCTACATAGAGCCGAGCATCGAACTGACAGCAGGTCACTTAAGCGGAAAAGACTATGACGCCGTAAGCGACTATGCAGGAGGAAAGAAAATGCACATCCACCAGGACGGAGTAACCAGCGTGATAGGAAGAATCGGACTGGGGATAGGAAAAGAGACAGAAAGAACGAGTTTGTTTGCAAAGATAGGATTGGCGCATGAATTCGGCGGAACCATCAGGAGCACCTTCAGTGCGGAAGGAGAACCGACAAGCGGGACAGAAGTAGAGCTGAAAGACAGCTGGGTAGATGTGGAAGTAGGAGGAAGCCTTCTGGTGAACAGGAACACCTACCTGTACGGAACCTACACAAGGAACTTCGGGGCCGACGTCTCCAGCAAGTGGAGGATAGACGCAGGGATCCGCTTCAGCTTCTGAGGATAATGACCGCTTCCGAAAGGGGAATGGAACAAAGCTTTGTTATGAGAACTGAATAAGAAGAAGGAAAGAACGTGAAATAAGACAGCTTTCCGAACGTGAACAGCCCCCCCGGAGCCAGACCCGGAATTGGGTTTCCGGGTCTGGCTCCGGGGGGGCTGTTTTTTCATGGCAGAATATACCTGTCTGCCTTGAAAGAGAAAGGAATGTATAAATCCTTAGATATCTAAGCAACACTAAAAGATTTTAATTGAATGGCAAGAAATTAGATGTTAATATAAATATATGAGACATGTTAGTGAGTATGGAGAGTATAAAATGATGAATTCATTATGCCAGATATCGGTTATTATTCCGGTATATAATGCGGAAAAATACTTAGAAGAGTGTCTGGAATGTATTCAGCATTCAACTTTTAAGGATATAGAAATCATATGTGTTGATGACGGTTCAACAGATGGCTCTCCTGATATATTGCGGCAGCATCAACAGGAAGACAGCCGTATAAAGATATTCAGGCAGGAAAATGCAGGGGCAGGCGCGGCAAGGAATTTGGGGATAGAAAAGTCGTCAGGTAAATATCTGTTTTTTATGGATGCTGATGACCGCTGTTCGTATTCACTTTTGGAAAAAGCATATTTTTTAGCGGAAAAAGAGGAAGCTGATATTGTTGTTTTTGGTTTTTTACGGTTCGATGGAGTGACAGGAGAGAGGAAAGATTTTGACGGATTAAGTAAAAATCGTCTGCCTTTCGGATATAATTCTTTTTCTTATCGTGATGTTCCCAAAAGTATTTGCAGTATTGTGAATCCTACACCTTGGAATAAATTGATCAGGCGGGATTTGATTATTGAGAATGATTTAAAGTATATGTGCCTGACAACGACTAATGATATTACTTTTTCCGCTATGTGCGTGATGGCGGCGGATAAGGTGGTATATTTACCGGAAGTTTTATATTTTTATAGAATTGGAGATTCTGAATGTATAACGAATAAGAAACGAAAAAATTTACGAAATATAGTGTTAGCAGTGCTTGGTGTGGATGAACAGGCAAAACGCTTTCCGTATTATAAAGAAATAAAAAATTCTATTCGTGACTTTGTGGTGGATAATTTATTTGTAGGGATTGACCGGTATGCCGGACCGCCGTCAGGAAAAGAATATGTAGAGTATTATCAGGAAATGGGGGCAGTATTTAGCAGTTATCCATTATTTCTTGGTGATGAAGGGGTGCTGATAACAAAAACCGATTCAAAAAAAAGAATGATAGAGTGCAGGGAAAAGGCCATAGAGAAAGGGGATTATCATTATGCACCTCAAATCATTCTATCTATGACTTCATATCCGCCCAGAATAGCTAATGTACATATAGCGCTTGATTCTTTATTTAACCAGACACGAAAAGCGGATAAAATTTTCTTATGGTTATCTAAAGATGAATTTCCTAATGGGGAGGAAGACTTACCGAAAGACTTGCTGGCATATGTTCCTGCCGGATTGGAAATTATTTGGTGTGATGGAAATATGAAGTCCCATAAAAAATATTTATATGCAATGCGGCGGTTTCCTGAAGCGCTAATTATTACAGTTGATGATGATTTGATTTATGAGGATTCCATGGTAGATACTTTGTTTAAATCCTACTTGCGTTATCCGGAAGCCGTATCTGCAGTTAGAACACATTTAATGGTTGAAAATGAGATGGGGTGTATTGAACCTTATTCGGAGTGGAAAAAAGAGTATTCAGGGATTTTAAATCGGCCTTCTATGCAGCTCTTTGCAACAAGCGGCGCAGGAACTTTGTTTCCGCCTCATGTTATGGATGAGGAGATTTTTAATGAAAAGGCAATCCGAAAATGCACTATTTATGCAGATGATTTATGGTTGAAAATTATGCAAGTGCTTTGCGGTACACCTGTAGTACTTGCACAAAAGAATAAAGCTCTGAAATATGTTCCGGACACGCAATCGAACAGCCTCTGGCAAATAAATTGTTCTAAGAACGGAAATGATATACAACTTTTTAATATATTTAGATATTTTGGTGAAAATAGAAATTTAGGGGTCGGATTTTTTCGGAAAGCCATTTTTGACAGTCTTATTGACAGGCTTAGGATTCATGATGAATCGAGTAATAAAAAGATACAAGAAGTCAATGCATCGAAAAATGATATAGAGAAGAAACTGAATGATGAAGTAAGTAAAAATAAAAACTATGCAGAGGATGTCAGCCGATTAGAAATGGATTTGCAAAGCCATAAGGAGAAAATTGGCCAATTGCAGAAGGATAATGGTGAATTAAAGACGGGGATTCAAGATTTATCACGGGAATGCGGACGGTTAAATTATGATTTTAATTGTATGCGGAATTCAGTATCTTTCAGGCTTGGCAGGGGTATAACCTGGGGGCCGCGAAAAATTCGGGGAGGGATACGTTGTTACAAGGAACATGGATTCAAGTATACTTTTTTGCGCATATTAGAACATCTTGGGTTGAAGTAATGGGGAAATACATAGAAGATATCCGTTTCTTAGCAAGAATGGTAAGAGAAAAATGTATGTAATTGAAACAGATTTTTGGATTTAAATTATCAATCAAGTGAAATGTTCCACATCAGAAAATAAAAAACAATTATTTTTTTAAGGATATACCTATGCTATAATAAAATAAGGTATATCTTTTTATATTTTTCGACGTACCTTATTAATAATAGAAGGAATTAGGATGTCAGCTATAGAAGAAAAGCTGGAAGTTGTGAAAAAGCGGATAGCGGCTGCGAAGGCCCGTTCTCCTTACAGGCAGGACGTGACTCTTGTGGCGGTGACGAAGTTTCATCCATTGGAAGATATGGAGGAGGTTCTCCGACTTGGCGTGAAAGAGGTGGGAGAAAACCGTGTGCAGGAATTGGAAGACAAACGGAGCCGTTTGAAAATGCCTGTTGTCTGGAACCTGCAGGGACATCTTCAAAAAAATAAAGTGAAAAAGGCAGTGGCGGCGGCTGATTTGATCCAGTCCGTAGATTCCGTGGAAATCATGGAAGAGATAGATAAACGGGCCGGGCAGGCCGGCAAAGTGCAGGATGTGCTTCTGGAATTTAATATTTCCGGAGAAACAAGCAAGTACGGCCTGCCGCCGGAAAGTCTGGACGAAGCTGCAACGAAGGCGGGAATGCTCCCGCATATCCGTGTAAAGGGTCTGATGTGCATGGCGCCTATGGTGGAGGATGTGGAAATGACACGTCCTGTATTCCGCAGGGCTCATGAAATGTGGGAAGTACTGAAAACATATTTTCCTAAAGGACAGGTTTCTGTTTTATCCATGGGGATGACCCGGGATTTTGAAACGGCAATAGAAGAGGGCGCTACGATGGTACGCGTCGGCACCGCCATTTTTGGCGAGCGGAATTATGCAAATGGGAAAGGAGAAACAAAATGAGCTTACTGGATAAATTTAAGGAACAGTTTACAGATCGTGATGATGAATACGAGGATGAAGAATACGAAGAAGAGGGGACGTCGATAGATACGGCGCAGCCTGTTCCTCCCCGTCCAGCAGCAGGCCGTGCGGCAGTAGCGACCCGCCAGGCGAAACCGTATACCATGGTGGTCGTGAATCCGAAAGACTATCAGGATGCCGAAAAAATCGGGAATCATCTGAAGGCTGCCCGTCCGGTCGTAATGAATATGGAAAAGACTGATGCCGATGAAGCACAGCGTATCGTGGATTTTATTCAGGGTGTGATGTATGCTTTGGACGGGCGCATTGACCAGGTTTCTGAAAATATTTACCTCTGCGCGCCAAATAATATGAGCGTGTCCCGTGAGAATTTTGCGGCATTTCCGGAAGCGGAAGCCCCCGCATGGGATTCGCAGGCCCCTAAGGCATAATGTCATTTTTTTCGAAGATCTCCGAGCTGTTTTATGATCTTTTTGTTACGGAGCCGGAGGAAGAAGAGTATATAGATTCTGCGGGAGAAGACGGTAAAGAGGCGGGTCCCCGTATGGCAGGCGCGCTGCCTGCGAGGGCTGTCCGTCCGTTGGATGCTGTCATCTTCGTTCCCCGTGCTTATAGTGATGCCCGCCGTGCGGTGGATGCCATGGAAAAAGGACTTGTAGTTCTTGTGGTTCTTGGCAGCAATGTGGATGATGAAACGGCGAGCCGTTTTGTGGATTTCATGAGCGGTGCCGTTTATCTCGACAAGGGAGAAGTAGAACTTCTGAACGGGCAGGTGCTTTTGTGCGCGCCATCGGCGGTGCATATTGAGATGGACAGCATGCCCCGCCTTGCGGGGATTCCTTTGTGGAGAGGTCCGGGTGTATGAAAAAGATTATGATGATCGGCTGCGGCGCTATGGGCGGCGCCATACTTTCAGGGTGCCTTTCCAAAGGCCTCTGGACGAAAGAAGAAGTATACATTAAAGCAAGCACGGAAAAGTCAACGGTGGAAAAGGCAGAGCGATATGGCGTATCTGCAGCTTCTCTGAAAGATATCGGAGAAGCGGATTTTGTCCTTTTGGCAGTAAAGCCCGACATTATCCCTTTTGTTTTGAAAGAAATAAATCCGTACCGTCCGAGGCGGGTGATTTCTGTTGCGGCGGCAGTGACAGCAGCGACCTTGGAAGCCGGCCTTCCCGAAAAGACGCCGGTGATCCGTGTCATGCCGAATACTCCCGCTTCGGTTGGGGAGGGTATGACAGCTATTACGGCAGGGCGGTACGCTGACGAGGATTTTATCGAAACGGCAAAAGAAATATTTTCCGCCCTGGGGAAAGCGGCAGTGGTTTCCGAACGCCAGCTTGACGAGATGGGCGCTTTATCAGGAGCGGGGCCGGGATACGTTTTCGTGATTATTGATGCATTGGCGGATGCCGGAGTGCGCGCGGGACTTCCGCGGAAGCTGGCAGTTGAAGCGGCGGCGCAGACTTTGTATGGCGCAGCCAAAATGGTGCTGGAAACAGGAAAACATCCCGCCGAACTCCGTGACGGGGTGACAAGTCCCGGCGGTACGACGATTGCAGGCATCCATGCCATGGAAGCGCGCGGCATCCGTGCCGCTCTCATGGACGCCGTCATGGCGGCTCTTGCGAAATCTGATGAAATGGGCAGAAAATAATGAAAGACAGAGAAAAAATTCTCCGCTACTTTTCCGCAACCGGAGAAGAAGCGAAAGATATGGCGATCCGTCTGCTGGATATTGCTGATTCCGTGGACAGAGGCCGGCCATTTGCCGTCGGCCCCTTTATGTCTCCTTTTGCGGCGCAGGTCGGACAGACGATTGCGGCTCACATGAAAACGGTGGCGGTGAAAACTTCCGGCGGATATCATGAAGCGGAACGGATCCGTGTCGCATTTGCCCGTAATGACTATGACGGTCCCGTGGATTTCGGGCTGACCGCATTGAAAGTGACCTGGGATGACCGATACAGGCTCATCGGCCACCGTGATGTACTGGGGGCGCTTATGGGACTGGGCATCGACAGAGCGGTTCTGGGAGATATCCTCATGCAGGGGGCGGGGTGCCAGATTGTGGCAGACAGTTCCATGGCGGAATGGATTAAGCGGAATTTCCTGAAAGTCGCCATGGTGTCTGTGCAGATAGAAGAAATATCTCTGGAAGAATTAGAGCCGCCTAAAAAGACAGCCAGAGAGGTGCGTGCCACGGTCGCTTCGCTTCGGTTTGATGCGGTCGGCGCGGCAGGATTTGGCATTTCCCGCAGCAAAATGGTACAATGCGTAGAGAGCGGTCGGACGGAAATTAACTGGCAGCCTGTGAAGAGCGCGTCGCAAACCGTAAAAGCAGGAGATGTTATTTCCATCCGCGGCAAAGGACGGATTGAAATCAGGGAAGTCACGGGGATGAGCCGGAAAGGCCGGACGGGACTTCTGATTGACCGTTATAAATAAGAATAAAACCGTTTATGAAACAGGAGGATTATTTATGATTACACCGATGGATATCCATAATAAGACGTTTTCCCGCGGACTGCGGGGGTACAGCCAGGAAGAAGTGGACGCATTCCTGCAGGAGCTGGCAAGTGACTATGAACGTATTTACCGCGAACATCGTGAGATGGAAGAGGAGATGGATACAGTCAAGACGAAACTCCGCAATTATGAAAAAATGGAATCTACCATGTCCTCCACTTTGGTCATGGCGCAGGAAACTGCTGAAAATGTGAAGAGAAACGCACAGAAAGAGGCGGAATTGGCAGTTCGGGAAGCGCAGAATGAAGCCCATCATATCATTTCCGATGCGGAAGCGGCCCGCCGCAAACTGAACACCGATCTGCTCAAAACGGAAGGCGATGTCAAGATCTATATTGAAAAGATTCTGGCCAATTTCAAGTCGGCGATGGCTCTCATCGAATCTGCAAAGAATACGCCGGAGCCGCAGATTGTAAAAGCGCCGGAAGGACAGGACGAGGAAATGGAACTGCCCATCGAAGCGCTGGATGACCGTTCTGCCGATCTTTTTGAAGGAGAAGTAAAAGCTGATACAGCAGAAGCGGAAACTGATGAAGCGGAAGATGAAACACAGCAGGCTGTATCTGAAATATAATAAGGAATGAAAAGGAAGCGGTTCTTACAGGACTGTTTCTTTTTTTCAGGAAATATAAAGCGGCTCTGATAATATGGCTTTTGTTATTAATCGGGCAGATTTCTTTTTATGTAAAAACGCTGTCTCTCCTGATGGGGAAACAGCGTTTTGCACTTACTGCTTTTTATTCTTTTTTAGAAGGCAGGCTGCCGTGCAAACAGCTGCCGCCGTTCCTGCCGCAAAGAGGGCGGCCCGTCCCCACTTGCGGACGTTGTCGAAACGGACTGCCGTTTTTACCTTATCCAGGGCAGTGACGGGACGCCTCGCGGAAACGGTCACGCATCCCAGTTTTGTGTCGATTTCAATGTTTGTGAAACCTGCTTTGGTAAGAATAGCAGAAAGCTCTTCCGTTTTGTAGAGAGTCATGCCTTTGATGATTTTCGGGTACAGATTGTCGAGAAATCCATAGCCGTCCGCTTCATTTACGATGAGGAAGGTGCCGCCCGGCTTCAGCACCCTTTTGATTTCTTTCAGTGTGTTTGGCAGATTGGGCCAAAAGTATATCGTTTCAAAGGCGGTGATGACATCGAAATGATTTGCGCCGAAAGGAAGGAGTTCGGCGCTTCCTTCATAAACGGAACACCGTCCTTCCGCAATGGCATCGCGGTTGCGCATAAAAGAATAATTCACGCAGTCCGGTGAAAGATCGATGCCTGTCACGTGACCGCGGGGAACTTTCTTTAAAAAGCGGGACAGGTTGATGCCGCCTCCGCAGCCGATGTCGAGGATTTTTTCATTACCGGCAAGATCCAGATGGGAAATCCCCCAGAGGGACACGGGAGTATGGAAAATATTCATAGAGGCAATCAGCAGCTTTCCGGCGGCGCCCTGCGGGTTGGCAAAAGCGGGAAGTTTTTCGGAAAAGTTCATTGTGGCGCTCCTTTCTTAAAACAGGAAATGATATATCTTTATTATAAGTGATTTTTCCGCCGGATAACAGGGAAGGGACGTGATTCTGCATAAAGTGAATAATAGCACCGGCGGAAAAACAAAAATGCAGTCAAAATCATCCTGAATTGATTTGGCAAAAAGCAGTTTTCTAAAACAAAGAAACAAAAATATTCCGAAACAAGGTTGATTATTTATTCATATAACCGTATAATATATCATATCTCATAAAAAGAAATTATATGAAAATCAGTTGATGAAGAAAGGCGGCATGTAAAATGAGTGAAATTAAGAAAGTGGTTCTTGCTTATTCCGGCGGATTGGATACGTCTGTTATTATTCCGTGGCTGAAAGAAAATTATGACTGTGAAGTCATTGCCTGCACGGTCAATCTGGGACAGCCGGAAGATTTTGATGCGATTCATGAAAAGGCGCTGAAGTCAGGGGCGTCTGTGGCGGAAACGCTGGATGTGCGCAGGGAATTTATTGAAGAATACGCTTATAAAGTATTGCAGGCCGGCGGAAGGTACGAAGGCAGGTATCTTTTAGGAACGTCTTTTGCCCGCCCGCTGATCGGCAAGTGTCTTGTGGATATGGCAAAGAAATACGGAGCGGATGCCATCTGCCACGGTGCCACCGGCAAGGGAAATGACCAGGTCCGTTTTGAACTGGCTGTGAAGGCATTGGCGCCTCATATGAAGATTATCGCTCCCTGGCGCCTGTGGGATATGAAATCCCGTGAAGATGAGATGGCTTATGCAGAATCGCACAACGTGCCTATTGATAAATTTGATGAAAAGCAGACGGAAGAAGAAAAAGCGGCGCAGAAATATCCCTACTCCATGGACTGGAACATGTGGCATCTCTCCCATGAGGGGGATGATTTGGAAAATCCCGCCAATCCGCCCCACAAAGATATGTACCTTGTCACCTGTGATCCCGAAGATGCTCCCGACCAGCCGGAATTTGTTACCATCGACTTTAAGGAAGGCAAGCCGGTCGCTGTCAACGGGAAGGGAATGGACGGCGTGGAATTGGTCAGTACGCTGAATGCTATCGGCGCAAGGAATGGCATCGGAATTGATGACCTTGTGGAGAACCGCCTGGTGGGCATGAAATCCCGCGGCGTATATGAAAATCCGGCAGGCTCCATTCTTTTCTATGCCCACAGCGAACTGGAACGTCTTTGTCTGGATCGCGCCACCCTTCATTTTAAGGAAGTGGCAGCTGTCAAATACAGCGAACTCGTTTATGACGGCATGTGGTTCGCCCCTCTTCGTGAAGCGCTGCAGGCATTTGCTGATGAAACCTCAAAGACAGTGACAGGGAAAGTATCCCTCCGCCTGTATAAAGGAAATATCCTCTCCAATGGGGCGGAAAGTCCGCATTCCCTCTACAATGAAGAATTTGTCACATTTGGTGAAGATGAAGTATACAACCAGGCAGACGCAGAAGGATTTATTAATCTTTTCGGACTGCCTCTCACCATTCGTGCGCTGATGAAGGAAAAGAATGAAAAATGAGTGAAATGATGTGGGGCGGCCGTTTTCAGAAGGCGGAGGAAAGAAGCGCGCTTGATTTCAACGCTTCTGTTTCCTACGACTGCCGTATGTATAAAGAAGATATCGCCGGCTCGCTGGCTCATGCATCCATGCTGGCGGACCGCGGCATTATTTCCAAAGAGGATTTGGAAAAGATTACCGGGGGTCTTTTGAAAATAAAAAAAGAAATAGAAGAAGGCCGGTTTGTATTTTCTGTGGAACTGGAAGACGTCCATATGAATGTGGAAAAGCGTTTGACTGATGATATCGGCGATGCGGGAGCAAGGCTCCACACGGCAAGAAGCAGGAATGACCAGTGCGCCGCAGATCTCCATATGTATATGCGCCGGCATATCGCGAAGCTGGCGGAGAAGCTGATCGCCGTGGAAGAAGCACTGATAGGTGTATCTGAAAAATACAAGGATGTCATCCTGCCCGGCTATACCCATATGCAGAGAGCGCAGCCCGTGCTTTTCGCCCATCATATGATGGCTTATTGCGCCATGCTGCAAAGAGACTTTGAACGGCTCGCCGGCTGCTATGAAATGGCGGATGCCTCTCCTTTGGGCGCCTGCGCTCTGGCAGGGACGACTTATCCTACCATGCCGAAGGAAACGGCGGAGAAACTTCATTTTTCAAAATGCTATGGAAACAGTTTGGACGCAGTTTCCGATCGTGACTACCTTCTCCAGTTTCTTTCTTTCGCATCCATTTGCATGATGCACCTGTCCCGCCTGTCGGAAGAATTGATTCTGTGGAGCACCGGTGAATTCGGATTTATTGAGCTTGATGACGGATACAGTACAGGCAGTTCCATCATGCCGCAGAAGAAGAATCCCGATATCTGCGAACTGGTCCGCGGGAAAACAGGACGGGTATACGGACATTTGACGGCGCTCCTGACCGTGATGAAAGGACTTCCTCTTGCCTATGACAAGGATATGCAGGAAGACAAGGAAGGCGTATTTGATGCCATAGATACACTGGGGTTCGCTTTGGATATTTATGCCGGCATGCTGGGCACCATGACCGTCAACGGCGCGCGTACGAGAGCCGTCTTGGAAAATGACTTCTCCAATGCCACCGATATGGCGGACTATCTGGCAAAGAAAGGACTTCCTTTCCGCCGTGCCCATGCGGTGGTGGGAAACGCGGTGGCTTACTGCATTGAAAACAGAAAAGTGCTGCTTGCCCTCACCATGGAAGAGTTTAAAAAGATGAGTCCTCTTTTTGAAACCGATATTTACGAAGTCCTTCAAATTGAAAACTGCGTGAAGAACAGGGACAGTTACGGCGGTACCGGACCGAAGCAGGTGAAGCGCCAGCAGCGGGAAGCGAAAAAGATAGTCAACAGGCAGAAAAAACTGGCAGCAGAATGGAAAGAAGCGAACGCGTTTATAGAATAAGAATGGGAAGGAAAATATCTTTATAAATGATTTTGCATCAGGCCCTCATGCGGATGAGGGCTTTTAGCATGGCGGAATGAAGAGGGCGGAACAAATTGAATATGAATCGGAAAATATAATAAAATTTTGCCTGAATATATATTTTTGATATAAAATTGTATTGAAATAAATTTGAATGAAATTAATACAAGTATAAAAAGGAGAAAAATGAAGATCGCACTTCTTCATCTGGATGTGGCGGAAGGACCGGAAACAAGAAACGGAAGAACTATCATTTCTGCGGCGGGAGAGGCAGTTTCCCGCGGAGCAGACTGGATCGTCACGCCTGAAACGGCGCTTCAGGGATATTTCTTCTATGACAACAATGGGAAGCTTCCTTCCTTTTCGGAAAAGCAGCTGTCCCAGTATATGTTTTTTGCCGGAAGGAATAAAGCGGATATGTTTCTTTCTGCGGCAGAATATGATGAAAGGGATGGAAAGGGATATAATTCCTGTTTTGTCATAAATAGGGAAGGAAAGTTTCTGGGGAAGCACAGGAAGATGTTCTCCCACCGGAAGGGATTTGAACGGTGGTTGTCTCTGGGGGGAGAGACCCATGTGTTTAAAATCGGATCGCTCCATGTGGGTCTGCTTGTCTGCGCAGATTCCTATTACGAACAGCCCTGTTTGGAAATAAAAAAGAAGAAAGCGGATATGGTACTTGTTACAGCGGCCTGGCCGCCGGGGAAATGCTGCTCCGATCCTGTGTCTGTCTGGGAAACCTGTTCAAAATTATGCGGTGTTCCGGTCATTGTCTGCAACCAGACGGGATATCATGAAAGAATGGATATGAGAGAAGCGGAAAGCGTGGTCATCGTGGAAGGACGGAGGCTTTTTACCTATAAAGGCGATCCAGCGGTTTTATTTTGTGAGTGGGATGAAGAGAAAATGCGGATCCGCTCGAGAGCGTTTGAGGTGGTGCACGTAAAATGAAAGAAATAGAATTGTATCGGTTAAGTACAGATGAGAAAATCGTACATGTCCCTGAAACACGCAGCATCGTAGTCCGTTTTAATGCTCCTAAAAAGGTCTTGAGCACTTCTCTCTTGAATGGCGGATACAGAGAAGATATCAAGGGGCTTTTCAACTATACCTGCTGCGGGCCCGGTTCCTGCATGAGCCTTGAAAAATATGAGGAGCATCTGGGAAAATGTGCAGCAGTTATGGGGCTTGATCCTGCCCGTTCAACGGGAATCGGCACGGCGGCACGGATGGAGAACGCGGCCATCGTGGAAGAAACCTATGAAGAACTTAAGGTGGCAGCCTGCGTGACGGCAGGAGTGGAAGGAAACGCAGGGTGTGCAGGAGATCCGGCGGGATATTACGGGGCGGGGGCGCGTCCGGAAATATACAGGCCGGGAACCATTAATATCCTGCTTTTTATCAATGCCGATATGCCGCCGGGGATATTAACCCGCGCGCTGGTCACCTGTACGGAAGGAAAGATGGCTGCGCTTCGGGAACTGATGGTGGGGAGCCGGTATTCGGAAAATCCTGCCACAGGAACGGGGACAGACTCGACAATCATCGTTTGTGATCCGAAATCACCGCTTTATTTCCGCAGCGCAGGGAAACATAACAAACTGGGGGAATTGATCGGGAAGACGGTCAAAGAGGCGGTGAAAAAGGCATTAGGGAATCAAAATCATCTCTATCCCTCTACACAGCACAGCGTGACGGAGCGGTTGAGGCGGTACGGGGTGACAGAGGAAGTCCTGCATTCGTATTTCAGGGAATATAAAAAAGACGGCATTGAAAAAGAATGGCGCCATCTCTGGCGAAAAATAGACCGGGACAGTGGAATGGTATTCACAGCATCTTTTCTGGCGGAGCTCCTTGATGAATATCGGTGGGGGCTGGCAGGAAATGAAGAAGTATGCCGTATGGCAAAAAAGCTTCTGCAAATGACAGCAGAAGCGTGTGGCATACAGTCTGTATCGGTAGAAATAAAATCGGCTAAAGATATAAAAGATGCCTTTTGCCGATTGGCAGTACAGGCAGCAGCCAGAAAAAAACACGGGATGTAAAAGTAAAACAATACGGATGGATAACGAACGAAAGTTTCAGGCGGGGACGATGGAATGTATAAATTCTTTAAAAGATATACCGGCAGGACAAGCAACATATGTCGGGCGATATTAAAGTTTAAAAGTCCCAATGAAGTATTAAAGAGTATCTGTCCACGGTTGTATAAAAAGTGTTAAGTTCAAAATTGTTTTCTGAGAGTGTGTCACAAATATTTGATTACTGTAGATTTATTGATACATTAATAAAAATCTTGCTTGATCAAATAAAAGTTAAATGATAAAATAATAAAAATTAAAAATTAAATAAAAGGTCATACAAAAGCCGAAAGGCTGAGTGCGGGGAATCCGGTGGGAATCCGGAGCTGTGCCGCAACTGTATTGGGAGTCTCGCCATAGCAGTTCTCTCACAAGGATATGACGGGATGACGAACTAAGTCAGGGTGCCGCCTGTTTTTGACCATCAAACAGCTTACGATGCATAAGTGAAGTGTCTGAAATAGAATTGATTTCAAACATAATCTTCGTGCGTCGTTTTTTTATTCCGGGAATAAAAAGATAACAGACGGATATAGGGACAGAGAAGAAATGATTTGCCCGGCAGGGAAAGGAGGAAGGTGAAGAAACGACCCCCATTTTCATGATGCAGTGGAAAAATCCAGTTTTTATTCAGCAGGGAGGTATCTTATGACAAACAGAAAGAGATGGCTGGGGCGTATGGTGATTCTGTCCTTGGCGTGCAGCACCTGCGTATCGGCGGGAGCCAAGGAGTATACGACCACGTTGACGGGAGAAAGGGTGGCGGATACGGAGTATACTGATGCTTACGTGGATGACCACACGGTGCAGTTCGGCGTAGAGGATACGATAAACCCCGCGGATCCCAATGTGAGTGCGATTCATGTGAGAAAAGAGACATCCTTGACCATACGGACGGACGGAACACTGAACACGGGAGTGAAATGGGTGGAAGACGCTTCTCTCCCCGGTGGGGGCAGCTGGAAAGGAAGCGGTATTAACGTTGACGGACGGCTGGATGTGAAGGGGCAGCTCCAGACGATGAGCCTTTTTGCCGGAGCCGCCGATGATGCCGGAACCATTAATGTGGACGGCGGAAACTTCGGATCTATTGCTTCCATGAACAAAGGGGCGATCATTAATATTAATATGAAAGAAGACGGCACGCCCGGCGACAATGTCGTAGTCATCGGGCAGACAATTCCGTTTACTGAAGGCGGCGGATTACATGTCATGCAAGGGGACGTGAATATTGCCCTCACTACCCCCCAGTCCTTGTTCCAGGGCGGATTTATGTGCAATGGAGTGCTTCTGCACCGTACGAGTATCTATTTGACCAACGGAGCGCAGTGGAATGTGGATTACTGGGAACCGAGAAATTTTCTGACCAAGTTTAAGGGCGGAAAAAATAAGGATACCCGGGGGATCATGAACCTTCCCGATAAAATCATGGAATATGGCGGCGGTCAGCCTATGAAAATCAACAATTACTCCGGCTATACTCTGATCAACTATGGAAGGATGATTGTTGATACTCCGGTTGCAGGGGAGCTCACCATTGATTCGGCGGAAAAGGGATCCTATCTCACACTGCGTACCGACAGGAACGGGCTGGAAGAAGACCAGGGCCAGGTAGATGCCGTACTGGAAAAACTGGCGAACAAGCTCATTTATACGGGATACGTGACGGGGGAAAGACATCTTTTGGGCGAACTGGAAATTGCCGAAGGACTGACCGCCGGAACGTCGATCTGGAAAAACAGGAGCATATCTTTTGATGAGCAGGGGAGAGGGCATCTTCTGAGCAAAATCAACCTGCCCATTACGGGAACGCCGGCAGACATCCTGTATGCAGCTTATGCGGATGAAGGATTCAATACATATACATTTCCGACTCCTATCGTGATTGATACCGGTGACACGGCAGCTATACAGGCGGCAAAGCCTATTGCCATTACAGGGAAACTGACGGTTTACGGGGACATAGCGCTGGATCATGGATCGGTTTCCATCAATCGCAGTGGGGAAGGAATCCTGCCCGACGCTCCCACCGTGCTGGCAGGGGATCTGCGGGGAGAAGGAAGCGCCCGGATCGGGCTGGGGAAATATTCTGCCTGGAGAGGCGCCGCCCTGCAGAAAGGAGCGCTGGATCTGGCTATGGAAGAAGCGATCTGGGAAAATGCGGCGCAGAAAGCGGCGGAGCGCGGAAGCCGCGTAGAACGTCTGCAGGCAGGTGAAAATACGCTGATTTGGCAGAAAGACGGCAAACCGTTCACCATTGACCGTTTCAGTGGTTCCCTGCTGCTACGGTATGATCATGAAGCGGGCACTCCCACTGTTTTTTCTGCCGGCGATACGATCATCAGCAAGGCGGATCCGAAGGCTCGTATTACCCTGATTACTGATAATGGAGGGATCAATACCAACGATGAAACCCAGGTGCATAATGTGCTGGACAATCTGGCGCAAAAGTTGATATACGAGAAGTATGCCGACGGCTATTTGACCGGTAGGGTTGCCATCGGGGAGGGACTGACGCAGAGACTGCTGCTGAAAAGCATAGGACGCATTGCCTTTACGGAAGGCAGCGGCAGAGGGCGGCTGGATGAAACCGCCGGGGTAGAAACCGTTTTTACGTCTCCTTTAACAGGAGACTTGGACAAAGATAAAACCTATGTGGAAAGTCGTATCACCAGTGATGGAATTACCTATGATTTTAAAGTAAATTCCACGATTGATACCTTTTTCAGCAGTGAGGGAGGGTCCCCGGATCCAAGCAATATGCTGACCCCGTCTTCTATCATCAACCAGGGGGAGCATGACGGAAAGCATAACCTCACCCTGAATCTCCACGGACATGATCTGAAAGTGAACCACCTCAGCCGGATACAGATTATGTCGCAGGTGACCAGCACGAATATATGGGCCATGTATCCCGGGACAATCACCATCAATGACCCGGGGTTCCTGGATCTGACCTGCAATGAGGATTATTATTACGGTGGTCCCATCGCTGCGGGATCCCGGTTTATCCCGGGAGATCACTTCGGCGTGGTTATTAACAATGACAATACCTGGGAGCACCGTGTACGGATGCGCGGCACTGTTTATGGAATACATAACGGATCGGAAGAAAACTATGCCCCCGGTTTTCTTGTTAATGCGGGAGGTATAAAGACCTTTTCCAATGCGCTGATAGATATCAAGGGGCTCGTGGATATTGAGATGAACGGGGCATGGTGTGTGAGCAGCAGCGGCGGCAAGATCAGAGTAGGCGGCGGACACATCAAATCTCAGCATTACACGGCTGTTGATGCTTATGGAGGACATGTCTACATCAATGTGGATGAAAACGGAAAGGTTGGTGGTAATCCGGTGGATATCACCGGGAATCTGCAGACCTATGGACAATGGGTGGGATCCAATGTTCCCGGATATATTGATATGGCGCTAACTACGCCGGAATCGTTATTTATTGGCAGGACACAGACAACGCAGGGGACGAAGCATGTGGGGGATGTGCGGCTGTGGCTGCAGAACGGCGCTACATGGATCAACCGGGATGGCGGCTTCCGTTACGGCTGGGTACCGGTTTACGATATGAATGCACTCAGCCGGGTCATGGAACTCCATGGTGGTATTGATGAAGAACATAGGGGTATATTAGAAATGCCCTATGCAACGGTCAAATTTGTGGATAGGGAAAATAAGGAACATACATGGAAAGGAGCATCTCCCCTACATATTCATAGTTACAGCGGTCATATACTGGCTCTGTATGAAAGAAGTGCGGATGATCCGACAGAGGTTAAAGGAGGCACAATTACGATTGAGAAAGCAGCAGCTAACTCTTTTATCACCCTGCGTACAGACAACGACGGACTGAACACAAGCTCCGACAAAGCGGCAGATAAGAACCTGGTGAGCGAGACCCTGAACAAACTGGCAAATAAACTCTTCTATACTGCTTACAAGGATGGAGAAAGAAACCTGACAGGCAAAGTGGAAATCGCCGAAGGACTCACCGCATCAGCAGCCGGCCTGAGAATAGGAGACATCACCTACAAAGATGCAGACGGACAGGGACAGTACCTCTATACCCCGGAGACACCGGGAAGCCAGACCATTCAGGCCTATGAAGAAGGAATCACAGGAAACGAAACCAAAGACCAAGTATACGTAAACACCGGCGTGCTGAAAAACGGGATCT
>OLNP01001118.1_pt1 | contig 24135 bp, 12 predicted proteins | sample 1671951 | NCBI WGS metagenome assembly OLNP01 (sample SAMEA3136629, study PRJEB25190) | human gut metagenome | biome: human gut; feature: human-associated habitat; material: faeces | place: Austria | collected 2013
CCATGTTGCGCCCGGCCCCTAACGCCACCGCCTTGCCGCCCGGGGTGACGGCCAGGGCGCCGCGCGCCGTGAGCAACCACACGTTGCCGGCCGAGTCTTCAGCCACACGGATCACATCGTCGGAAGGCAGGTTGCCCGCACGCTCCGAGTAATCCACGACGATGAAACGGCCGCCGCGGCGGTCGACATGGCGCACGCCGTCTCCGTTGCCGTAGAGCCAGAGGCCGCCGTCGGCCAGCATCCACTGCCCATACTGCCTCAGGTATTCGCCGCGCCCGGTATAGTCGACAAAGCGCGACTGCCTTACATCGAAGCAGCCGACTATCCCCGCCGACGTGAGCACCCACACCAAGCCGCGCTTTTCGTCACATTCCACATCGCCTATGTTGGGCTCTATGTAAACCGAGGGGTCGCAACTGATGCCGCGCAGCCTCATGGCGTTGAAACCGTCGTAACGGCACAGTCCGTTGCTTGTGCCTATCCAGATGTATCCGCTGGTATCCTGGGCCATGCAGTGCACCGTATTGCTCGGCAGTCCCCCGGCCGAAGAGATGCGCCGCATGGAATATCCCACGCCCTCGCCCTGTGCCGACAGGGGTGCAGGAAACAGGGCCGCGGCCGCCAAAATCACCACGCCCGAACTCACTACCGGCGCCAGCCACGCCACCAAGGCACGGACTACGCCAAGCAAAAATATCCGCAAACAACTCATATACTTGTATTCATCATCGACAGAAACCGTGGATGAGCGAGCTCAACGCACACACACGGCCATAAATTTACTGTAAAGACATATTCACGCAAACGCCTTCATTCGCAACCCGCTGAGCCTGTGCACGTTGCAAAATGGGCCGTTTGATGCTGCAAAACGACCCATATCGCGCTCCAAAACGGCACGTTTCGCAGCGCAATACGGCCCAAACGGCAAAGCCGGTATGCAGGCCGGCCATCACAGGCAAGGCCCCGGAGGCATTTGGCGGGCGGTGAAAGCCGAAGCCCGCACCACGAAACGGCCACATGCCGGCGCCGCTGTGCCCCGGCACTTCGGCATGGCCACAACAGCCAAGACACACGGCTGCAGGGCCTGGCTAATGTGCCCACAGGCCCGTTTCAACGCCAAAGGTAATAAATATTGCTCGAAAAACGTACGGAAACAGACTTTTTCGTACTAATGCATACATTTCACAACAGCCGATAACCATATCTTTGCAGATGCAAACAAGCAAGCCAGGCAACCTGAAACATCACGGATGGCAATACATTATAAATATAACTTAAAACATTCTGCTTATGAAAAAAAACATCATTACCCTGACATTGGGCCTCATGACCGTCATCGGAGCAGGCGCCCAGGAGCGCAGGAACTGGAACTTCACGCACGGCTGGAGTGACGAGACGCTGGCCAACATAGAGCAAAACATCACGTCGGGAGGCGACTGGACGCTCGAGTCGCCGGGCAACTACCAGATAGGCAACCGCGAAGCGGGCCCGCTGACCGTGAACATCGACGGTACTGCATGGGAAATACCCGAGACCCAAGGACTGCTGTTTGGCGCAACGAGCGCTAAGCACATTGTCATTGCCTACGACAACCAGCTTGGATACCACGGCAAACAGTTTCTGTGGATAAACGGAAGCAAGGACCAAGACTACTTCACAATACCAAAGGTGGCCGCCGGAGAGAAAATTTTCGTCGTTTACGAATCGCACAACAAAGAAGAGGAACGCGGTTTCAAGACCACAACCGACGGCGTATTCATCGACGGCACAACCGACCAGACGGCCACAAGCACCATCAGCATTGACACGGCCGTGTTCTGTGTGCAGGAATACTACGGCGTAGAGAGCGTCGACGTGACGTTCCAGGCAACGGCCGGAATACACCTCTACCGCATCTGCGTGGGCCAGGAGCTCTACGACGACGAGCCGGTGGTTGAGAAAGACAAGGTGGCCTACATCTACGACTCGGGCTTCGAGGGATACGACAAGGCCGCCGACATGCCGCTCGACCTCATCACCTACGAGCTGCCAAACAGGATTGAGAACATGGAACTGGTGGAAATCGACGCGGCGCAGGCCGACGGGAGCGTCACCAAAGACTCGCTCATGGCATTCGAGGCCGTGGTGGTGAGCGGGGCGATGCGCAAGGACAACAGCATGGCGCAGACAGTGAAGGAGGCCGTGGCATACGTGCCGATGGTGAACCTCAGCCCGGAGCTGTATGAGACGTGGGGATATGCAAAGGCCGTAAAGACCGGGATGAACACGCTATACGTGGACACCACGGCGGCCAAGTCGACGCTGTTCGAGCCGTCGAGCGCAAGCACGAGGCCCTATGTCGACGAAGACGGAAACTTCAGCATGTTCATCAGCGGGGATGGAGCGGCCGGATACGATGCGCCGCAAGGGGCATACTTCGCCAACGACTCGGTGCTGGCGTGGGCCGGCAGCACGCCCGTGATCCACGTTCACAACATGGAGCGCAACGCATACATCATGGTTCCGTACACATACCCGATGGGAGAGCCCGACGAGAGCTTCATCGACATACTGCCAAACGCCATCAAGATGGTGATGCAAACCAAGAAAGCCGTGGTCAAGACGGCCAAGCCAACGGTGACCACTACTTTGAAGAAGCTCGCCACCGAGGTGAAGTTTGACTGCAGCACGCCCAACACCACATACAGGTACACCACCGACGGAAGCGACCCAGCCACAAACGGTACGGCATACACAGGCCCGTTCCTCATCACCGAGGCCGGAACAATAGTGAAGGTCGTGGCACAGGGCGACGGATACCTGCCGAGCGACGTGGTCAGCTCAGACCCCGTGGAGGTGAAAGACCAGGTGGCCACGCCCGTCATCAGCGTGGCACAGGAGACCGGCAAGAGCACCGTGACAATAGAGTGCGCAACGCCCGGGGCAGAGATTTACTACAACTTCAGCGGCGTGGCCGACCCCGCGGCTGCAGAACTTTACCTCGAACCGATAACAATGACGCAGCACTCTACCGTCTATGCCTTTGCCACAAACTATGAACTCGTGCAGTCGGAGGTTGCCTCTTGCCTCGTCACAGTGCCCGGCGAAAGCGTCCGCATCGACACACTGGCATACATGAACTCCAACGACGAAGCCTATCCCACTGGCGACATCTGCAAGGCATTCAGCTACTACACCACGGAACAAGCCGTCGACGGAGCCGGACAGCCGCTCTACGACGACCTCGGCAACCCGATATACCTTCCGTCCGACTCGGTGTTCTACCTAGACTTCGGCAACGGATGGGCCGTAGGCTCTATGGGCCAGCGCATCAACAACCAGACCACAGCGGCCACAGCAGAGGTTGGCACGGGCGTCTACGGCCCGCTGACCATAGCCGACCATGGCGCCACCGACGGCGCGATGTCGTTCCTCACAACAAAATCAGACACCGACCCGGCCTCGGCATGGCTGCAAAGCACGGTTAAGTTGCAGGCTCCGTTCGACGTGGTTGTCTTCATGACAGGCCAAGGTGCCTATGGCGACTCGAACTCTTTGGAACTCCTTGTGTCGCCCGACAGCACGCAATGGACATCACTGGGCATGTTCACCACCATAGAAATGAAGAACATAGAGCGCAAGGTGATGAGCTATGAGGGCTCCGACAACGTTTACATCAAGCTCAGGAGCGTGTGCGACGAGGGCATGAAGTCGACCGCAATACGCACGATGATATTCGACTTGATGGTGTTGAACCACGGCAAACTGTCGGAAGAATACGAAGACATGGTCAGCGGAATAAGCAATGCGCAACCCGACGGCGAGATTGTGCGAACCGAGATTTACAGCCTCAGCGGCACGCGCCTGCCGGCAATGAAGCGCGGCATCAACATCGTGAAGGAGGTATATGCCAACGGCACGGTGAAGGCACGCAAGGTCGTAGTGAGGTGACAGGCCGGCCCTAACGGCCGTGAACGCAGCCACACTGCAACAAGCCGCTTACGCAGCCGCACGCCTGCGGCCACCCTGCACCACCGCCAGCATCGGGCAGGGAATGGCCCGGGGGCGGCTGCGGAACGGCTCTAGCGCCCAAAAGGGGCCGTTGGCGGCCAAGGCGGCCCTTGGTTCGATTTGTTGACAAAGCCGTCAGGCGCCGCCACGCCATGCCATCTGACAATCCCATACGGGCCGTCCGGCACTGCAAGACGGCCCGTATGGGATGCCAATACGGCCCTTACGGCAATGTCAAACGGGCCCGCATAGCAATCCGCTGTACATCAGTCAGTTGTGAAAAAGGGCGGAACAAAACGCCCATGTCGAAATAATCTTACACCCAATGTTCCTGCACTACGGTGCATGGGACATCAAACAAAAACCTGAAGCAATATGAAGAAACTTACTTTTACACTTATCATGCTTGCCGCATTGCCCGCCAACATGATGGCTCAACGGCTGCAGCAGCCGCTCGGGAGGGCCGTGGTGGCTGTCACCGACAACTCGAAAGACGCGGTGCTCGTCTCTTGGCGCAAGCTGGCGCAGGAGCCCGAAGACTGCACCTACAACCTATACCGCCGCGCACAGGGGTCGCAAGACTACACCAAGGTGAACTCCGAGCCCATCACCAAGACCAACTTCGAGACCACGCGCAGCGTCGTTCCCTACGGTTCGGAACTGGCGGTGACCACCGTCAGCAACGGTGTTGAGAGCAGCAAGAGCAACCCCTTCCTGTTCAAGCAGCAGCAATGGAAAGACTTGTTCTTCGACTTCGACTTTGAAGACAAGGTGCTCAACCCCAAGAACTACAAGATTAAGTTTGTCTGGCCGATGGACCTCGACGGCAACGGAGAGTTCGACGCGGTGCTCGTCGACCGTCTTCACTCCACCTCGGGGGAGCCCGACCCCGACTACGGGGGCGTAAAGCCCACCGACAGCCATAAGCTCCAGGCCTACACGCTCGACGGAACATGCCTCTGGACGATAGACATCGGCCCCAACATCAACCTCAGCGCCGGACAGAACGACATGGCCCTGGCCTACGACATCAACTGCGACGGGCGCTGCGAGGTGATAATAAAAAGCTCTGACGGCACCCGCTTCTGGGACTCGAAAGCCAACACATGGGGCAAGTATGCCATGGGGAGCACGTCGCCCGACGTCGACGGCGACGGCATTTACGACTACCGCACGAGCGACAAGTACAACGCGCCGTTCTATGTGTCGGTGGTCGACGGGCGCACCGGCGAGGAGATAGACTGCTCCGAGATAAACTACAGCGCCATAACCGACGGCGAAGACACTTGGCGACGCGACAACCGCGACGAATATCTCAACGACAGCCAGGGGCAGGAATATGCCTTCCTCAACGGCAAGTTTGCCATCTGCTACTTCGACGGCATCCATCCATCGCTCGCCATGCAGTGCTACAACCGCTCAAAGACCACCGGCCACCATTACTACATAATGGAATGGAAGTACGACTGGGACGGCGGCAAGCCGTCAAACTGGCACCACAGCTTCACATACCCGCTGAAGCAGGCCACGCCGGCGGCGGCTGAGTTCCACCAGTTCCGCGTGGCCGACGTCGACGGCGACGGCATCGACGAGCTGATGGAGGGCGGCTATGCCATCAACCCGGCCAAAGGGCTGGTAATGAGCCCCGGCATCGGCCACGGCGACCGCTTCGACGTGACCGACATCGACCCCGAACGGCCGGGTCTCGAGGTGTTTGCCATACAGCAGTCGAGCTACTGCGGGGCTTACCTATACGACGCGGCTACGGGCGAACACATACACGAATGGTGGATGCCGAAGTCGCAAGACGTGGGCCGGGGGCGCTGCATCGACGTCGACCCCGGGCACAAGGGGCTCGAGAGCTGGTCGTTTGCCGCCTCCGACAAGCTGTTCGACTGCAAGGGCAACGTAATCAGCACGGGCGAGAACGCATATCCCGTCGAGGCCATCTGGTGGGATGGCGACCTGCAACGCGAGCTGCTCGCCTCGGCAGGTGGCAACGGCTCTTCTACCAACGTACATGTACAGAAGTTCGGCGGGACACGGCTCATCGAGTTCTCCAGGCAGAGCGGATGGAAGGTGCATGCCCAGACGGGCGTGCGACCGGGTTATTTCGGCGACATGACGGGCGACTGGCGCGAAGAGGTGATACTGATGAAGCAGAACGACAGCCACGCCACGGGCCTCGTGGGCTACTCTACCGACATACCGTCAGACCACAGCATGTATACGTTGCAGGAAGACCCGCACTACCGTCTCGACTGCACCACACGCGCTTACTACCAGATGCCGTGCCCGGGATTCTATCTCGGGGGCGACATGCCATACCCGCCGCTGCCCCCGACGGCCGTAGCCGACCTGCGGTGGGCCCAAGGCGGGAGCTGGGGCGCAGGCACCCGGGGATTCACATCGTTTGACCATTCATCCGAAAAGGCCTATGCCGACGGGCAGAGTGTAATCTTCGACATGAGCGGCGACAACTCGAAGCCCATCAGCATCGACGGCACGGTGAGCCCGAAAGCGGTATATGTGATGGCACCGAAGGGCCACGACTACTCTTTCACGGGCGAAGGCAGGCTGGCAGGGAGCATGGAACTGTGGAAGTCGATGCAGGGAACGGCATCGTTCGACGCCGACTTCGCCTTCACCGGGCGCACGGTCATCAGCGAGGGAACGCTCTGTCTCAACGGCACCGTGGCCGGCCCCATAGAGCTAAGGGCCAGGGGCACGCTGGCCGGCACAGGCCTGATAAGCGGCGACATGGCCTTTGAGGAGGCACTCAACTACGAGGGATGCAGGCTCATGCCGGGCAGCCCAGCCGACAAATACGGCACGCTCACCTTCGGCAAAAGCCTCACACTGCCCGGCGACGTGTACATCGAAGCTGCCATTGCGTCGGGAAAGGCCGCAAAGATAAGGGTGGAAGGCGACCTGACGCTCGAGGGCGACAACACGATAACGCTCGTGGCCGATGGCGGCGAACTGGCTGCGGGCCGCTATGTGGTGGCCGAATGCACCGGCAAACTGACCGCCGAGCCACAGCATATAGCCACCCGAGGGCTCGAAGGCGTCAACTACGACGTTGTGGTCGACGCCAACCAGATAGCCATCGTGGTCAACGAGATGCGCGCACCCGAGCAGGGCGTGACATGGACTGGCGCCGAAAGCAACTCGTGGAACTACAAAGATGGCAACTTCAAGGTTGACGGCAGTGCCACGGAGTTTGTCAACGGCGACGCCATATCGTTCACCGACGCATCGGCCAACCGCAACATTACGCTCGACACTTACGTCAAGCCGGCTTCGGTGACGTTCGACTTCGACGGCCAGGCCTACACCCTCAGCGGCTCGGGAGGACTGACCGGCACCACCGGACTGACCAAAGACGGCAATGGCGAGCTGAGCATCGACCTGCAGAACAGCGACTACACCGGCCCGACCGTGGTCAACGCAGGCACGCTGACCGTAAGCAACATAAGCGTGGGCGGCAGCAAGAGCGCCATCGGGGCTGCCTCTGCCGACGCCGGCAACTTGGTAATCAACGGCGGGGCACGGCTCAATGTCACGGCCGAGAGCGCTGCCACCGACCGCATCATAACCATCAGCGACACGGCGGCCCTGTGCATCGCCGACCCGGAAGGGGCGCTGACGCTCAACGCACAGGTACGCGGCGACGGCTACCTGGTGAAGGAAGGGCCCGGCAGACTGACGCTCAGGGGCAGCGGGGTCTATCCCATCAGCGGACTCATCATCAAAGGCGGACTCGTGATACAGGGCACCTACTCTGCCTCGTTCGGCGGCTCGGGGGCACCGCTCACGCTCGCCGGCGGCGAACTGCAGATGGCAAGCAACAGCTCGATGAGCACCATGCCCGCGTTCAACTATGCGTTCAACGTTGTGGAAGGAACCGAGAACACCTTGCGCAACACCACTCGCGGCGTGATAGATGGCAGCGTCAGGGGCAAGGGCACGCTCACCGTGGTGGGCAACGGGGTGCGCAGCGACCTCAACGCCGACTTCTCTGCATTCGAGGGAACGCTCATTGCCAGCGGCAACAGCGTGCGCCTGTCGGCCGGGGTGACCGACATGAGCCGCGCGCGGCTGGTGCTCGAGGCCGGAGCCAACGTGCAACACAAGCGCCAGGGCAGCGACGACGGCGAGGCGGTGACCACGAAGGTGGGCTCGCTCGAGTCTGAGTCGGCCGACTGCCAGGTTGGCAACAGCTCCGACACTTACCTCGTCGGCTACCTCAACACCGACGCATCGTATGCCGGAAAGCTCACGGCCAAGGCCGTAGAGAAGCACGGCACCGGCACGTGGACGCTGCTCGGAACGGGCAGTTCGGCAGCCATCACGGCCTTCGACGGCACCTTGCAGCTGGCCAATGTGCAGACCCAAGAGCCGCTGACCACCGGAATAGTGACCGCGCGCGACCATGGCACCATTGCAGGCGAAGGCTACGCCGGCTCGATAGCGGTGTACAAGGGTGGCGTGCTCACCGCCGGCAACGACGGCGGGTGCGGAACGATCACCGCCCTGGGCAACGTCACGATGTACACGGGCAGCACCATGATGGTCAAGATACAGCGTGGGCGCTTCGGAGGGCGCAACAACGACAAGTTCGACATATCCGGACGGCTGGCCCACTCTAACGACACGCTGCTCGTGAAGGTGCAGCAAGGCGTCGCGCTGCAGCCCGGCGACGAGTTTGAGGTGTTCGTGGGCGACGGCACACAGGCCGGCTCTTACACCCTGAAAACGGAGTGCGAGGGATATGAAGTGGTGTGGGACGACTCGCGGCTCAAGACCGACGGGGTGCTCACCGTGGCCACTGTGACCTCTGTCGGCGGCGTGACGGCCGACGAAGGCACCGTCAGCGTCTATTCCACCGACGGCAAACTGCTGCGCGACAACGTCCCAAGTGACAGGGCTCTCGACGGTCTTGCACCTGGAGTATACATCGTTGGCGGCGAGAAGGCCATAAAAGAATAGCCTGCCTCGAGCCACCACGACTGCCCAAACGAAGAGAGCGGCAGTCTTGCACGCCTGCGGCCTGTCCGCTGGCGGTGCAAGATTGCCGCTCATTCTGCAAGCCACCTCTCAACGGCAGGTGCCACGCAAGCATACCGACCGTAGGTGAACAACACGCCTGAAGCGTAACATGCCTCATCACCAAGGCATCCACGGTTGTGCCAATCCACGGCCGCAATGATGCATAACAGCATTTATCCGGCATGCCAACGGACGACAAAACGAACGGGAATACAACTTTTCGTACGATATTGACATGCCTCCTGATGTGTTTTCCACTAATTTTGCATCCGTCGGCGGCGCACCACGAGAAATCAACCGACAGTCGGCCAGGGGGGCATAAGGCCGTTCTCTCGCCACCACCGTCCCCGTTTACGGCCCATAAACCACAGGGAGAGGAAGGGAGGGGGCCACACCACAGCACACAACAAAAAGTATATATGAAAAGAAAGACACTATCACTGCTGATTGCGCTGGCCGCCGTAGTGGCGGCGCAGGCGCGCGAGAAAATCAACATCAACCTCGGATGGAAGTTCATCCGCGAGGCCATCGAGGGGGCGCAGGCCCCGGAATACAACGACGCGAAGTGGCAGACGGTAGACCTGCCGCACGATGCCGCCGTGCACCACGAGTTCCAGAAGAAGGGCGACGGGGCCTCGTCGCGCGTCGGCTTCCTGCCGCTCGGGCGCGGATGGTACCGCCGCCACATTGCCTACGACAAGGCTTGGCAGGGCAAGCGCGTCATCATAGAGTTTGAAGGCGTATACCGCGACGCCCGCGTCTACGTCAACGGGGTGGACTGCGGCGGCCGCAACCCCAACGGATACCTCGACTTCGAGTATGACATAACCGACATGCTGCGCGACGGCGACAACGTGGTGGCCGTGTCGTACGACAACACCTACATGGTAAGTTCGCGCTGGTACAACGGCGAGGGCATCAACCGCGACGTGTGGCTCCACGTGGTCGACCCTGTGCACGTGGCCCGCTACGGCACCTACATCACCACCCCCAAGATATCGGCCGACCGCGCCCTCGTGGCCATAGAGACCTCGGTGCTCAACCGCCGGCGCGACTCGGTGCTGTGCCGACTGGTCACCGACATTGTCGACCCGCAGGGACGGGTGGTGGCCTCGCGCGAGGCCGTGGCCCCGTTTGCCGCCGGCGAGACGTTCACCTTCCGCCAGGAGCTCAGCGTTGGGGCCCCTCAGCTGTGGGAGGTGGGCCGCGGCGTACTCTACAAAGCCGTAAGCCGGGTGTATGTCGAGGGCCGCTATCCACAGTTCTCCCATAACTCCCAGCCCTCCCACAGCTCCCAACCATCTGATGTTTACGAGACTCCTTTCGGCATACGCGACATAGAGTTCACGCCCGAACAGGGCCTGCTGGTCAACGGCAAGCGCACATACATCAACGGCGTATGCCTGCACACCGACCTGGGGCCGCTCGGCACGGCATCGTTCCGCGCCGCATGGGACCGCCGTCTCGAGGCCATCACGCGCGACATGGGCTGCAACGGCATACGGCTGTCGCACAACGCCTACCCGAAATACGTGCTCGACTGGGCCGACCGCCACGGAGTGCTCGTGGTGGATGAGTTTTTCGACAAATGGGAAGAGAGCTATTACGGGCCGAAAGCAAAGATGGGCGACCTGCACCTGCGCGACATACGCACGCAGATGGAGCGCGACCGCAACCACCCCTCGGTGTTCCTGTGGAGCGTGGGCAACGAGGTGTACCAGCAAATACAGGCCGACAAGACACGCAACGGGGGCGTCAACATGCTCAAGATGCTCGTGGACCACACGCGAAAGATTGACCCCTCGCGCAAGATAACGTACAGCCAGTATCCCAACCGATACGGAGACACGCGCAAGAAGAAGGATGTGAAAGCCTTCCTCGCGTCGGAACCACACCAGTTTGAGTACTATTCGGACATCGTGAGCACCAATTACCTTGAGAACTTCTGGGACGAAGACCACAAGAAATACCCGCAGCTGATGTTCATGGCGGGCGAACTGGCCGTGGGCGACCTTGGATACGACTACTTCAACTACGACCACTCGTACCCCATCGGACACTTCTACTGGGGCGGCACCGACTACATTGGCGAGTCGTTCGGCTGGCCGTCGAAGGGCTGGACGCGCGGACTGATCGATTTCACCAACCGCGTCAAGCCGCTGGGGCAGAGCGTGCGCAGCTTCTACTGGCCCGAACCGATGGTCAAGATAGTGACGCGCCCGGCCTCGGGACAAGGCTCGCTGGTGTGGAACGACCTGAAGATGACGTGGACAAAGCTCGAGGAGCACTGGAACTACCGGCCGAACGACACGCTCACGGTACAGGTGATGAGCAACTGCGACGAGACGGAGCTAACCCTCAACGGCCGCTCGCTGGGCCGCAAGCGGCTGCCTCCAGCAGGCACCCCGCCCGATCTGACATGGCAGGTGGAGTATGCCGCGGGCGAGCTCAAGGCCATAGGCTACGACAACGGGGCCAAGGTGGCCGACGACGTGATACGCACCGCCGGCAAACCGGCACGCCTCGTGGTGAGCGCCAGCACCGACACGCTATGCGCCGACGGCCTCGACCTGGTCTACATCGACTATACGGTGGTTGACAAAGACGGCAATGTGTGCCCGGTGAACGACGTCAAGATAAGCTTCGACGTGAAGGGATGCGGCACCAACGCGGGCGTAGCCAACGCCGACATGCTGAGCAACGAGCCGTGGCAGGCCGACAGCCGCACCACTTACCAGGGCCGCGCGCAACTCATTGTGCGCTCAAAGGCCACGGAAGGGAGCATCACCGTGAGGGCCAAGGCCAAAGGGCAGAAGGCCGTCGACACGGTAATCAGAGTGGCAAAACGCTGACACAGCAACGCGCAAGGCCACAAGGCGGGCCGCCGCGACATGCCGAAGGGCATGCCGGGCGGCCCGCCTGCCATATCGGGACAACCGCAACAAGCCGTGGCTCAGCGCCAAAACCGCAACAGCCGGCCAAGCATTAAAGGCGAAAACAGCAACAGAAGCAGGCCAAAATACGGCATGGCCATCGGCGTGAATTTATTTTACAACAGCATGGTCAAGGCCGTTCCGTGGCGCAAGACGGCCCGTTTGGCCGCCCCGAACGGGCCGTTTTACATTGCAAAACGGCCCATATTGCAGTGCCGCGGGGCCACGTCGGCAAGTGGCTGTGGCACAGGGCGTAAGGCCGTCGGGGCGAAGTGCGAAAACATTTTACACCAAACATGGCTGCCGCCGCAGGCCTGGCAGCGCCGGGAATACCGCAAACAAAATGCCGCCCGGGACTTGGAGCCCGGGCGGCATGGCATGAAAGCGGCGCTTGGCGTACAGCCGCTGTGTCACTTGACGGCAAACTTATATGTGGCGACAGAGCCGTCGGCGGCCTTCACCGTGGCCACATACACACCGGGCTGCAGCCCGGCAAGGCTCATGGTGCAGCCCCATGCCGTGCGCACGGTGCGCCCGCCCATGTCGGCCACGGTCACCGACAGCGTGCCGTCGGCGGCCCGCAGCGAGCCGTCGCCCACCACGATGCCCGTCAGGCCATAGTCTACGAAGCCTATGGCCGACGCGGTGATTCCGCCATACAGTCCGATGTTGTCCATGGTCAGCGCGTCGCCGTTGGCCGTGACAAGGCGGAAGGCCAGGCTGAGGTCTTGTCCGGCGTAGCCTGAAAGATTCAGGTAGCGCTCCGTCATGTATGCCGACTCGCCCTCGACGCTGTAGGCCGACACATAGTCGGCCACGCTCTCGCCTGCCGTCGAGGCCATCACCTCATAGCTTTCGGGGTAAGCCTCGTTGTAAGAACTGGCCGACCAGGCAAGGTAAGCGCCATCGCCGGCCACGTGGACAGTGGGCAGCACGAGCCAGCGGTCGGCCCTGTCGGTGCCCTCGAGCCACGAGGTGAGCGCGAGCACATACTCGCCGTGATACTCGTTCTCGGCAATGTTGAACAGGCCCCAGCCCTCGGGCGTAAACTCGCTGCCTGCATCGGGGCTCACCGTGCCGCCGTCTTCAACCCTCATGCGCAGGTCGGAAGGCAGGCTGCCGCTCTCGAAGTCCCACAGCATGACAGGCTTGCCGAGCACCACGAAGTCGAGCGTGGCGACGTTGTTGGTGGCGTCGGCATCGCCATCGGCAGCCACGCTCACCTCCAGCCGGTGGTTGCCGGCAGCCAGGGTCTCGGTGACTCCGGCCATGGTTATGGTCTTTTGCTGGTTGGCGGCCAGGCTTACGGTGGTGTCTTTCACTGCCACCCCGTCGACCGAAGCGGCTATGCGGCCCACCATGTCGGTGATGCCGTTGTTGCTAACGCTGAATTCCACCCTGCCGTCGGCCTCGGCACGCACCACGCCCACGGGGTTGCTGATGCCGTCGACAGACAAGTCGGCGGCGGTGTCCTCAACCTTCACGAGCGACACATCGTCGATAGTAATCCAGTTTTGGTTCTTCGGGCTGTAGCAATGGAAGCCTATGCAGATGTCCTGCGGCTCTGTTATGTGCAGTATGTTGACAGCTTCCTGGTAGGCGCCCTGCTTCACCTCGGGGAAGTCGGCGAGCTTGTGGGCCATTGCCTGCGGCGTGGAGTCGTTGCCATAATACACCGCAAAGCTCTCAGTGTAAGAGTCGTCGCCCGAGTACCAGTAGTGAAGGGCGTAGTAGCCTGGCTCGTCTATCGAAATGGGCTCGAGTATAGCCCAGTCGTCGCCGGCGTTGTCGCGGTCGTAGTTGTAGCCCAGCCATCCGTCGCCGGTGCGCGCCATGCTTATCCATCCGCCACCGACCTCGATGCCCCACGTGCCTCCGTCGCTGTTGAGGTTGAAGATACGAATCTCGTCGGTGTACTCATCGGGCTCGAAGCCCATGTAGTATGGCACCGTGGCCGGAGCGCGGTGGCGCACCCGTGCCAGGCAAGTGTCGTTGCCGTGGTCAATGTCTGAGTCGAGCGTCGACCACACCTTGATGTCATAGTCGTGGCGCGGCACCGACAGGTCGGCCTTGGCCGAGAAGGTATAGTCCATCGACTCGCCGGCCTTGAGCGTGGCGCCTACGGCCTCGGTGGCCACGGTCTGTCCGTCGACGGCAAACGAAAGGCTGAAGCCCGAGGCGTCGGCACGGCCACGGTTCTCAACGCTCACCGTCACCGTCTCGTCGCCCAGAGAGCTGCCCGTGACCGGGCTCTTTACCTCGCCGATGGCCAGGTCGACCGGGTTTTCAACCGCCTCGACCTCGACCGAGCACAGGTAGAGCCTGAACAGATAGGCCGTCGACGTGGCCCTGAAGCCCACGCGGAAGGCCTGGCCGGGGGTGGCGTCGACGAGGAAGTAGCCCGTCTGCATGGAAGCCGGTATGGAAGGATAGGCTGCCTCGAGCCTGGTCATTGACTCGGGAGTGGTGCCCGTGCCCGAATAAACCTCCATGCTCTCGCCGTAACTGCTGCCGTAGAAGGAGTAACGCACGATGAGCGTGCCACCGGCGTCAGGCGTTATCTCGGGCGAGATGAGCCAGTCGTCGCCACTGTTGAAGTAGTCGTAGGAGTAGTAAACCTTCGAAGGAGTGCCCTCTTCGTCGAAAGTCCACTTGCCATCGTCATTGTTTGCATTGACAAGCGTCCACCGGCTGAAGTCGTCTGCCGTGGCAAAGGATGTGGAAAACAACGCGTCGGCAAGAGAAGGAACGGTCGACATGATCAGCAGCAACGCTAAAGTAAATGTTTTCTTCATAGAAAAGCGCAGCGGGTTCTGCTGTGAAACAACAATGCCCAAGAACGCCGACGGACCAGAACCCATTACATCCGACAGACTGTCCAGGAGCACATCATATTATGCAAATGTATGAAAATAATCTATAAATAGGTGAATTAGACTAATAATTTTAACTTCATTTTACCTTTGAACAAATGCTTTAGGCCGTCTGCAAAGCACTCGCCGCAGACAGAGGCAAGGCATCCGCGGGCGGCACGCCAACCGGCCGGCAGGCTGGCGGCAGCGGCGGCACGGCGGTAAACAATATTTACAGAGCCACCGGCCGGGCCGTACGGCCGGGCGAAACGGCCCGTTTGGCAGCCCCGGACAGGCCGTTTCACACTGCAATTCGGCCCGTTTGGCAGCGCCGCGTGGCCCGCGCCGCAAGCAGCTGTGGGCCAACGTGTTGCGCAGGCGGCGCGAGATGCGAAAATAGCCGACATGCAGCCGACATGAGCCACGGAGGAAAGGACGATGCAGACTGTGGCGCGCCGCAGGCGAGCAAAGGGCACCCGGCAGGCGCGCCACCGCCGGCAAGGCCACTTTTCGGGCCGAAGGCTTGGCCGTGAGGCCCAAAAACCGTAACTTTGCGCCACCAAACCTACGACACGACAAACTATGAAAATGAAACTTGCTACAATCGCGGCAGCGACGATGCTGCCCCTGGCGGCCTCGGCACAGGCCGGGGCCGGGGCAATAATAAACGGTGTGCCATGGTACGACGACCGCGACAGCGTGGTGAGCGCCCACGGGGCCAACATTGTGGCCGACGGCGGACGCTACTACATGTTCGGCGAAAACAAGACCGACAGCGCCAACACTTTCACCGGGTTCAGCTGCTATTCGTCGGCCAACCTCGTCGACTGGAAGTTCGAGCGCATAGCCCTCAAGACGCAGGCCTGCGGCAGGCTGGGGCCCGGCCGCGTGGGCGAGAGGCCCAAGGTGATGCGCTGCCCGCAGACAGGAGAGTATGTGATGCTGATGCACTCTGACGACTTGCGCTACAAAGACCCGTGCGTGGCCTATGCCACAAGCGACAGCATAAACGGCGAATACACCTTCCGCGGGCCGCTGCTATACAAGGACAAGCCGATAAGGAAGTGGGACATAGGCGCGTTTGTCGACGACGACGGACAGGCTTACCTGCTCGTGCACCACGGATACATATACCGGCTGGCGCCCGACTTCCACTCGGCAGACTCGTGCCTCACGGCGGGTGTGAAGGGCGCGGGCGAGTCGCCGGCCATGTTCAAGCACGACGGCACTTACTACTGGCTGTCGTCGCACACCACGAGCTGGGAGCGCAACGACAACATGTACCACACGTCGAAGTCGCTATCGGGGCCGTGGCAGATGCAAGGCCCGTTCTGCCCCGAGGGCTCTCTCACCCACAACTCGCAGACAACCTACGTGCTGCCGCTGACGATAGAGGGCCGGCAGGTGCCCATGTTCATGGGCGACAGGTGGTCGTTTCCAAAGCAGCACTCGGCTGCCACATACGTCTGGATGCCCATAACCATGGAAAACGGGCGCATGTCGATACCCGAGCTGTGGCAGGCATGGGACCCGCAGACAGGCCGGCAGGCCGACATCGGCATGCGCCCTGTGGGCCGCCGGTGGGCCTCGGACGCCGTGGGCGACACCATGTCGGTGGCCTTCAGCGGCTGCCGCGTGGGCCTCAAGGGCACGCTGGGCCCCGACTGCGGATACGCCCTGGTGAGAGTGACCGACGGGCAAGGGCGCACCGTGCAGAGCCAGACGGTAGACTTCTACGCCAAGAAGGCGTCGACAGGGCTGCGCTTCGTGAGCCGGCGGCTGCCCGAGGGGCGCTACACGCTGACCGTGACGGTGACGGGCTTCAAGCCGAACTGGACAGACAAGTCGAAGACCGTATACGGCAGCCGGGGCACATTCGTGCGCATCGACGACGTGGTAGTGATGGACTGAGCCGCACCACGGCCAACGCGGCAAAAAACAATGCGCGCGGGCATCCGATGGCGGAGCCCGCGCGCATTTTCACAAACGGCCTCGTCGGCCCATGGCGTCACCTCACCGTGATGAGGTAATAGTTTTTCTTGCCGCGCTGCACAAGCAGGTACTTGCCGTCGATGAGGTCGTCGGCCGTGACAGGGCGGTCGAACTCAGACAGCTTCTCCTTGTTGAGCGACACGCCGCCGCCCTGCACGAGCTTGCGCATCTCGCCCTTGCTGGCAAACACCGGGGCGGCCTGCGTGAAGAGCTCTACGGCGGGCAGGCCCAGCTGGTCGGCCGCAACGTCAAACTGCGGCACGCCCTCGAAGATGTCGAGCAGCGTCTGCTCGTCGAGCTTCAGCAGGCTGTCCTTGGTCGATTTGCCAAAGAGTATGTTGCTGGCCTCTATCGCCGCGTCGAACGCCTCACGCGAATGCACCATCACCGTCACCTCTTCGGCCAGGCGGCGCTGCAGCGTGCGACGGCCCGGATCCTGGCGGTGCTCCTCGACCAGGGCCTCGATAGTCTCGCGGTCGAGGCTGGTGAATATCTTGATGTAGCGCTCGGCGTCGTCGTCGCTGACGTTGAGCCAGAACTGATAGAACTTATACGGCGACGTGCGCTTGGGGTCGAGCCAGATGTTTCCGGTCTCGGTCTTGCCGAACTTCTTGCCGTCGGCCTTGGTGATCAGGGGGCATGTGAGGGCGAAAGTCTCTACCTCGTTGCCCAGTGTGCGGCGTATCAGTTCGGTGCCGGTGGTCATGTTGCCCCACTGGTCGTTGCCTCCGAGCTGCAGCTTGCAGCCCTTGTGCTGGTAGAGATACAGGAAGTCGTAGCCCTGTAGCAGCTGGTAGGTGAACTCGGTGAACGATAGTCCGTCGCGGGCGGTGCCGTTCAGCCGCTGCTGCACGCTCTCCTTGGCCATCATGTAGTTGACGGTGATGTGCTTGCCCACCTCGCGCGCAAAGTCGAGGAAGGTGAAGTCTTTCATCCAGTCGTAGTTGTTCACCATCTCAGCGCTGTTGGGCTCGTTGGTATCGAAGTCGAGGAACTTGGCCACCTGGGCCTTTATGCACTCCTGGTTGTGGTATAGCGTCTGGTCGTCGAGCAGGTTGCGCTCCTGGCTCTTGCCCGAGGGGTCGCCTATCATGCCCGTTGCGCCGCCCACAAGTATGATGGGCTTGTGGCCGCAACGCTGCAGGTGGCGCAGCATCATGATGCCGCAGAGGTGGCCTATGTGCAGCGAGTCGGCCGTGGGGTCGGTGCCGAGATAGGCGGTTGTCATCTCTTTCTGGAGCTGTTCTTCCGTTCCCGGCATTATCTGCGCGAGCATTCCGCGCCATCTCAGTTCTTCTACAAAGTTCTTTGTCATTGTATAATTGATTTTAATTTGTTTGTTATCTCGTTCTCGCGGAAGCCTGTCCGGCTGTAAACGCACTCGCCCTTCTTGTCGAGTATTAGGTAAGAGGGCCAGCCGGAGAGCTTGTATCTCTCATACAGGTCGGCCGTCTGGGCTCCGGTGAGGCGGTAGTGGTGGCCCGGAATGCCGCTGGCCATGTTGCCCCACTCGTCTTCCGGCGACTTGTCGTCGGTGATATATACAAACGCCACGCCCTGCTCCATCAACCGGGCCTTGCCTTCCTCGAAGCGTTTAATGGCGCTTCGGCACGGCAAGCACCACGTTCCCCAGAAGTCGACGAGCACCGCCCGGCCCGCGTATTCGGCGGCTATGGCGGCCAAAGCCTCATCCCCGCTGCCTGCGGGAGCGGCGTGCATGGTGTATGTCCCGTTGCCCTTGCGGGCGGCGAGCGCTGCTTTCAGCTCCTCGTTGCGAGCCAGGTAGTAATCCCGTATGGCGGCGTTGGGCTGGCTGGCGAGCAGCTTCAACTGCTCGTCGGCAAACGGAGTCTGCCGGTTCATGCGTTCGGAGAAGTCGACGGAGAGCATCAAGTCGAACAGCGGGCCGTCGGTCCAGCCGAACACGCCGGCACGGTATTCGCGGTCGAAGGCCCGCACCGCCTGCATTGCAGAGTCGACGGCAGTGGGCGAGGCGGAGCGGTATATCCCGCTCACCTTGTTGAAGTAGGCCGTGTCGCCGTTCAGGATGTATTGGAAACAGTTGGCCATGGTGTCGAAACTGCCGCTGTATGCCATCATCATGTCGTTTATGCCAAGCTGCCGGTAGGCGTCGAAGATGGAGCTGTCGAAGAGCGTCCGGCCTTCGGCATCGGCCTCGACGAAGCCTTCCCGCCACATCAGCGAGTACACGGTATGGTATGTCTGGACAGCCCGCATCACCTCTCTCGCCGAGCGTGACGGGCAGATGGAGTCGGCCGCCTTGAGGTTGTCGGCGTGCCACTGCATCACCTTTGCGCAATAGTCCTGCGGAGAGTACAGCGCGCCATCGGCCGGACGGTTATCTTTTGCCATACGGAAATCGCATGAATCCATGAGCTTACGCATAGCGGGATCGGCCAGCCGGTTGTTTACACCGGCCATGTCGCCGGCGAAATAAAGGCGATTCAAACCGCAGAGGCGGCCCTGGCCGGTGGCAGCCCAGTCTGCTGGCGAAACGCTGTAGCTGCCTTCCACGAGGTCGGCATACACCTCGCAGGTGCCTCCCTGGCGCACCACGACATCGCAACCGATGCCGTTCAGGCGCAACGCTACGGTCTGGCACGTTGCATACATAGGCACTTCGATGCAGAAAGTGCCGTCGGGTGCCACCGCTGTCTCAATCAAGTTGTCGCGTCTTGGGTCGATGGCCAGACCGGGAAACAGATTGATTTTTGTATTCATCTCGGGGCGGTAGCCGTACAGGCGGCCGCGTATGGTGGCCTTGCCATACTTCCATTGAGGCACAGGAAGGCCGCCGCCGGCATCGGAGGGGCTCAACGCAGCTGCCCTAACGGACTCGGGCATGCCCTCATAGTGGGGCTTGCGGCCTTCGGCAAGGCTTATCCCGAACACCTGGAAATCCCCTTCCGACTCGCCTTCAATGAAATCCACGGTCTCGGCATCGGCCGCCACGGGTGGGAAAACGAGCGTAAAGCGGCTGCACTTGGCTGTGTCCATGCGTACATTGCGCCCCGGGGTGATGCCTTCAGCGCGCCTCAGAGCCAACCGCTCAGCGCCAACCTTCAGGCTGCTGCCGGCGTCGATGCTGTAACGAAACCCTGCCGGAAGATGCAAAGCGCAATGCAACAACGTGGCGGTGTCGCCCAGTTCAACGCCCTCAACAACAAAATTCGGATTAGTGCTCACGGCAAACTGCGGCGCGGCCACCACCCTCTTGCCTGCCATGCAGGCTGCGGCGACGGCCAAAAACGCGAAAAAAACAAGTTTCCTAAGCATAATTTTTGGGTTTAAAGACGTTTGAATGCGAAACCGGGCGGCGGCATTTCACGGCACGGGGTCGTAGCCGCTGCCTCCCCACGGGTGGCAACGCAGGATGCGGCGCAGGGCCAGCCACGTGCCACGGAGCGGCCCGTGCTTGATGATGGCCTGCCTGGCATACTCCGAGCACGTAGGTGTGAAGCGGCAACTTGGCGGCGTAAAGGGCGAGATGCAGCGCTGGTAGAACACGATGGGGAGGCAAAGGAGCTTCCCCACGAGCCCGGCCAGCAGCCTTAGAGGATGGTCTGGTGTGGCCTTCATAGCTTCTCGGCCATACGGCGCAGCAGAGAGGCCACGCTCGAATCGACGGTACGGCTGTCATGGAGCGAGTCCGACAACCATAGGAAAGCGATGGCAAGGGCGGTGCCGGGCCTTTCCCGCAAGGCGTCACAGATGATGTGCTTGTTCTGCCTGAACGCCTCGCGCACCTGGCGCTTGGCCCTGTTGCGCTTCACGGCACGCTTGAAATGCCGCTTCGAGACGCTCACGAGCACCTGGACTGGCGCCATCTTGCTGTCAGCGGGCATTTCCATGAAGACCGCACGCACCGGGAAGGCCGCCATGGAACGATGGCCTCCGGCGAAGAGCTGCTCCATAAGCTTGCGGCTGGTCATGCGCTCTTGCTTGCTGAACGTGTGGCTTGATGGGTCAGGCATAACATTATTATATTGTCACCGGCTGCCGGCAGGCATCCGGCTGGGGTCATCCCTGCTTCTCGAGCAGGTAGTGCTGCAGTGCTCCCGTCATCGAAGGGTACTTCTCCGAGGGTGCTTCGAGGTCGAGGCGCAGCCCGGCATCCTTTACGGCCTTGGCCGTGGTGGGCCCGAACGTGGCTATCGCGATGTCGCCCTGGTTAAAGTCCGGGAAGTTCTTTATGAGCGAGTCGACCCCCGACGGGCTGAAGAATATGAGCATGTCGTAGTCGAACGTCTCGACCTCCTCCTTTGTGAAGTCGTTGCTCACGGTTCGGTACATCACGCACTCTTTGTGGGTCAGCTTCTTCGAGTCGAGCAGGTTGGCCACGCTGTCGTTGTGTACGTCGCTCATGGGGACGAGGTATCGCTCGCCCTTGTGCTTGACCATGGTGGGCAAAAGGTCGTCTATCTTGCCCGTGTTTCCAAAGAACACTTTGCGCTTGCGGTACTGGACATACTTCTGTATGTACAGGGCTATGGTCTCGGTAACGCAGAAATACTTCATGTCTTCAGGTATTGCGACCCTCATTTCCTTAGCCAGCGTGAAGAAGTTGTCTATGGCATGGCGCGAGGTGAACACTATTGCGGTGTAGTCCAAGATACTTATTTTCTGCTGACGGAATTCTCTTGGCGTCAATCCTTCTACCTTGATGAACGGGCGGAACACCAGTTCCACCCCGAAACGGGAAGCAATGTCAAAGTAAGGCGACTTCTCACTGCTCGGCTTGGGCTGCGAAACCAAAATCTTCTTAATCATTGGTGAGCTAAAAATTTATTTTCAAATAATTACCTGTTATTACCAAAGCGCCCCATAAGGTTGCCAGTGGTGCTGTTTCGAGGGCACAAAAGTACAAAATTATTTGCAGAAAACCGTTAAGCCCTCTGAAAAAGATGATGTAACACTTATAAAACGTCAGTATTTTAACGATAATCAATATAAAGAGCACGCTGTACGCCACTCCATGCGGAGACAGGTCGAAGTAAACCATGAGCAGCACGACAGGAAACAGCAGCACCCCTTCGACGGATGTCACGAAGAGCAGGGACTTAAGCCAAAGCAGGTTTCGCCGCCACCCGAAGAAGGTGGTGTTGACAGCTGTGTAGAGCAGTCCGCGCAGCATGAAATAGGCCACGAAGTAGGCCAGGTAGATGGCCATGAGCTGGTATGGCGAGTCGAGCACGAACGTTGTGCCGATGTAGTTGAGCGTGTATGAATACTGCAGCAGCGAGAAGAGCAGGCATGTCTGCAGCACGAGGAAAGCCTGGAAGCGCACCTCGCCCGATGTCTCGGTGATGCTGGTTTCCTCGCCCCGTGGCGCGTAGAAGAAGCTTTTGGCCTGCCTTGCTATGAACCTGCGGGAGCGGGATATGGCGGTCATGGCAATGATGAAGCACGCCAGGAGCACGAGCGTGACCACGTTGTCGGCGCGCATGGTCTGCGGCACCGGGTCGCCGGCCACCCCATACCTCCCTCCGTCGAGCTCGGGGTGGAACAGCGTGTCGCGTGCGAAGAAGCCCTCGCGGTAACATTCGGGCAGGCTCACGTCGTCAAGGCTCTTCCCCGGGCCGTGCCCCGGCAGGTGCAGCGTGTCGGGCCGCGAGCTGTACCGCACGGGCTTGGGATGGAACACGGCCTGTATGGCCGAGTCCTGCTGGGCCGGCGTGGCCCCCTCGGGCAGCGCGCGCAGCACCTCATAGGGCTTCAGCTCATGGCCTGCCGCGCGTGGCGCCGTGTCGGCAACCGGCGCGGCAGGCTGTGGTGCTATGGTGTCGGTCTGGCGCATTGTCAGAGTCCGAACGCCCTCTTGATGTCTTCAACGCAGTCGAGCTTCTCCCACGTGAACAGCTCCACTTCCATTTCCTTGTCCTCATGGTAGTGGCTTGTAAACCGCTTCACCACGGTTTCGGGCTTGCGGCCCATGTGGCCGTAGGCCGCCGTCTCGCTGTACATGGGCTGGCGGAGCTTGAGCGAGCGCTCGATGGCCCTCGGGCGCAGGTCGAAGAGCGTTGATATCTTGGCGGCAATCTCGCTGTCTTTCATGGCCACGTGGCTCCGCCCGTAGGTGTTGACGTATATGTTCATTGGCTCGGCCCGGCCGATGGCGTAGCTCACCTGCACGAGCATCTCGTCGGCCACGCCCGCCGCCACCATGTTCTTTGCGATGTGGCGCGCGGCGTAGGCTGCCGAGCGGTCAACCTTGCTCGAGTCCTTGCCGCTGAAGGCCCCGCCGCCGTGTGCGCCCTTGCCGCCGTAAGTGTCGACGATAATCTTCCGCCCCGTGAGCCCGGTGTCGCCGTGCGGCCCTCCGATGACAAACTTCCCGGTAGGGTTGACATGGTATGTTATGTCGTCGCCGAAGAGCGCCAGCACCTTGGGCGAGCTTATCTGCGCCTTCACCCTGGGCATGAGCACCTCCTTGACGTCGCGCCGTATCGAGGCCAACATCTGCCTGTCGGCCTCCAGCTGCGCCTCCTCGCTGGCGTCGGCCGGGGCGACGAAGTCGTCGTGCTGCGTCGACACGACAATGGTGTCGATGCGCTCGGGCACGCCCTCGTCGCTGTATTGCACCGTCACCTGGCTCTTGGCGTCGGGGCGCAGGTAGGTCATCTGCCGGCCTTCCTTGCGTATGTCGGCCAGCGTGCGCACGATGAGGTGGGCCAGGTCGAGCGACACCGGCATGTAATTCTCGGTCTCGTTAGTGGCGTAACCGAACATCATGCCCTGGTCGCCGGCCCCCTGCTCGTCTTCGTCGCTGCGGCTCACGCCCCTGTTTATGTCGCTGCTCTGCTCGTGGATGGCTGTCATTATGCCGCACGAGTTGCCGTCAAACTGGTATTCGGCCTTGGTGTAGCCTATGCGGTTGATGGTGTTGCGCGCCACAGTCTGCAGGTCTATGTACTCGGAGCTGTGCACCTCGCCCATTATCACCACCTGGCCGGTGGTGACAAAGGTCTCGCAGGCCACGTGGGCCTTGGGGTCGTAAGCCAGGAACTGGTCGAGTATGGCGTCTGATATCTGGTCGGCCACCTTGTCGGGATGGCCCTCCGACACTGATTCTGATGAAAAGAAATATGACATAATTTGTATTGTGTAATGTTGGTTGTTTATATATCGCGATGCAGCCCGGCGCCGGCCGCGGCTGCATATCCGATGCAAAGATACGGCAAGTTGGGCGAAACACAAAATAAATGGGCGCATTTCTTTCGGCTGCCCCGACGCCGCCCGGCCACCCGCCCTAAGCCAACGCCACTGTGCCGGGCTGCGGCGCGTGGCCCGGGCCG
>OLNP01001122.1_pt1 | contig 24059 bp, 16 predicted proteins | sample 1671951 | NCBI WGS metagenome assembly OLNP01 (sample SAMEA3136629, study PRJEB25190) | human gut metagenome | biome: human gut; feature: human-associated habitat; material: faeces | place: Austria | collected 2013
GGGCCGTGGCTTTACGGCCCCTTTGCGGTTTTCCACAGTTTCCCAAAGCAAAAAAAACAGGCCCTCTGCCAAGAAACCAAAACTAAAACCAAAAACCAACCACACAATAAACAAAGAAAAAGAAAATCACAAAGAAAAATAAAGAAAAAGAATAAGAGAAAAAATAAAGGAGAAAAAGCATGAAAAATCTGGAACAGTTTTTCGACATCATAGTAGTAGGCGCCGGCCACGCAGGCTGCGAAGCATCACTGGCATGCGCCCGCTTAGGGCTCAACACAGTCATGTTCACAGTCAGCGTAGACAGCATCGCCCTTATGCCCTGCAACCCCAATGTAGGCGGCAGCTCCAAAGGGCATCTCGTCCGTGAGCTGGATGCTCTCGGTGGGGAAATGGGTAAAAACATAGACAAAACCTTCATCCAGTCCAAAATGCTCAACCAGTCCAAAGGCCCTGCAGTCCATTCCCTTCGTGCACAGGCCGATAAACAGGCCTACAGTACAGAAATGAGAAAGACACTGGAAAATACAGAGAACTTAACCATCCGCCAGGGTGAAGTGACCGAGCTTCTGGTAGAAGACGGGCACATCACCGGTGTAAAAACCTTCTCAGGAGCCACCTACCACGCAAAAGCTGTAGTCCTCTGTACAGGAACCTACCTCAAGGCCCGCTGCATTTACGGCGACGTCAGCAACTATACAGGACCGAACGGCCTTCAGGCAGCCAATTACCTTACGGATTCCCTGAAAAAGCTGGGGATCGAAATGTTCCGCTTCAAAACAGGAACTCCGGCCAGAATCGCCGGAAACACCATTGATTATTCTAAGATGGAAGAGCAGTTCGGAGATGAAAGAGTCGTACCGTTCTCTTTTTCCACAGACCCGGAAGCTGTACAGATCGAGCAGAAATCCTGCTGGCTGACCTATACAAACGAAAAAACACACGAGATCATCCGTGCAAATCTGGACAGATCCCCCCTTTATTCCGGAATGATCGAAGGAACCGGACCACGTTACTGTCCGTCCATTGAGGATAAAGTAGTTCGTTTTGCAGACAAAAAACGCCATCAGGTATTTATCGAACCGGAAGGTCTTTACACAAATGAAATGTACATCGGCGGAATGTCCAGCTCCCTGCCGGAGGATGTTCAGTACGAGATGTACCATTCCGTACCGGGTCTGGAGAACGCCAGGATTGTAAAAAATGCTTACGCTATTGAGTATGACTGCATTAATCCGCGCCAGCTCTATCCCACACTGGAATTCAAAAAGATCAAGGGCCTTTTCAGCGGCGGACAGTTTAACGGAAGCTCCGGATATGAGGAAGCAGCCGCTCAGGGCCTCATAGCGGGAATTAATGCAGCTATGGAGGTAAAAGGCCGGGAACAGCTGATTTTGGACCGCTCAGAGGCATATATTGGCGTTCTCATCGATGATCTGGTAACAAAGGAGAACCATGAGCCGTACCGAATGATGACAAGCCGTGCTGAGTACCGTCTGCTCCTCCGCCAGGACAACGCAGATCTTCGTCTTCGTAAAAAAGGCTGGGAGGTCGGCCTGATCGATGATGAGACATACCATAAATTACAGGAAAAAGAGCGCCGGATCCAGGAAGAGATCGAGAGAGTGGAACATGCAACCGTAGGTGGTTCTGCAGAGGTACAGAGCCTTCTGGAATCTCTGAACAGTACCCTTCTGAAATCCGGAACCACCATTGCAGAGCTGATCCGTCGGCCGGAGCTTAACTATAAGGTGCTTGCACCCATCGATAAAGAAAGACCGGAGCTTCCGGAAGATGTATGTGAGCAGGTAGAGATCAACATCAAATATGATGGCTACATCCGCCGTCAGATGAAGCAGGTAGAGCAATTTAAGAAACTGGAGCAGAAAAAGCTTCCGGAAGACATTGATTACGAAGATGTAGGAAGCCTCCGCATTGAGGCACGCCAGAAGCTGGAAGCCTACAGACCGGTGTCCATCGGCCAGGCGTCCCGTATCTCCGGTGTATCCCCGGCTGACATTTCCGTGCTTCTTGTATATCTGGAAAGCAGATCCGAACATAAACACAGATAATACAAAGAATAACAATAAAACACAGAAAATAAGAGAGGAAGCTGCATGTACAATTTAGAAATCCTGGAAAAAGGCTGCGAGGAGCTTGGGATCACACTCAGTGACACGCAGAAAAACCAGTTTATTCGGTTCTACGAATATCTTGTAGAAAAAAACAAAGTCATGAACCTCACCGGTATCACAGAATTTGACGAGGTTCTCGTGAAACATTTCCTGGACAGCCTCTGCTGCGTCAAGGCTGTAGATATGGGTAAGATAAAAACCGTTATGGACATCGGAACCGGCGCCGGATTCCCGGGTGTTCCCCTGAAGATTGCCTTCCCGGAGGTGGAAGCCTGCCTTCTGGACTCCCTCAATAAAAGAGTAAAATTCTTGGAAGAAACCTTTGCGCTCCTGGGCCTGGAGGGGATTTCCGCCATTCACGGAAGAGCTGAAGAATATGCAAAAAACAAAGCCTACAGAGAAAAATATGATCTCTGCGTATCCAGAGCAGTATCCGGACTGGCAACCCTGTCTGAATACTGTCTCCCGTATGTAAAAGTCGGAGGGCTTTTTGTCTCCTATAAATCCGGTTCTGTAAAGGAAGAAGCAGAAGCAGCAGAGAAAGCAGTAAAGATCCTTGGTGGAAAGATCAGGGATATTCAGTACTTTGACCTTCCGGGATCTGAGATCGGCCGCTCCCTGGTCATTATCGAGAAGGTAAAGAACACCCCAGGCAAATATCCGAGAAAAGCCGGAACACCGCTCAGAGAGCCACTGGCATAAGATACCTCCTGTCGAACAAAGGCAAAATCTGTCCGACAGGAGATTTTTTTGTCCGGGAGTTTCACAAAATTATCACAAATTTATCCTACTTTTATCACAAATTACTTTTACACTATAATCCGATAGAGATGCCCCTGGATTCCCCCATTCTCTGTTTCATCCAGGGGCATTTTCTATTGGTGTTGAAAAGACGCCAGAGTCAAGGGCTTCAGTTTCAGGACCTTTTGCCTCTGGCATCTTATAAAATGGGAAATCGATAATTAAAAAAAGTATTTCCCTGAGAATAAAAGGAGGAGAGTAAAGTGATCGAAGTAAGTAATCTGGTCAAAAAGTATGGCGATCATACTGCAGTTGACCATCTTTCCTTTCAGATCGAAAAGGGGAAAATTTACGGATTCCTGGGCCCCAACGGTGCAGGAAAATCAACAACTATGAACATGATCACAGGATACATTGCTTCCACAGAAGGAAAAGTGATGATCGATGGTCATGATATTCTGGAGGAACCGGAGGCAGCCAAGAAATGTATCGGCTATCTGCCGGAAATGCCGCCGCTCTATTTTGACATGACTGTTCTTGAGTACATGAAATTTGCGGCTGATCTGAAAAAAATCCCAAGAAACCAAAAAGACAAGCAGATAAAAGAAGTCATGGATATGGTAAAGATCACAGACATGAAAGACCGTCTGATCAAAAACCTTTCCAAAGGTTATCGCCAGAGGGTGGGCCTTGCACAGGCAATCCTGGGATATCCGGAGGTGATCATCCTGGATGAGCCGACAGTAGGACTTGATCCGAAGCAGATCATCGAGATCCGTGACCTGATCAAAGGCCTGAAGCAGAAGCACACGGTTATCCTAAGCTCCCATATCCTTTCCGAGGTAAGAGCAGTGTGTGATTATGTTCTGATCATTTCCCATGGAAAGCTGGTAGCCAGCGATACACCGGATAATCTGGAACGTCTGGCAGCAGGCTCCAACAGCCTCCTTATGAAGATAAAAGGCGAGAAAGACACGATTCGAAAAGCTCTGGAAACGATCGAAGGCGTAACCGGGGTGGAAATGTCCTATGACAGCGATGAGAAATTGTGGAAAACAAAACTTTCCATTCAGGAAAATGTGGATATCCGTGAAAAAGTCTTCTACGCTATGGCAAAAGCGAACTGTCCAATCTACGAGATGCAGGTTAAGAGAGTTTCCCTTGAGGATGTATTCCTTGAGCTTACCGAAGGAGAGAAAAAATCCGCCGGAAAACCGGAAAGCTCACAGTGGAAACCGGTAGAAGACAGATCATCGGAAGAAGAAAAAACTCAGGAAGAAAAAAACGGGGAACCAGAGAAGGCTTCTGATGAGAAAGAGGGGGATCAGTCATGACAGCGATTTTTAAAAGAGAACTGAAAAGCTATCTGACCTCCATGGTTGGATATCTCTTCATATTTTTCGTCCTGGTGCTGACCGGAATTTATTTTTCCGCATATCAGCTTTCAGGCGGCTATTCAAAATTTGAAACTACCTTAAGCGCACTGACCTTTGTGTTCCTGATCGGTGTGCCGATCCTTTCCATGCGTGTACTTGCAGAAGAGCGCAAGCAGAAAACGGATCAGCTTCTTCTGACCGCACCGGTATCTGTATGGGATATCGTATTTGGAAAATATCTTGCACTGGTAGCTGTGTTTGCCATTCCGGTCGTGATCATGTGCGTTTATCCTCTGATCATGAGTAAGTTCGGAACGATTTCCTATGCTTCCGCATACACCGGGATCCTGGGATTTTTCCTTCTGGGATGCGCGAATCTGGCGATCGGTGTATTTATGTCAGCACTTACAGAAAGCCAGGTAATTGCAGCAGTACTTACTTTTGTATTCCTGTTCGCCTTCTATATGATGAACGGAATTTCCTCATTCTTTTCACAGACCTCCATGTCAACCGCAGTGGCATTCGGACTTCTGATCGTGGCGATCGCTATCATCATTTATACCATGATCAAAAATGTCCTGATCTCTGTAGTGATCGGAGCTGTGGGAGAGATTGCTCTTGTGATCGTATACGTTGTAAAATCCAGTATTTTCCAGGGCGGTATCCAGAAGGTACTGAACGTATTTAACCTGAGTGGACATTATGATAATTTTACAAACGGCGTGTTTGACGTGACAGGAATCGTTTATTTTATTTCTGTTATTGCGATCTGCCTGTTCCTTACCATGCAGTCCATTCAGAAGAGACGCTGGAACTAGGGGGTGAATGGAAATGAAATTCAGTGAGAAATTTAAGAAAAATAAAGGCGAGGCAGCCGTACCGGAGACAGCACAGGACTCCGGCAAAAAGAAACATAAACCGGATCCGAAAAAGCTGGTAGGCACCATCAGCAAAAAACATATCAAAAATGGTTCCTACAGCATGGCTATGGCAGCTGTCTTTATCGTGATCGTGGTTGTGATCAATATGATCGTCGGGGCGATCCCATCCAAATATTCACAGCTGGATGTAAGCTCATCCAAGCTTTACACCATCGGTGATGAAACAAAGAAGGTACTGAAGGCACTGGATAAGGATGTTACCATTTATCAGATCGCGGCAAGCGGTTCTGAGGACGACACGATCTCCAATCTGCTTTCACGTTATAAAGATGAGTCCAAGCATATTAAAGTTGAGGTGAAAGACCCTGTTGTAAATCCGAAATTTGCATCGGAATATACAACCGATGATCTTGCGTCAAACAGCTTGATCGTAGTCTGCGGCGACAGAAACAAGGTTATCAATTACAACGATATGTATTCCTCTTCAGTAGACTATAATACCTGGCAGCAGACTACTACCGGATTTGATGGAGAAGGACAGATCACAAGTGCGATCGGCTATGTGACATCCGAGGATCTTCCGATCATGTACACCTTATCCGGACACGGAGAAAAAGATCTGGATTCCAGCTTTAAAGAAGATATCCAGAAAGCAAACATTGATATCAAGGAGCTGAACCTTCTCACAGAGGGAAAGGTTCCGGATGATGCAGACTGCCTGATGATCGTATCTCCGACCAGCGATATTTCCGAGGAAGAAAAAACAGAGCTCCTGGATTATCTGGAGGCAGGCGGAAAAGCTATGATCTTCTCGGATTATACACAGGATGATCTGCCGAACTTTGATGCGGTTCTTGAAAACTATGGTGTAAAGTGTGCCGAGGGAATCGTATTTGAGGGTGATAATCAGCATTATGGAATGCAGATGCCATATTATCTTGTACCAACAGTCAACAGCACAGATGCAAGCTCTGAGACAGCTTCTGCAGGCTCCTATGTACTGGCACCATATGCGCAGGGCATTCAGAAAACAGATGATGTAAGAGATACCGTAACCATCGACAGTATCCTGACAACCTCTGACAAGGCTTACTCCAAAACAAATATGCAGAGCAGCAATATCGAAAAGGAAGACGGAGATGTAGACGGACCGTTTGATCTTGGTGTTGCCATCACTGAGAAACTGGATGATGATAAGGAAACACAGATCGTTTACTACTCCACAGCAAATCTGATGGAGAGCCAGATAAACCAGATGGTATCCGGCGGAAATGAAAAGCTCCTTCTGGAGTCCTTAAACTGGATGACCAGCACAGACGACAGTAATTCCGTTTCTATTCCATCCAAGAGCCTTGAGTCCACAAGCCTGACAGTAACCGATTATGATGCAGCCTTCTGGAAGATCTGTACCATTGGTCTGATCCCGGGAGTATTCCTTGTTGCAGGATTCCTGATCTGGCTTAAGAGGAGAAAAGCATAATGAAAAAATCGACCAAACTTGTTTCAGCAGTTGTTGTTCTGGCAGTTCTCGGCGGCGTTTATGTGGGACTGAACACCTACGTATCCAAAGAAGAAAAGACAGAGAGCAGCGAAGAGGAAAGCAAAACAGAAGTGTTTTCCGTGAAAACGGATGACATTAAATCCCTGGAATTTATCGTAGACAAGAAGGAAGTGACCTTTGAGAAAAAAGATGATTCCTGGGTGAAAAAGGATGAGACTGCTTTTCCTGTAAATCAGACAACTCTGGATTCCGCAGCTTCCGCCATCAAAAAGGTGGAAGCGGACAGAGTCCTGGAGGATGTGGAGGATCTTACGGAATACGGACTGGATTCTCCATCTAACACAGTAACCGTTGATACCGCTGATGGGACAACGAAGCTCAACATCGGAGATGAGAATACGTCTACGAATCAGTATTACATTTCCAAGGATGATGATGACAGCACGGTATATGTAGTGGCAGCAGATACAGTGTCTCCGTTTATGAATTTCCTTTACGATTATGCACAGGGAGAAGATTTCCCGACAATTGATTCTTCCACAGTGAAAAAGGTCCAGGTCAGTGAGAATAAAGATTCCTATGTCCTGGAAGAAAATTCCGACGGAGCTACCTGGGATGTTTCCGGTGACGGAAACAGCGATAAAGAGTCTGCCGATACAACGGCAGCAGGAAATGTAACCTCCGGACTTGGAAACTTTGCATTTGACCAGTTTGTAAACTACAATGCAGAGGATCTTTCCCAGTATGGCCTTGATAAGCCCTATGCGACGATTACAGTGGATTATCAGGAAAAGGTGAAGAATAACAGCACAGACAGTACAGAATCCGGAGAAAACGATTCTACGGCCTCTGAGAGTGATTCTGAGAGCGGCGCCAGCGCTGACACGGATAGCAGCTCAGAAGATGCAGACAGCAAGACAACCACAGTGGATAAACAGCTTGTCATTTACGTTGGCGATGAGGCAGGAGATGGCAGCAGATATGTAACGGTAGATAACAAACAGATCTATACAATGTCAACGGATACACTGAGTGCAGTTATTGACAAGACGCCGTCAGATCTCTGGTCACTGATCGTCAATTATGTGTCTGTAAAAAATCTGGATCAGCTCCAGGTTACTTACGGTGAAACAACAAGTACTGTAAATGTTTCACGTGAAACATCCACAGATGATGACGGAAACGAGAAAGAAACAACAACTTATCAGCTGAATGGTAAGGAAATAGAAAGTACAACCTTTACTACCTTCTACAACAAGTTGATAAACATGGCAGGACAGAAGAGACTGACAGACGCTTATACACCGGCTGCAGATCCGGAGATGACCGCTGTATTCACAGACTCTGACAAGAACCAGACAACCGTTACCTTCTACACATATGACACAAACTATTATGCAGCTGTCGTTGGGGACAAGGTATTTCTTGTAAACAAAATGACAGTAAAAGAAATGTTCAATGCATATGAAACCATGGTAAACGGTGAAACAGAGACAGAAGCCACAGCAACACCAACAGCTGAGACGGAAAAATAAAATATTAAGAAAATAAATAAAAACACCTCGGAGATCCGCAAACAATAAGGTGCTCTCCGAATATCCGCTTGATGATCAGATATTCGGAGACACCACATAGATCAGGATTTTCCGGGGTGTTTTTATGTTGCTATTATTTTACGGTCCTTACAGATGAATAAGGTCCGTATATTTTTTTACCGTTTGTGATGCGGTATGCACGGATACGGTAGTTGGTTGCGGTGCCTGGCTTTTTATCGGTGTAGGTTGTATTTTTTGTATTGCCGATAGCTTTCCAGGTTTTACCCTGAAGACGGTAAATGGTGTAGCATAGGTGATGATTCCGTCTGTTTTTGCGGTCAGTGGATTAGATGCATACCAGGTTGCTTTTCCATTGAAAACCGCAGGCTTGCAGTCAGAAAGAGCTCCGATTTGTGAGTAGATCTGAGAAGTCATATTGCCGCTTCTTCTGAATCTGACAGGAATGTTTCTGAACTGAAATCTGCGGCATAGGTCAGGCACGGTGTACTGGCGAGCTTGATTTTCTATAACTGCTATAATTATAGCGTGGAGAATTGACGAGGACAACATAAAAAAACTGTACAGAAGCTCATCTGAACAACTGTACAGTTTTAATTTTTCTATATCTAACAGAAGGTTCGGGGGAGCTTCTGTCAGTAACTAAGTATTATGCAAGACCTCTTTCTTCCAGCCAGTCGAAGAGAACAACTTTTCCTGCTTTCTTTCTCTTGGTCATGTGATTGAACTGAAGGATCGTCAGGATTGTGAAGATCACTAACAGTGCAACCATTACAATAATGGAAGTGGTAATGCTCCGGCCACCGCTGATCGTTGCACGGAATGCGTCGACCGTATAAGTAAACGGAACGTATGCATGGATCTTTGCAACGAATGAAGGTGAAACCTCAACCGGATAAGTTCCGGCAGATCCTGCAAGCTGAACGACCATGAATACCAGCATCAGGAAGCTTCCTACTTTACCAAGAGTAATGTTGAAGAAGTACATGATAGAGGTAAAGGTCATTGATGTCAGGCAGGCGAAGAGTACGGTTTTGCCCATCTCTGCAGGTGTGAATCCGTTAAATGCACGTAACAGCAGGATCAGGCAGATTCCCTGAAGGATCGCTACCGGATAAAGGACGGAAGCTTTGCTTGCCCACCATGCGAAACCGGATTTCAGTTTGCCTTTATACTGAGCCAGAGGATACATCAGGCAGAATGCCAGTGCGCCGACCCAGAGGCCTACAGACATCATGTAAGGTGCCATTGCGTGTCCGTTATTCGGGACATCGGTAAGTTTTGTTTCATCGTTTACAACAGGAGTTGCGAACATTTTGATCGTTTCATCACTTGCTGAATTGTCTTTTACAGTGGTAGCTCCATCGCTGAGGCTTGTGGTCAGTGTCTTGGAACCGTCTTTCAGTTCTTTCATACCGCTTCCAAGCTTCTTGGAGCCATCATACAGCTGAGAGGAACCGCTCTGGATCTGGGCAGCGCCATCTGCAAGCTGTTTTGCACCATTGTTAAGTGTGCTGTTGTTGCTTACAAGCTTCTCGGTACCGCTGAGAAGTGTTGAGGTACCGTTTGCTAATGTCTTAGTACCGTTTGCAAGAGTAGTAGCACCGCTGGAAAGGGTTTTGGCTCCTGTTGAGAGCTTTTTGGTACCGTCTGTAAGAGCGGAGCTGTTTTCGGAAAGCTTAGCAACACCATCGGTGTAGGTTGTGATTCCGGTTGTCAGTGTTCCGGAACCATCGGCTAATGCTTTTGTTCCATCTGCAAGAGTAGTAGCACCGCTGGAAAGAGCATTGGCTCCTGTTGCCAGTTTCTTGGTGCCGTCTGTAAGAGCAGCACTGTTTTCGGAAAGCTTAGCAATACCATCGGTGTAAGTTGTGATTCCATCTGTCAGTGCCTTAGAACCATCTGCCAGCTGACCTGCACCGGATTTGATATCCGGAAGTGCGCCAGTGATCTGTTTGCCGGCTGTTTTCAGATTCTTTGCACCATCGTTGAGCTGCTTATCATAAGATGTCAGTTGGTCAAATCCATCGTTCAGAGCTTTGATTCCTGCTGCTGCAGCCGGGAAGGCTTCGACTGTGCCGTCTTCCAGAGACTGAAGTCCTGCGGAAACGTTCTTGGTTCCTGTGTTTACAGCCTGTGCACCCTGATACAGCTGGGTAACACCTGCAGAAAGCTGAGCGATCAGATCTGTAGGAAGCTGACTTGTAGCTGCAGATAACTGCTCTGCACCTGCGCTCATGGTTGTTGCACCTGCACTCATCTGGTTTGCACCATCTGTCATGGTTGTTGCACCCTCAGAAAGTGTGCCGGCACCCTGAGTCAGTCCTCCGGAGATCTGAGTCAGTCCGGAAGCTGCTTCGTTAAGCTTGGAAGCAACAGCATTCAGATTTTCCTGAGTAGAAGAGAGCTGACCGGATACACCAGCTGCAAGCTGTGAAACCTGATCAGAATAGCTGCTCATGTAAGAACCGTCCACGCCAGTCATTCCACCGGCTACGCTGTTTAAAGCGTTGATCACATCATTCAGAGCTGCTGCGGAAATGGTTCCGTCCTCAGAAGCGGTTGCCTGAATCGCCTGAAGCTGTGCTGCTAAATCGGTCATTGTCTGTCCGGCAGTACCGATCTTGGTATTTGCATCAGTAAGTGCTTCCGTTGTCTGCTGTCCGTATCCTGTAAGGATGCTGCTGACCTGATCACCTACCTGTGAGAACTGTGTGCCTGCATTCTGGAGAGCAGGGATCAGACTGTCTGTGATACTGCTGCTGGTCTGACTTGTGATGCCTGCGGCCTGAGTGATATATCCGGCTGCGTTGTTGATTCCGTCTGCGGCATTGTTCATACCAGCTGCAGCACTGTTCATACCAGCTGCGGCTGTGTCCATACCATTTTTTGCAGAAGTAAGGCCGTCTGCAAGCTTGTTGATGGATTCCTGCGTTGTTCCCTCTTTCAGAGCAGAAACCTTATCGTTCAGGGATTTCAGTCCGTTTTCCAGCTGCTGTGTTCCGGATATCAGTGACTGTGAGTTATCGGTTCCTTTGGTAACACCGGTATTCAGCTGAGAGATACCATTGGAAACTGTTGTGAGTCCGTCTTCAAGTTTTGCAAGCTCTTTGGCACCGGCTGCGAGTTTGCCAGCACCAGCCACATAGGTGGTAGTTCCATCTGCAAGAGTGTCAGCACCAGCTACATACTGTGTTGCTCCGTCGGAAAGAGTATCAATACCTGCACTTAATGCATTTGCACCGGATTCCAGGCTGCTTGCACCGGATTTCAGTGTATCAGAATTTTTATTAAGCTCATCCACACCAGCGGTGTACTGCTGAACACCTTCATCCAGAGTATCTACACCGGTTGTCAGCTCCGGAACCTTTTCTGTCAGAGCTGCAACGCCGCTGTTCAGCTGGTTTGCACCGGATTCCAGGCTGCTTGCACCGGATTTCAGTGCATCAGAATTTTTATTAAGCTCATCCACACCAGCGGTGTACTGCTGAACACCTTTATCCAGAGTATCCACGCCGGTTGTCAGCTCAGGAACCTTTTCTGTGAGGGTTGCAACGCCGCTGTTCAGCTGATCTGCACCATCGTCCAGGCTCTTTGCACCATCGTTAACCTTTGCAACACCATCGGTGTAGGTCTTAAGACCTTCGGTGAGACTGTCAGCACCGCTTACGAAAGTAAGAGTACTGGTGGAAAGCTTCTTAAGGTTTTTGGTAATTGTTTTGTTACCATCAGCTGCTGTATTCAGTCCGTCTTCGATCTTTCCGGATCCGTCTGCAGCTTTCTGCATTCCGTCACCTGCTTCTGAGATAGAATCAAAAACGGTTTCTGTATAGGTTTCCGTAACCTTGGAAGCAATGTTATCACGAAGCTTCAGCATTGCTGTTTCACTGAGCTTGGAGGCGATATAGTTGGTTCCAGGGTTTGTCTCATAGGATAGCTCCATTTGCTTTGGATCGTTGTCCATTACAGTGGCTGCGTTTGCGGAGAAATTTTCCGGAATTTTGATAACCATGTAATAGGTTCCATTGGCCAGACCGTCCTCTGCTGTCTTGCTGTCTACAATGTTAAATGCCATTGAGTCGTTGTCTTTCAGCTCATCCGTCATGTCCTTACCTATGCTTAAGGTCTTGCCATTATACTCGACAGGTTTGTCTTCGTTTACCACGGCCACTGGCAGGCTGTCTACGTTTCCGTAAGGATCCCACATGGATTTCAGAAACAGACCTGCATAGATGATCGGGATTACGATAATGGCAATTACGACGATAAGCATGAGCTTGTTACGAAGTAAGCTTTTCCATTCGTTTTTGATCATATTACCTATCCCTTTCTTATTAAATTGTATTATCAAACATAGTTGATTAATCAAACTTTATTCCAGTAATGGCGACGAGATCTATTAATCATATTAAAATCTATTAATAGCTTTATATTCCATTATCAAACAAAGTGTTGATTTTCTTTACGTGATGTATTATACTAAACACATACCACAGATACAACCATTAAATCTTTACTGAATGTATATTAATAGACGGAAATAATGGAAGTGTCTATTACAAATAAAAAACTGCATAATAGACAAAAAGTACGTTATTTCCTTTGAATTTATGTGCAGTTGGTAATATTAAATGCAGACAGGATTCCTATGTTTCAACACAAATATGCAGCAGATATCTGGTATCGTGTAGGTCGGCGTCGTTAACAATTTTGATCTTGTCAATTCTTAACAACAGCAGATATCTGGTATCATACAGATCGGCGTAGAGAAAGCGAATGCTTTTATTCGTTTGAAGGATGCATTATCATTGTATGACAGTTGCAGAGTATCGTAAGTGACAGGTGATTGAGGCGGAGGAAACGTGCTTGCTTTTTTGAATTGCAGGGGGAATTAAGATGGCGGAAAAAGTTGACAGAAGAGTACGTAAGACCAAGGCACAGTTGCGGGCGGGGCTTGCCCGTCTTATGCAGAAGAAGAGCATTAAGGAGATTACGGTAAAGGAACTGGTGGAAGAAGTTGATATCAACCGCTCCACATTTTATCTTCACTATACAGATATCTATCAGATGCTGGAATCCATTGAGGCTGAATTGATGGAGGAAATCACGCATCTGGTGGCAGACTATCCTCTGGATCCTCTTAATAATAAGGAGAGCTCGTATCCTTTTATTGAGCAGATATTTACGATCCTGGATCATAATAAGGATATTTGTATCGCACTTCTTGGAAAGAATGGAGATATGGCTTTTGTGAATCGTATAGAAAAACTGATCGCAGATACAGTGCTGCATCGCTTGTCAATTCGTCTGCCGAAAGACAACCGTGATATTGAGTATGCGTATGCGTTTTGTCTGAATGGATGCGTGGGAATGATCAAGACATGGCTGTCTTCTGAGAATCAGGAGAGTACACAGCATATGGCAGAGCTGACACATAAGCTGATCGATAATACAACACACATGTATCTGGAGCAGGCACTTAGATAAGAGAAATGTCCGGATGCATGCTGTGAGTCTGGTAAAAAATAAAGAGTATTGTTTCACGTTTGTTTGAGGGAAAACTTATGTTTCACGTGAAACAGTACTCTTTTTTTATTGGCTTTTTGTTGGTTTATAGCATTTCCACAAATTACTGCATGAAGATCAACGGCTCCGAACATGAACAATGTTCTTTTGATACGTTGATTTCCAAAATTACTATAGATAAATTTTGTTTTTGGTGCCGGATCATAAGCTGTTTTTACAGGAAAATAGCTACCTGTTCCAGGAAATGTTCCGGATCTTCCAGATGAGGAAGATGTCTGGTTTCCGGGATCACAGCGGTTTCAATGGAAGAATTCAGCTTTTGATATTCCTCTGCGATAAGAGAAGCGGAAGCTTCTTTTTCTCCGGAAATAATATAGATGCATGCATCGGAAGATTCTACGGCATTATTAATGCTGATATTCAGGTATTTGCCAATGTAGCTGGAATACAGATATTTGGCGTTGGAACCGCCCTTGTGAGCGGATTCATAATAGGTGTCTACCAGTGTATCTGTTACATGGAAGGGATTGTAGAACAGCTTTTCCATAAACAGACTGCTGATGGATTCGCGGGAAGCTACCATATGATAGATCAGAGTTCCGAAAATCGGAAGCTCGATAAAATACTTAAAGAGCTTGTTGTCTTTACAAGGTGCCTGCTTCAGGGAACTGAAGCTTGGTGGATTGACCAGCATGATCTTGCGGAAATGGTCGGAATTGTTACGGTAAGCCATGATCGCAAAAGAACCTGAGAAACCACTGGCAATAACATCGGTTTCCTCACGAATCACATTCTTGGCAAAATCACAGAGTAACTGAGCAAATACAAAATTGGTATAAGTAATATCCGGTTTTTCGGAACGTCCACATCCAAGAAGATCAATGGTGTAAACGGTATGTTCGGTTGCGAGCTGCTTCTCTATGGCATTCCATTCATAACCGGAAGCACCTGGCATGATATCATGAATAAGAAGAATAGGGGTGCCATGTCCCTGTTTTGTATAAAAAATCTTTCCAAAACGCCAGTCATAGGTTCTGCTGTGTGGCTGTTCCAGCATATCTTTAAGCTGAGATGTGGCATCTATGAAACGGTTAGCAATATGAATAACACCTGCGGCAGTTCCGACTAAAGCTGCAAGAGTAAGTAGTCTGTGTCCATTTTTCTTCATTAAAAAGCCTCCTGGAATTCGTAAAAATAATCAGGACAGATGTAACGTAATTCAGGTATCTGATCTGATTTTTTCTGAATATTTCTTTGCTTTATTATACGACAGGAACGAAAAATTTACAATGCTTTTGTGGGAACCCTAACCTTGTTATTGTATGCTGACGCTACTGTCCATTCTGTTCTTGGCGATGATCGCTAAGTTGCTGTTCGTTCTGCTTTTAGTAACGCGCTTCGCAATGCAAAGAATTTATGTTGATCGCATAAATTGGTGCGGTATGGTCTCGGGCTTTCGGCGACCTTCGTTCACAAAAAAACTTACGGAATTTAACGTTGAACAGTAACGCTCGCTAAGTTGCTGTTCGTTCTGCTTTCAGTAACGCACTTCGTAATGCAAAGAATTTATGTTGATCGCATAAATTGGTGCGGTATGGCTTCGGACTTTCTGCGGCCTTCGTTCACAAAAAAACTTACGGAATATTATCAGTGAACAGTAGCATCGCCAATATGCTTCATGATACATAGAAATCAGATTTTGAACCGAATCAAGTAAATCCCCTGCTTTAATTGCGAAGAGCAATAAGCAGAGGGTGGGGACTTACTTGTATCAGGAGGAGGAAAAGCTCCTTCTGATAAACTGCGAAGCAGTTATTTGGTTATGAGCAAGTAGCGAAGCGGATGCTGTTATCCGCTGGAATGCTTTTATACTTCAGTAAAATACCAAGTGTTTCACGTGAAACATTGGACTTGTTATCCGACAGAGCTGATGCTATACAGGATTACCGAGGATGATGTTGATAAGGGTTTTGTTCAGCATCAGTGTGCGGTTCCATGGATTGAGAATTACTCCCTCAACAGACGGCTCTTGCAATGCAGAAGCAAAAATCTTATCAATATCTGCGGTAAATGAGGACATGATCTTATCACTGCCTTTTAACTCTTCGTCAAAGCTGGTAAATGCAGCCCACCATTGCTTTCCATCGTTGGTTTTGATCGCATGAAGAGAAATTTTTCCATCACCTTTTGGAGGTTCTACAGCAATGATCAGCTGTGCCTGCTCCTGCATTCTGTGACGGATCACGGTGAGAGTATGAGCAAGCATTTCTTCGGTTGCTTCTTTTTGGAGTGCTGCAATGGCAGTTTCGATCTTTTCATTGCCATTTAAAGTCTTGTCTAATTGTTCTTTATAGAAATCGTTGCGATTATTTGTGGTGTTCATGTATAAAATATTCCTTTCGATCAGATGATAAATGACTAGTACATTGTTTTCGAAATAACTATACCAATTACTTGTTGGTGAATCCGACTGCACAGATCTAAAAGTCTCAGCATAGCCAGCTACGCCTGCATTTTTATACCTGCACACTCGAATCCACATCCCACGCGATTAGTATAGTTATTTACGAAACAATGTATTAGCCGCAAACTGCAAGGAGTTTGCGGATGCTTTCTTTATGGATTATAGCATTTCAGGGGAAAATGAGGCAAGAGAAGAAGTGTTTTTAACTGAATCAAATAAGTCCCCTGGTTCGATTTCGAAAAGCAATAATCAGGGGAACTTGCTTGCATCAGGAGAAGTGCAGGCTCCTTCGGATAAACTGCGAAGCACTTATTCGGTTATGAGCAAGTAGTGAAGCGGATGCTTTTATCTGCTTGAATTTTAAATCAAGAAGTTTCCTGATTACTGATCACTCCGTTCTTGGTAATACACTTCGCGATGCACAGAAATTATGCTAATCACATAAATTTGCATGGTATGTCCAGGGCTTTCAGTGGTCTTTGCGCACAAAAAAACTCGGAGGATAATATTACCAGTTAACAGTAAGTCCCCTGCTTCAATTACGAAAAAGTAATAAGTAATAAGCAGTGGGTGGCGTGTATTAGGAAGAATGCAACGGCGTTTAGAAGCAGGGAAAAGAATAGTGGGCATGTCTAAAAACAAGGTACTGCACTAATTCATGTGGCCACTGTTATGGGTACATTGTAAGCAGGTCCTGATAAATTGCAAAGTAGCTATTGGGTGTAGAACTGCGTAGCGAATACGGGTATTTTTATTCGTTTGATCCCAAATTGGATAGATATGTTTGCACACTTGAAGGTGAGTTGCCAGATACTGTCATCAGTATTCCCCATGATTTCGGTCAGATGCTTTTGTGAACTGGATGGGGAATTAACAAGTTAAGTGAATGTAGTAAAAATGTGTATTTATATGAAAAAATGGAGGGGAAGGCGGAAAATATGGGGGATTTTATAGAAGAACGATATAAGAGTAAGGATGAAATAAAGAGAAATGAGAGATTATTTCTGCGAAGAGAACACTATGATAATGATAATAAAACAAACGTTAAGTACGATAAAAAGGACTTTATAAAAGAAAATACTGGCAAATAAAGAGAAATAATAGGATATTTACGAATAAAAAAGTATTAAAGTACAAATTATAGTACTTTAAATAAAAAAGTACGATAAAACGTACTTTGCACGCATGTACATATAAAAAAGCCTTAAAATATAAAATGTGCACCTGCACACATACGGCAAAAAGATAAAATATAGATCCGTTCCTACTTTAAACATGTGAAATTTTGATTGATCGAATAAAAGAAAGCAGCTGCTTCGATTACAAAAAAACAATAAGCTGTGGGTGGGAAAATACTTGTACTCTTCCTGATAAACTGTAAAACAGCTATTTTGTGTAAAACTGTGATCGAATGCAAAAATTTTTGTCCGCATGACTGGGATAAAGGGAAGACAGGGAAGTCTTTTACGGCTTGATTTAGAAGAAAAAAGCCTATTAAGTGAAATTTATTTTATGCCAGTTCTATGCCGGAACCTTATTCAGATACATTTTATATTGGATATTACAAAATGAAACTATGCTTGAAAAAGCCTTTAGTTAACATGTACATAACGAATATATAACAGGATTGGAAGAAAAATGAAATAAATACGCAAATCTTTCGTAAACATAATAAAATAAACAAAAATCGAAAATTTCAGTTTCATAATATTATATTTTTTTCGCGAGAGATACATGTATTTCACACTATAAAAACACTCCGGGAAAAGAAGTTTCCATTTACTATATATAGATGCTTTTGGGGAATATAAAGATAACAGCCACATTATTTTGTGGATGGAGTTTCTTGTATTTTTTATATGCTTTCGTGATATAGATAATGCCAGAGAGAATATATCGGAGTATTTTTTTGATATTTCTCATTGATTTTATAATGTGTTCGTAACTGTTCAGTACCCTTGCAGTTACAAGTCAAACCGTGTCCTGGATCGATTTCGTTGATGGCATTTTTAACCGGATCGAGGAAGTCACTTGATTCAATTATGAATATTGGTTTGATAATCCATCTTCGGATGTTTCACGTGAAACATCCGAAGACAGATTAAGAATAAAGAGTTATAACCCCATCTTTGACAATTGCAGAAATAAAAAACAGCTGTAGTTCGTGCTTATGTGTTTTATGGTAGGTTTAATATAGATTTTAATCGAATCAAGTAATTCACCTGCTTCAATTGTGAACTACAATAAGCAGCGGTTGGGGACTTGCTTGTATCAGGAGAAGTACAGTCTCCTTCTGATAAACTGCGAAGCATTTATTAAGCTATGAGCAGTAGTGAAGAGGATGTTTTTATCCGCTTGACTTAAAAAATGTTTCGCAACAACGACAACTCATATGCGCTTTACGGTAGCGTGATATAGTTTTTAATCGCGTCAGGAGGTCCCCTGCTTCAAGTGTAAGAAGCAATAAGCAGCGGTTGGTGACTTGCTTGTATCAGGAAGAGTACAAGCAAGTTTTGATAAAATGCGAAGCAGTTATTCGGTGTAAAGCTGCGTAGCAACTGCGGATGCTTTTGTTTGTATGACTCGAATCAGGAGTTCCCCCCTGTTTTTGGCTTCAATTGCAAGAAACGATAAGCAGTGGTTGAAGAACTGCTTCTTATCAGGGAAGAGTAGCTTGTAGTCCTTTTGGTAAATCGCGAAGCAGTTATTCAGTGTAGAACAGCGAATGTGTTTACAGATGCTTTTATTCGCTTGATAATAATAGTAATGTTTTTAGTGTTCAGATAAAATTTGAAAATGCTATAAATGCTGTAAAAGAAAGGGATTTCGATGCCTATGTAGCAGTGTGCAAGGTTCCATAAAAGATAATATCTATACCGAGAAAATCGAATTATTTTCGAGATTACGATAAATCAGAACAATTTCAGCAAAATATCTATAAATGGGAACTTCATTTCTCGGTACGTTTTTATGGCGTAATGGCGTAAAATATATAGTCTGATTGAAAGCAAATAAAACTGGAAGTTTATGCGGAGTTGATGGACTTTATAATCGATGTACTGTTACTGTCAAACTTCTGTTTAGTCCGGAATGAGTTTGGGTATACTACACAATAAATAAAATAATTCAAAACCTATTTTCTATTGTTTCACGTGAAACATTATGTGGCAGTTTAAAAATAAAAGTGTTATAATGATATCCAATGAGTAAAAATCCCTTAAAAAAATAAAAAGGAGGGGTACAATGGGACGAATCATTGCAGTTGCCAATCAGAAAGGCGGGGTTGGAAAATCAACGACAGCCATCAATCTATCGGCCTGCCTTGCTGAAAAAGGGAAAAAGGTTCTTGCCATCGACATTGATCCGCAGGGAAATACGACCAGTGGACTTGGCGCAGACAAGAATGCAGTAGAAAACACCCTTTATGAGCTGCTGCTTGGAGAAGCAGAGACCAAGGATACCATTATAAAGAACGTTGTAGACAATGTTGACCTGATACCATCGAATATGAATCTTTCCGGTGCAGAAATTGAACTGGTTGATCTTGAGGATAAAGAATTTATTCTGAAAAAGATCACGGATAAACTTCGCCGGAAATATGATTACATAATCATGGATTGTCCGCCGTCACTGAGTATGCTTACAATTAATGCTTTGACAGCCGCAACCTCCGTTCTGGTGCCGATTCAGTGTGAGTATTATGCATTGGAAGGTTTGTCACAGTTGATACATACCATCGAACTGGTAAGAGACCGATTGAATAAGAGATTGAAGATCGAAGGCGTGGTCTTTACTATGTATGATGCCAGAACAAATCTGTCACTTCAGGTTGTAGAAAATGTAAAAGAAAACCTGGACCAGAATATATACAAAACGATCATACCGAGAAATGTACGACTTGCAGAGGCACCAAGCTATGGAAAACCGATCAATCTGTACGATTCACGATCTACAGGAGCAGAGAGTTATCGCCTCCTGGCAGAAGAAGTTATAGGCAGGGAGGGCGAGTGATGGCTGGAAGAAGAACAGGAGGCCTTGGAAAGGGTCTTGACGCACTGATCCCGAACAAAGCAGGCGGTCCGTCAAAGGAACCTGCAAAAAAGACAAGATCTGCAGTTGTAAAAAAAGACAAACCAACTGAAAAAGATAGTCCGGCCGCAGAACGACTTGTGAAAATTTCCAGCGTAGAACCAAATCTGAATCAGCCCAGAAGACATTTTGATGAGGATGCGCTGCTGGAACTTTCGGAATCCATTAAACAGTACGGTGTTCTTCAGCCGTTGTTGGTATCCGATAAGAAGGATTATTTTGAGATCATTGCAGGCGAACGCCGCTGGAGAGCTGCCAAGATGGCAGGGCTCAAGGAAGTTCCTGTTGTTGTAAAAGAGTTTACAGACCAGGAAATCGTAGAAATTTCCTTGATCGAGAACATTCAGCGGGAAGACCTGAATCCTATAGAGGAAGCGATGGCATACAAACGTCTGATGGAAGAGTTTCACCTGAAACAGGATGAAATCGCAGACAGAGTTGCCAAAAGCAGAACTGCAGTAACTAATTCCATGCGTCTTCTGAAGCTTTCTTCAAAAGTTCAGGAAATGGTAATTGCAGATATGATCTCAGCTGGTCATGCGAGAGCACTTCTGGGAATTTCTGATGAAGCTCTTCAGGAAACAACAGCCATGAAGGTTTTTGATGAAAAACTCAGTGTTCGTGAGACGGAAAAACTTGTAAAGAATCTGGTTTCTCCTGCGAAAAAAGTAAAAACAGAGAGAAACACAGCAGAAGATGCCATTTATGAGAGCCTGGAAGAAAAAATGAAAGGTATCATGGGAACAAAGGTATCCATTCAGCGAAAGAAAAACAACAAAGGTAAAATTGAAATTGAATATTATTCCAGAGATGAACTGGAGAGGATCATTGATCTGTTCGAATCTATCAGATAGGAGGCAGAATGAGCGGGATTTTTGAAAGCATGGGAATTGATTCCGGGATTGTGATCATTGTTTTGCTGATCCTTACCATCATTCTTCTGATCAATGTGGTGAGTAGCAATATGCGTCTCAGCCGTTTGGAACGGAAGTACAAGATGTTTATGAGAGGCGGAGATGCACAGTCACTGGAAAAAGTTTTTGTAAGAAAATTTGCACAGATCGACCGGCTGTATGAAGCAAAGGAAGATCATGATCATGACATCAGCTTTATCAAAAAAAATATGAATGTAATGTTCAGCAAATATGGCGTTGAAAAGTATGATGCATTTGATGATGTAGGTGGAAAACTCAGCTTTGCACTGGCGCTTCTTGATAAAAACAATACGGGTCTGATCTTGAATGCGGTTCACAGCCGCGATAACTGTTTCCTTTATTTAAAGGAGATCGTAAAAGGTGAGTCCTATGTTGTACTTAGTCAGGAAGAAGTGGAAGCTTTGAGAAAAGCAGTAAACTTTGGACTTGGTGAGATTGAGAAGGAATAAAAAACTGCAAAGAGTAAGAATATTTTTAATACAGGAGGAATATCATGTTAGACATTAAGTTTGTGAGAGAGAATCCGGAGGTTGTAAAGCAGAATATCCGCAATAAGTTCCAGGACAGCAAACTGGAGCTGGTTGACAAGGTTCTCGAACTTGATAAAGAAAACAGAGAGATCAAGCAGGAGGTTGAGGCTCTCCGTGCTGAGAGAAACAAGATCTCCAAACAGATCGGTGCTCTTATGGGCCAGGGAAAAAGAGAAGAGGCAGAAGAGGTTAAAAAACAGGTTGCTGCATCCGGAACTCGTATTGAGGAACTTTCTCAGAGAGAGAAAGAGGTTGAGGAAGAGCTTCTGAAAGATATGATGGTGATCCCGAACATCATCGATCCTTCTGTACCAATCGGTAAAGACGACAGCCAGAACGTAGAGATTGAGAAATTTGGTGAGCCGGTTGTTCCGGATTTTGAGGTTCCGTATCATACAGATATCATGGAGAATTTTGATGGAATCGATCTTGACAGCGCAAGACGTGTTGCCGGTAACGGATTCTATTATCTGATGGGTGATATCGCACGCCTTCATTCCGCAGTAATTTCCTATGCAAGAGATTTCATGATCAACCGGGGATTTACTTACTGCGTACCGCCTTTCATGATCAGAAGCAACGTTGTTACAGGCGTTATGAGCTTTGCGGAGATGGATGCTATGATGTACAAGATCGAAGGTGAGGATCTTTACCTGATCGGAACAAGTGAGCATTCCATGATCGGTAAATTCATTGACCAGATTATTCCGGAGGAAGAGCTTCCGAAGACACTTACAAGCTATTCTCCGTGCTTCCGTAAAGAGAAAGGTGCTCATGGACTTGAGGAGAGAGGTGTTTACCGTATCCATCAGTTCGAGAAACAGGAGATGATCGTTGTTTGCAAGCCAGAGGAGAGTAAGATGTGGTTCGACAAGCTGTGGCAGAATACAGTAGATCTGTTCCGTTCTCTTGATATTCCGGTTCGTACGCTTGAGTGCTGCTCCGGTGACCTTGCTGATCTTAAGGTAAAATCCCTCGATGTTGAAGCATGGTCTCCACGTCAGAAGAAATACTTTGAGGTAGGAAGCTGCTCCAACCTTGGAGATGCACAGGCACGTCGTTTGAAAATCCGTGTAAACGGCAAAGATGGCAAGAAATATCTTGCTCATACATTAAACAATACAGTAGTAGCACCTCCGAGAATGCTCATTGCTTTCCTGGAGAATAACCTGAATGCAGATGGATCTGTAAACATTCCAAAAGCTCTGCAGCCATATATGGGCGGTATGACAAAGATTGAGAAAAAGACACGCGCGTAAGAGAAACGCAGGCTTTTTCAGGGAGGTGTTCTTGTGCACAGTTATTTAAAGACCGTTGGTTTTTCACAGATTACCAGAAGAAGTGAAATAAAAGAGATCATTCGTGATGTGATCGCAAGCTACGATGAAAAGGTTTGCGTGGAAAATCATCCGGAAGGCGTATTTGTACAGTTTTCCAAGAATTATGGCTGTGACTGTGGAATCAGCGTTTGTGGTCAGTACGATGAGAACGGTGAGTTTCACGTGGAATATTATTTCCCATTTTTCAGGGGAACAGGAATCACATCCAGGGAAAAAGTGACTGTTGAACGTCATACAGATAAGGAATCTTATGCAGGAGCATGTGATGATCTGCGTATTGGCGTGACTATGATCTTTTATCTGCAGAATCTGGCAGAATATATGCAGGAGAAATACAAAGGCCTGAAAGACCCGGGGGACCGTCCGGTGACGGTTTCCGGTCTGGCTTCTGAGGGAAAGATCCTGTTTCCGCTGCAGAAGGATAAGGAAGCGGTAAAGGTGGAGAGAGAACTTTCCAAAAACAGGACTAATCTGATCGCAGCAGCGCGTAATGGTGATGAGGAAGCTATGGAGAGCCTTACAATGGAGGATATGGATACTTACTCCATGATTTCCCAGAGAATTGTTACAGATGATGTTCTCACGATCGTGGACTCTTATTTCATGCCTTATGGAATTGAATGTGATCAGTATAATGTTCTTGGTGAGATTCTGGATATCATGAAATTTAAGAATATCCTGACAGGTGAAGAAATCTGCCAGATGACTATAGAGAGCAATGATATACAGTTTGATATCTGCATCAACAGCAAAGATCTTCTCGGTGAACCGGCAGTTGGACGCCGCTTCAAAGGAACAATCTGGCTGCAGGGTCAGCTGCACTATTAAGTTTTCAAATTTAGAATTAATTCTTGTAATTTCAAAATAAATATAGTAAAATAATGGTTGTGAAACTTTTGGAAGTGTTCGAAATGTTTCACAACTATATATGTCCATATAGCTCAGCTGGATAGAGCACTCGCCTCCTAAGCGAGGGGTCGGAGGTTCAAAT
>OLNP01001124.1_pt1 | contig 24036 bp, 20 predicted proteins | sample 1671951 | NCBI WGS metagenome assembly OLNP01 (sample SAMEA3136629, study PRJEB25190) | human gut metagenome | biome: human gut; feature: human-associated habitat; material: faeces | place: Austria | collected 2013
TTGTCTGCGGCTTGTCGGACACACTCCGTGAGTGTCCAAACGTGGCCAAGACACGGAATGGGATGCCAGCCACGGCATGGAAGAAATACGTGAATTTTGCTTCAAAGAATTTGCCACCGTCTGTTTATTCTGGAACTTTTCTGTTCTCTGGTCTTCCTGTAATATTACTTATCAACGCAAAGCATGATATGCTTATTGCACCAGCCCCTTTTCTTTGGGGAAGAAGATCACTCGTCGTCCGCCGGTAAAAATTCGATGTGGTCTGTATCCATTGCACCGACTCTGGCAAGTGCATACACTTCGGTACCCTGATCGATCAGCTTTTCACGTCCTGGCTGGAAAGACTTTTCCACCAGAACGCCGAGACCGGCGATGGTCGCATGTGCCAGACGCAGAAGACGGATCGCTCCGGTCGCAGCCTCACCGTTTGCAAGGAAATCATCGATGATTAAGACGTGATCCTCCTCGGAGATGTACTTCTTGGAGAGCGTCAGCTCGTAGTTCGTCTCTTTGGTAAAGGATGTGATCACAGTCTGGTAGAGATTATCATTTAAAATCTGAGAAGGCTGCTTCTTCAAAATTACCATAGGAACTCCCAGTGCAGATGCGGTCATGAGTGCAGGAGCAATTCCAGAACTTTCGATGGTAACCACTTTCGTGATGCCTCTGCCTTTAAAATGTGCGGCAAATGCCTCCCCGATCTGTGCCATGAGCACCGGATCCACCTGATGATTGATAAAACTGTCTACCTTAAGAATGTCTTTGTTTAATGCCTTTCCCTCGGAAAGAATCTTTTCTTCCAGTAATTTCAAAATCGTCACCTCTCAATAGTATATTTGATGGTTCTATTGTACCATAAGTCGCTGCATGAAAGAAGTGCTGTTTTGGAGAAATGTCCCGATTTTAGAAAAGCTCGGCGTAGAGCAGTTCAATCATATGATCGGTAAAGGATTCCGAAAGGGAGGGATACTGATGAAGCAGCAGCTTTTCCATCACTTCGTAGCGGGAAAAATACAGCGCCTCCTCCGGCTGATCGTTGTCGACGGACTGATCAATGACATCGGCACGGTAGGTATCCAGAAACCATTTGAGGATCTCATCCTGCAGTGCATCTTCTGTTGCAGTCGCATCTTTGAGCTGTTTGATCTGTCCGAAGGAACGGATGCCGATCCACAAAAAGATAACGAACATGATTCCCATGACAAGACCCGTCAGAATTCTGGCGGCACCGGTAATATGGATCGGAAGAACGCCGCAGAAAAACAGCACTAAAAGAACCAGTCCGATGATGCCGACCCCGGTAAAGGTGTAGGCGGTAGACTTCATATCTTCGGTCTGGGAAGCCTTGGACCGGTAGGCGTGTGAATGTGCAGTAAGCGGCGGAGTATCTCCTCTGCCGCCTTCCGCTGCCCTGACGGTGGAAGCTGCCGAAAGTTCTTCCATGTCATCAGGGGAGAAGGCATCCGGACTGTCTTTTGATTTGTCCTCTGATATGGAGAGCGACTCCACCAGATCCACGCCGCAGTCCGGACAGCGGACGATTCCCGCTACATATTCGTTTTTACATTCTGGACACCACATAATAAGTTCTCGCTTTCTTAGTTTTCTTTTCCTATATTATAGGAGATTTTATAGACTGCCGCAACCAAAGAATGTTATAATGAACCTGCTATGAAGATTACAATTTTATGCGTTGGAAAAATCAAAGAAAAATTTTACAGAGATGCCATCGAGGAATACGCTAAGCGCCTGACGCGCTATTGCAAGCTGGAAATCATCGAGGTCGCAGATGAAAAGACGCCAGACGGCGCAAGTGCCACGGAAGAAATGCAGATCCGGCAAAAGGAGGGGGAGCGTGTGCTTGCCCGCCTCGAGAAATGCAGGCAGAGCAGCTCCTATGTCATGGCACTCGCCATAGACGGCAGGGAACTCGATTCGGTCGAACTCTCACAGAAACTGGAAAAACTGGGAACTGACGGGATCAGCCATGTGATCTTTTTGATCGGTGGGTCACTCGGCATGTCAAAAGAGCTGCTTGCGGCGGCGGATTTTAAGCTCTCTTTTTCCAGAATGACGTTTCCACACCAGCTGATGCGTGTGATTCTGCTGGAGCAGATCTACCGCGGCTACCGCATCATGAACCGGGAACCCTACCACAAATAGCGGCAGGCTATTCGTTAAAGTCCCTGGAATACAGAACGGTTCCGTCCGGATTTAAGGCGGTCAGCCGGATGGCGATGCCGTTTATGCCGGTCTCATCTGCAATCTGCGCGCGCAGCGAGGAAAAAGTGGAGGCATAGCTGTCAAAAATGGCGTCATACAGCTGCGTCAGTGCGTCGGCGTCGGCGTCATCCGACATATCATACGCCTTAGAAAGCGTGTACTGGAACACTAACGCATCGGAATCTGCGGTGACAATGTCCAGGGTGTATCCCAGATCCTGGGAATTGACGGCGTCTGTCATCTCCTGAAACTGATCCGCCTGTGTGGCATACCAGTCATCCAGCGATGCTTTTTTACATCCCATCAGAGCCATTCCCAAGCAAAAAAGTGCGAGCACGCACAGTAATATTCTGTGTCTTTGAATTTGATATCCGGTCATAACGGTCTCCTTTTCCCTGTAGAAGCTTAAAAATCTATCATCAGTATAGAAGTCCGCCGCACGACTTGTCAAGCGTCCGCGCGGCAAATGTTGAATCGGCGGTTAAACGGTGTTACAATAAAGTATACTTTAGAAATAAGGGGGATTGCAGTATGAGAATGTATGATTTGATCTTAAAAAAGAAGCAGGGCGGGGAACTTTCCACGGATGAGATCCGCTATATGATAGAAGGTTTTACGGAGGGAAGCATTCCGGATTATCAGATGTCCGCCATGACAATGGCGATCTGTTTTCGCGGAATGACGCCGCGCGAGACGGTGGATTTAACGCTTGCCATGAGGGACAGCGGTGATGTGCTGGATCTCTCGGGGATCAAGGGGGTAAAGGTCGATAAGCACAGCACCGGAGGCGTGGGAGACAAGACCTCACTGGCGCTGACACCGATCATTGCTGCGCTCGGGGTTCCGGTTGCGAAAATGTCCGGCAGGGGACTGGGGCATACCGGCGGAACAATCGACAAGTTAGAATGTTTTGACGGGTTTACGACCGCGCTCTCCGAGGAGCAGTTTGCCGGGAATGTCAATACCATCGGGATTGCCATTGCGGGACAGACTGCCAATCTGGCGCCGGCGGACAAGAAATTATACGCGCTGCGTGATGTGACGGCAACGGTGGATCAGATGTCGCTCATTGCCAGCTCCATCATGAGCAAAAAGCTGGCGTCCGGAAGCGATGCCATCGTTCTGGATGTCAAGACGGGCAACGGCGCTTTTATGAAAAAGCTTGAGGATTCCAGAGCGCTCGCAAAAGAGATGGTCTCCATCGGTACGATGGCGGGCAAGAAGACGGTGGCTGTCATCACGGATATGGATCAGCCGTTGGGACGCGCGGTCGGCAATTCACTTGAGGTCTGGGAAGCGATTGATACCCTGCGCGGAGAGGGACCGGCTGATTTCAAAGAAGTGGTGTTTGCACTGGGCAGCCAGATGCTTATGCTCGCAGGGCGGGCGGCGGACGAAAAGGAAGCCCGCGCACTGATGGAGGGCGTGATAGAAGACGGATCGGCACTCGATAAATTTGCCCAGTTCGTGCGCGCACAGGGCGGAGATGCTGCACCGGTCTATGACACATCCCTTCTGCCGGTTGCGGGGAAGACACTAGAGGTCACGGCAAAAGAGAGCGGATATGTGCACCGGATTCTGGCGGAAGACATCGGAATTGCCTGCATGACCCTGGGAGGCGGAAGAGAGACCAAGGAGAGTGCGATTGATCTATCCGTTGGTATTATTCTGGAGAAAAAGAACGGGGATGCGGTAAGTGACGGTGAAGTGCTTGCGACGATTTATGGCAATGATGATGCCAAAATGCAGGCGGCGTATGAAAAAATTGCCCATGCCTACGAGATCGCCAAAGAGCCGGCGGCTTTCGTGCCGGTGGTCAGAGAATATATCTTTCCAGAATAAGACGGTATTTTTCCTCATATAGTGCTATATGAGAAAAAATAGCAGAACTTCAGCGGGGTCACAGATTTCGCTGCGCGAAAGAATTGTAGATAACCTGGAGCTTCCCAAAGACCTCATGCTCGGGGCGGCGATCGTGACCGTCACCGGCAGAGGGGAAGCTGTGATTTCAAATTATAAAGGAATCCTGGAATACGAGGATTCCTTTATCCGGGTGCAGACAAAAACCTGCAGGATACGGATTACCGGTGTCCGTCTTGCCATAGATTATTACACGAATGAAGAAATGAAAATAACGGGCAGCATTGATACGATAGAGTACGAGAACTGAGACGATGCTGCTCTCTGTGATCAAATATTTTCGCGGTTATGTTCATGTGAAGCTGACGGGATATGCACCGGAACGGTTCTTAAATCTGTGCGGGAACCGGAATATCCTGATCTGGAATTTAAAACCGTGTGAAAATGGATATACTTTTTGTATCAGTGTCGATGCATTCCGACAGCTGAAGCCCATTCTGAAAAAAACCAAAACGCAGATCCGGATTCAGAAGCGTGTGGGGATGCCGTTTTGCGCGTTTCGCTACCGCAGACGGTATCTTTTCCCGGCAGGCCTGCTTTTTTTCTGCTTTTTGCTGTATGATCTGTCCGGATTCATCTGGAATATCGAAATCAACGGGAATTCTTATCTGACCACGGAGACGATTCTGGATTTCCTGGAGGAGGAACACGCATCGTTTGGAACGAAAAAATCCCGGATTTCGTGCGAGGATCTGGAAGAAGCCATGCGGAGCCGCTACCGGGATGTCATCTGGACTTCCATCAAGATTTATGGTACAAAGATGACGGTCGATATTCAGGAAAACCTCCTGCCGCAGGAAGAATATGAGGCGAAGAGCGACAAGCCGCAGGACATTGTCGCCGCCAAAGACGGCGTGATTACCGAGATGGTGACACGCGCGGGCACGCCGCTTACCGCGGTGGGAGCGGAGGTAAAGAAAGGCGACATCTTAGTCTCGGGGCGCATTGAAGTGTTAAACGACGACGGTGAGATCATGCAGTACCTCTACCGTCCGTCCGATGCGGACATCAAGGCAAAGGTACTCTATTCCTACCGGGATGTGATTGATGGCACCTGGGTGGAGATGGCGCCGACCGGGAACACGAAGGAGTGCTACAGCATCACGCTGCTTGATAACGTGTTCGACTGGCCGTTTTTCCGGAATCCGTTTGCAGAGTATCAGGTGCAGACGGAGAGCAGGCAGCTCCATGTGGCGGACAATTTTTATCTGCCCGTGTGGCTGAATAAAAGTGAGTTCACAGAGGTCGAGCAGGTGCGGCACGAGCGCACCGAAGCGGAGATCCGTCAGATTGCCACAAAGAATTTCTCGGATTACATCAAAGATTTGGAAGAAAAAGGTATTCAAATTATATCAAAAAATGTTATTATAAAAAGTACGGGTGAAAAATATGTGGTAAGCGGCGATCTGTGGGCGCACGAATCCATTGTTTCCTATCAGCCGACAGAGGTTTACGATACCACAATGCAAGAAAGGCAGAATGAAAATGAGTCTGACTGAAGTTTCGTTAAATATACCGACAGACCACATGGCGAATGTGTTCGGTCAGTTTGATGTCTATATCAAAAAAATCGAGCGTACCTTAAATGTGACGGTGGTTGTCCGGGGAGAAGATATGAAAATCCTCGGAGACGAAAGACGCTGCAGGCGCGCGCAGGATGTTTTCATGCAGCTTCTGGAATTGTCCAAACGCGGAAATGTCATCACGGAACAGAATGTCAACTATGCACTGGCATTGATGGCGGAGGAAAAAGAGTCGGCGATCGTGGAGATCGACCGCGACTGCATCTGCCACACGATCAACGGCAAGCCGGTAAAGCCCAAGACACTCGGTCAGAAAGCCTATGTGGATGCCATCCGCGAAAAGATGATCGTGTTCGGCATGGGACCGGCGGGTACCGGTAAGACTTATCTGGCGATGGCGATGGCAATCACCGCGTTTAAAAACGAGGAGGTCGGGCGGATTATCCTCACCAGGCCTGCGATTGAGGCGGGGGAGAAGCTTGGCTTCCTTCCGGGCGATCTGCAGAGCAAGGTTGATCCTTACTTAAGACCGCTTTACGACGCGCTGTATCAGATTATGGGGGCGGAAAGCTTCCAGAAGAATATGGAAAAGGGACTGATTGAGGTGGCTCCGCTTGCCTACATGCGCGGACGTACGTTAGATAACGCGTTTATCATTCTGGACGAGGCGCAGAACACGACGCCGGCGCAGATGAAGATGTTTCTGACCAGAATCGGTTTCGGTTCAAAGGCGGTCATCACCGGTGACGCCACCCAGAAGGATCTGGCGCCGGATGCCGCATCGGGCTTGGACATTGCGCTGAAAGTGCTGCGCAATGTGGAGGAGATCGGTATCTGCGAACTGACAAGCCAGGATGTCGTGCGGCATCCGGTGGTGCAGAAGATTGTCAAGGCATACGAGGATTATGAGAAGCGCGCCGGTAAGACGTCCGGCACGAGAAAGAACACGAGCAGAACCGGTGCGGGCAGAACCGGTGCGAGAAGCAGGAGAGAGAACACGAATGGATGATCGCTATGTGGCAAAGAGAGTAATATATCTGCTTGGCATGTCTGCCGCAACGATCCTGTTTACGACAGCGGCGGCATTTATCAGGGGACAGTATCTCGACGAGTGGATCGTCCTTGTTATCATCAATCTGGTATTTCTGGCGTTGTGGTTCTTTTTATTGGAGCACTGCCGGATGAAGCGGAGCATTGCGGGAAACCGTGAGACAAGCTACCGGCGTATTTTTGCAGGGTATCTGGCGTCGCTTGGCGTGACGGCGGTCTGTCTTGTACTTCCGGAATTTTCAAGACCTGTGATGCTATCTGCCATTTTGATGCTCGGTGTGGGGAATATCGAGCTTTCCCTGTGCAGCGGACTCTTTTTCTGCAGCCTGCTCGGTCTTTTGTGTGGTGGAACCATCCAGGAATTCTCCATGTATATCCTGCTGGTTCTGATCGGAGCGGTGGCAGCGGACGCAGTGGAAAACAGCAAAAAGCAGTTCTGGTATGAATGGTTTGCCGGCATGGCAGGCATGCTTCTTCCGGTTCTGTTCTACTATCTGACCTACCGGGAGATCAGCGTCCGGATCATGGTATCTGCCGTGGCGGACGGTGTGGTCGTCTTTTTGTTTTTGCATCTGTGCTACCGGAAGCTGGCGGATGCAAGAAATGCGGAAGTCGATGAGGTCATGGTCGACATCACCGATGAATCCTATCCGCTGGCGCGGGAGCTGGCGAGTTTTTCCAGGGCAGACTACAGCCATGCAAGGCGGGTGATGCTTGTGGCGGCGCGATGTGCTGCTGTGGTCGGGGCAGACGAACGTGTGTGCAGCGCCGCGGGGATGTATTACCGTATCGGCGTACTGGAGGGCGCACCGCTTGCAAAAAACGGTGTGAAAATGGCACAGAGAGCCTGCTTCCCGGAGAAGGTAATCCACATTATCGGGGAATACAACGGGGAAGAGGCTCTGCCATCCACCATCGAGTCGGCGATTGTACATATGGTGGACGGGCTGTTGAAAAAACTGGAGGTTCTGGATGAGGATACCGTTGGCAGCAACTGGAACCAGGATATGGTGATCTATCAGACCTTGAATGAATATTCTGCCGCGGGGCTGTATGACCGTTCCGGGCTTAGCATGAATATGTTTTTGAAAATACGGGAATATCTTGTGAACGAGGAGGCATTACTGGTATGAGCCTGAATTTAGAAGTCGAAGTGGACGTGCCATTTACATTTGATTATGAAGCGCTGGCGGGCGAGGTTGTCGCTTTTACCATCGACCATGAAGGTTTTCCTTATGAGGCGGAAGTGAATCTGACGCTGACGGACAATGAAGGAATTCATGAGATCAACCGGATGTACCGGCAGATTGATGCGCCGACGGACGTTTTGTCTTTCCCGATGCTCTCCTATGAGCAGGCGGGCGATTTCTCGGCGTTGGAAGAGGATTATGAGGATAATTTTAATCCGGATACCGGGGAGATCATGCTGGGAGACATTGTCATCTCGGTGGACCGGGTGAGAGAGCAGGCTGCCGCCTACGGACACAGCGAGCGCAGGGAATTTGCGTTTCTGATCGTGCACAGCATGCTTCATCTGTTCGGGTATGACCACATGACGCCGGAGGACGCGGCAGTCATGGAGCCGAAGCAGAGACAGATTCTGGAGGAGATGAACATCTCGCGTGATTAACGAACGGCGGCGCCGTGGCGCTTCCGAAAGGATTTGAGGTACTTTTATGGGCAATAAAAAAAGGAAAAATACGACAAGTTTTCTGGCGCAGGGCACAATCCTCGCGGCGGCTTCGCTGATCAGCCGTGTGATCGGACTGATTTACCGCATGCCGCTGACGGCGATTATTGGGGATACCGGCAACGACTATTATGGCAGTGCCTATACCATCTATAATATTTTGTTAATTATTTCGTCCTACAGCCTGCCGCTCGCGGTATCCAAACTTGTCTCGGCAAATATCTCACAGGGCAGAAGGCGCAATGTCTACCGCATCTTAAAGTGCGCGCTGATTTTTGCGCTGGTGTCCGGAACCGCTGCCGCGGCAATTCTCTATTTCGGAGCGGATTTTATTACGGGTACGCTGCTTAGAACCCCACTTTGTATCTTTGCGTTAAAGGTTTTAGTGCCGGTTCTTGTAATTGTTGCGGTCTTAGGTGTGATGCGAGGCTTTTTCCAGGGACTTGGCACGATGATGCCGAGTGCCGTATCCCAGATCTTAGAGCAGATTGTAAATGCGATTGTCAGCGTGTGGGCGGCGTATGTCCTTTTTTCCTACGGTTCCAAAGCCGGAGCGCTTTTAGGCAATGCCGAGGATTACGGCGCAGCCTACGGTGCGGCGGGCGGAACGATCGGAACCGCTGCCGGAGCGCTGAGTGCGCTGCTGTTTGCGGGTTTTGTCCTTGTTGTCTATCTGCGGGTGTTTAAAAAGACGCTTCGCAAGGAGCGGAAGACAAGCGCAGATTCGTACGGAGAGATTTTTAAACTGCTGATCATCACCATTATTCCGGTGCTGGTGAGCAGCACGATCTACAACTGCAACGCCACCATTGACCAGGCGTTCTACAAGAATATCGCGGCATGGCAGGGATATTCCAAGACGGACTACGGTACCTGGAACGGTATCTATACCGGAAAATACCAGGTGTTAATCAATGTGCCGCTGGCCATTGCATCCTCCCTTGCGGCATCGAGTGTGCCGGCGCTCTCTGCTGCTTATGCGAGCGGAAAACGAGGCGAGGCGAAACGGCAGATCGGGCTTGCCACACGCTTTATCATGGTCGTGGCATTCCCGTGTGCAGTCGGAATGGGCGTGCTTGCCTCCCCGATTCTTCAGATGCTGTTTGGTGATTCCTCCGAGCTTGCGGCAAGAATGCTGCAGACCGGTTCCGTGGCCATCATTTTCTTCTCCCTGTCGACCCTTTCCAACGGTCTGCTGCAGGGGATGAATCGGATGAAGGAGCCGATCAAGAATGCAGTGATTGCACTGGCGCTTCACTTGATCATTCTGGTGGCGTTGATGCTTGGGCTGGATCTGAACATTTTTGCGGTGATCATCGCAAATGCATGCTTCGGACTGATCATGTGTATTCTAAATGCGCGCTCGATCCGCCGTTACAGCGGATACCGTCAGGAAGTGCGGCGCACGTTTTTCGTGCCGGCGGTTTCAGCGGCTGGAATGGGCGTGGTGGTATGGCTTGTTTACCGTCTGTTCCTCTATCTGCTTCGGAGCAATCTGATCGCAACGCTTGTATCGATTGTTGCAGGCGTCTTTACTTACGCGACGCTGCTTTTGATGCTTAAGGGACTGACCGAGCAGGAAATCCTGCGCTTCCCGAAAGGCAGAACGCTTGTAAAACTCGCGCGGAAGATGCATCTTTTGCGTTAATTGAATAAAAAGGAAAGAACTGGCAGATACTTATCGCAGAGAATGGGAGGACATTATGAAACGGACGATAGGTATTTGCCTTTTTGCGGCAGTGATGCTGCTTGTCGGAGGCTTGTGCGGGAAAACCGCATTTGATGCAGGAAGGATCCGTACGGCAGAGGGGACGGAGGCGGTCACGGAAGATGCCGCAGTGGCACAGACGGAGCGGACTGCGGAGAGCATGCAGATCCAGAAAACCTGCCGCTATCTGCTCCGCATGGATGACGACGGCATCTTAAAAGTCTATGAGGCGGACGGGATAACCCTTTTATTTGAGACCAACATCCGTGCGGAACGGCTTTCCGTGCAGACGAGGGAGCAGCTTTCCGACGGAATTCTGGTAGACGATGAGAGAGAACTGTACGATCTGCTCGAAAGCTATTCCAGCTGACGTAAGAGAAGTTATTCATTGAATGTTACAGGGCTGTGTGGTAAAATTGTTACGGTTAAGAAGAACGGACAGAATGATACAGCGGTTAGATAAGAGGTTGAAATGACAGATATAGATGTTACGGTGATCGGTGGCGGCGCGGCAGGACTTATGGCGGCGGTCAGTGCAGCCAGGTGCGGCGCGAGAACACGGGTGATCGAACACATGGACCGGATTGGGAAAAAGATTCTATCCACCGGCAACGGAAAATGTAATTACACAAATGCAGTGCAGGGGCTTTCCTGTTATCGTGGAGAGAACCCTGCTTTTGTGCTGCCTGTTTTTGAGCAGTTCGGGCAGGAGGATACCGTGCGCCTGTTTGAAGAACTTGGAATCTATCCGAAGATCAAAAACGGTTACTATTATCCGGCGAGTGAGCAGGCGGTGTCTGTCGTGGAAGTGTTTGGCATGGAATGCGATTACCTCGGCGTTGATCTGTGGACGTCCTGCGGACTGCAATCCATTCAAAAAAGCTGTACCGGGTATGAAATACGCACCACAAAAGGCGCGTTTTCAACCAAAACAGTGATTTTTGCGCCCGGATTGCTGGCAGCACCCAAGACAGGAAGCGACGGAAGTGCATTTCCATATATAGAAGCACTTGGTCATCATTTTGTAGATGTGGTGCCAGCTCTCGTGCAACTGCATGGAAAACAGGCATTTTTCAAGAAACTTGCAGGAATTCGTGCAGAAATGCAGGTAACACTCTACCTGGAAAATGCGCAACTTCAACCAAAAGGCAGCCGTGGGACAGCCCGGGGAGAAAAGCCTGACGTGGTGTGCAGTGAGCGGGGCGAACTTCAGCTTACGGCTTCCGGAATCTCGGGTATCCCGGTCTTTCAGATCAGCCGTTATGCGACAAGAGCGCTTGCGGACGAAAAGCATCCCTACGTGCTGATTGATTTTGCGCCGGATCTTACGGACAAGGAGTTTTTTGATCTGCTGTCAGAGCGCTTCTACGAGAATACACATGGCAAGAGCGCCGGGGAGGCACTGATCGGTCTCTTTAACAGAAAGCTGAGCGAGGTACTGCTCTCCGAAGCTGGCATACGGTCGGAACTCTATGCCGGGGAGGTGGCACGCGCCACGTTGCACCGGCTGGTGAAGTGTGTCAAGAATTTCCGGGTTGATATTACCGGAAGCAACGGAATGGAAGCGGCGCAGGTATGCGCAGGGGGCGTTGACACGGAGGAGATTGAAGCTACAACGCTTGCGTCAAAGCTGGCAGACGGTATCTATTTTGCGGGCGAGGTCATTGATATTGACGGCACCTGCGGCGGTTACAATCTGCAGTGGGCGTGGTCGAGCGGCTTTGTGGCGGGGATGCATGCAGCAGAGGAAGGAATGTCAGAACAGAGATGATACGGATCAATCAGATAAAAATGCCGCTGCATCACAATGCGGCAGCACTGGAACAGAAAATCAGAAAACGTCTGGGACTTTCGGGAGGCCAGGAGCTTCGCTACCGGATTATCAGAAAATCCATTGACGCGAGAAAGAAACCGGAACTGTCGTTGGTGTATTCCGTGGAGGTTTCCACTTCCGGAGAAGAGAAAATCATAAAAAGGGCAAACGATCCGAATGTTACGATCGTAAAGCAGACCGGTTATCATCTGCCCGGGGCGGTTTCGCCAACGCCGTCCATCCCGCCGGTGATTGTCGGTGCGGGTCCTGCGGGACTTTTCTGCGCGTATGCGCTCACGATGAGCGGCTGTGCACCGGTTGTCCTTGAGCGCGGGCGTTCAGTGACGGAGCGCACAAAGGATGTGGAGCGCTTCTGGGAGAGCGGAGTGTTGGATACGGTTTCCAACGTGCAGTTCGGAGAGGGCGGCGCAGGAACTTTTTCGGACGGCAAATTAAATACACTGGTCAAGGATCCCACCGGCAGGAACCGGTTTGTTCTGGAAACCTTTGTGAAATTCGGAGCGCCGGAGCAGATTCTGTACGAAAACAAACCGCACATCGGAACGGATATTCTTGCCGGAGTCATCAAAAACATGCGGCAGGCGATGGAAGCGCGCGGCGCCAGGTTTTGCTTTGAGAGTTGTATGACAGATTACCGCAGGGAAGCGGACGGAAAGATGTTTGTTGAGGTCAACCACAAGGAGTGGATCGAGACTTCCAGACTCGTTCTTGCAATCGGTCACAGTGCGCGGGACACGTTTGGGATGCTGTATCAGAAGCAGGATCTTGTCATGGAGGCAAAAGCGTTTGCGGTTGGTTTCCGCGTGGAACACCCGCAGGAGATGATGAATCTGCAGCAATATGGAGCGCTGCATGCACACGAACTTCCGGCAGCCCCCTACAAAGTGACAGCGAACCTCGCAAACGGCAGAGGCGTGTATTCCTTCTGCATGTGTCCGGGCGGATATGTGGTAAACGCATCCTCCGAGGAGGGCAGGCTTGCGGTCAACGGAATGAGCTATTCCGGACGTGACGGGAAAAACGCAAACAGTGCGATTATTGTGGCGGTAACTCCTGACGACTTTGCGGGGAAAGATCCGCTAGCCGGTGTCCGTTTTCAGGAGATGCTCGAGGAGCGGGCATTCGCTATCGGAAAAGGGCGGATTCCGCAGCAGCTTTTTGGAGACTATTGCAGCAATCGTGCCTCGGTGTCTTACGGGGCGTTTGAGAGCGCCACAAAGGGCGCATGTGTGCTTGGCAATTTAAGAGGTCTGCTGCCGCAGGCACTGGAAGAGTCCTTTATCGAGGGGATGCACGCATTCAGCCGCCGGATTCCGGCTTTTGACCGGGAAGACGCCATCCTCTCCGGCGTGGAGAGCCGGACGTCCTCACCGGTGCGCCTGGTGCGCGATCCGAAGCTTCTTGTGGCTGCAGGCGGCATCTATCCGTGTGGGGAGGGCGCGGGCTATGCAGGCGGCATCATGTCCGCGGCGATGGACGGACTGAAAGTGGCAGAGGCGATTATGAGAGATATGGAGGAGCAACGTGGCTGAATTTACACCAATGATGCAGCAATATCTGCAGACGAAGGAAGAATATAAAGACTGTATCCTGTTTTACCGGCTGGGAGATTTCTACGAGATGTTTTTTGAGGATGCCGAACTGGTGTCCAAAGAACTGGAACTGACGCTGACCGGAAAAAACTGCGGCATGGAGGAGCGCGCACCGATGTGCGGCATCCCGTACCATGCGGTGGAGGGATACTTAAATAAACTTGTGGCAAACGGACACAAGGTTGCCATCTGCGAGCAGGTGGAAGATCCGAAGCTGGCAAAGGGACTGGTCAGGCGCGAGGTCATCCGGATCGTGACGCCGGGAACGAACCTGGATATGCAGGCGCTGGACGAATCCAAGAACAATTATATTATGTGCATCGTGTATCTGGCAGACCGCTACGGCGTATCCATTGCGGACGTCTCAACCGGAGACTACTATGTCACCGAGGTGGATTCGGAGCGGAAGCTTTTCGATGAGATCACAAAATTTTCGCCATCTGAAATTATATGCAACGAAAGTTTTTATATGAGCGGTGTCGATATAGAAGATTTAAGGCATCGACTCAAGATTACAATTTATGCGCTGGAGACATGGTATTTTGGGGATGAGCTTGCAGAGACAACACTGCTTACACACTTTAAGGTAAAGAGTCTGGAGGCGCTGGGACTTGCCGATTATGACTGCGGCATGATTGCTGCGGGAGCACTGTTAAAGTATCTGTACGAGACACAGAAGAACGATCTCAACAACATTTCCGTGATTCATCCGTATTCCACCGGAAAATACATGATCATCGACAGCTCGACCAGAAGGAATCTGGAGCTTGTGGAAACGCTGCGCGAGAAGCAGAAACGCGGATCGCTCCTGTGGGTGCTTGACAAGACGAAGACGGCGATGGGTGCCAGACTGCTCCGCTCCTATGTGGAACAGCCGCTGATTGACAAGGCGGAGATCGAGAAGCGCCAGGATGCAATCTGTGAGCTGAATCAGCACGTGATTACCAGAGAGGAACTCCGGGAATATTTAAATCCGATCTACGATCTGGAGCGTCTGATTACGCGTGTTACATATCTGACCGCCAATCCCAGGGATCTCATTGCCTTCCGCAGTTCGATTGCCATGCTGCCGCCGATCAAGAGCCTTTTAGGTGATTTCCATGGTGAACTGCTGGGAGAAATCCGTGAGGACATGGATACGTTGGAGGAGCTCTGCGCACTGATCGACCGGGCTATCATGGAGGAACCGCCCATTTCGGTGCGGGACGGCGGTCTGATCAAAGACGGCTACAACGAGGATGTCGATAAATACCGCAAGGCGAAGACGGAGGGGAAGACCTGGCTGGCGGAACTGGAAGCCAAAGAGCGTGAAAAGACAGGCATCAAGAATTTAAAAATCAAATATAACAAGGTATTCGGCTATTATCTGGAAGTGACCAACTCCTACAAGGATCTGGTTCCGGATTATTTTATGCGCAAGCAGACGCTCGCCAACGCCGAGCGCTATATCACGCCGGAATTAAAAGAACTGGAGGACATGATTCTCGGCGCGGAGGACAAGCTTGTCACATTAGAGTACGATCTCTTCTGTGAGGTGCGGAGTAAGATCGCTGTGGAGGTTGTGCGCATCCAGCGGACCGCCAAGGCGGTTGCCGGTCTGGATGTATTCGTGTCGCTTGCACTTGTCGCGGATCAGAATAACTACTGCCGTCCGAAAATCAACGAGAACGGCATCATTGACATCAAGGGCGGACGTCATCCGGTGGTCGAGAAGATGATCAACAACGATATGTTCATTGACAATGACACGTACCTCGACAACGGCAACCATCGCATCTCGATCATTACGGGACCGAACATGGCGGGAAAATCCACCTATATGCGCCAGACGGCGCTGATCGTTCTGATGGCGCAGCTTGGCAGCTATGTGCCTGCGGCATCCGCGAAGATCGGTATCGTGGACCGCATTTTCACACGTGTGGGAGCGTCGGATGATCTTGCCAGCGGGCAGAGTACGTTTATGGTGGAGATGAATGAGGTTGCAAATATTCTGCGCAACGCCACCTCCAACTCGCTGCTGATCTTGGATGAAATCGGGCGCGGCACAAGCACCTACGACGGGCTGAGCATCGCCTGGGCGGTGGTGGAGCATATCAGCAACCCGAAGCTCCTCGGTGCCAAGACGCTTTTTGCCACACATTATCATGAACTGACAGAGCTGGAAGGCAAATTAAACAACGTCAACAATTACTGCGTGGCGGTAAAGGAAAAGGGCGATGACATTGTATTTCTCCGCAAAATCGTAAAGGGCGGCGCGGACAAGAGTTACGGTATCCAGGTGGCAAAACTTGCCGGCGTGCCGGATTCCGTCATTGCGCGTGCCAAGGAGATCGTGGAGGAATTAAGTGCCAACGACATCACGGAAGTTGCGAGAAATATCTCCGTCGATACGGGAAGCAAAAAGAAAAAAGAAAAGCTGGACGAGGTGGATCTGACGCAGATGTCGTTGTTTGATACCGTGCGGGACGATGACATCATAGAGGAACTGCGGAATGTGGATGTCGGAAATCTGACGCCGATTGAGGCTTTAAACAAATTATACGAACTTCAGAACAAGGTAAAGAACCGCTGGTAACCGGAAGCGCCTTTGGCAAAGGCAGATGGGAGGAATGGAATGCCGCAGATAACACTGCTTTCACAGGAAACAATCGATAAAATAGCAGCCGGGGAGGTGGTGGAACGGCCGTCCTCGGTGGTCAAGGAGCTTGTCGAGAACGCGATCGATGCCCGGGCAACCGCCGTCACGGTCGAGATCAAGGAGGGCGGCACAACGTTCGTGCGCATTACGGATAACGGCTGCGGAATTGAGCGTGAGCAGGTACCGCTCGCGTTTCTGCGCCATTCCACCAGCAAGATCAAGAGTGTGGAAGACCTTTTATGCATCCATTCGCTCGGGTTCCGCGGTGAGGCGCTCTCAAGCATTGCTGCCGTATCGCAGGTGGAGCTGATTACCAAGACTTACAGCGATCTGACCGGAACGCGCTATGTCATTGAAGGCTCAAGGGAGATGAGCAACGATGAGATCGGCGCGCCGGACGGCACGACCTTCATCGTCAGAAACCTCTTTTACAATACGCCGGCACGGAAAAAGTTTTTAAAAACCGCGCAGACGGAGGGAAATTATATCAGTGACCTGATGGAGCGCCTTGCCTTGTCCCATCCGGATGTCTCTTTTAAGTTTATCAGCAACGGACAGACCAAGATGCATACCTCCGGCAACTCCAATGAAAAAGATCTGATCTATCATATCTACGGGCGCGATATTACGGCGGCGCTTCTTCCGGTCTGCGCAGAGACAGAATATTTCTCGGTAAAGGGCTTTGTCGGAAAACCGATGATTTCCCGCGGAAACCGCAGCTACGAAAGCTATTTTATCAATGGACGCTACATCAAAAGCGCACTGCTCTCCAAAGCGGTGGAAGAGGCGTACAAGGGCTTTATGATGCAGCATCAGTATCCGTTCTGCGTGCTGTATTTTACCATGGATACGGAGCTTTTGGACGTCAATGTGCACCCGACCAAGATGGAGCTTCGTTTTTCCAACAATGAGGAAGTGTACCGGAAGCTATATCAGACGATCCGCGATGTGCTGACTCACAAGGAATTTATTCCGGCTGTCCCGGTGGAGGAAAAGAAAGAAGAAAAGCGTCCGGTCATTACAGGGAGCCTGCCGGAGCCATTTGAGACAAAACGTCTGCATATCCCGCCGCAGACACAGGTGCTGCCGCAGGGGCAGAACGTGACGCCGAAACCTGTCAGAACACCGGAAAATCTGGACGTGTTCCGGCAGCTTCTGGTGCGGGAAGAGAGCAGCTATCATACGGATTCCGCATCTGCGGGTTCTGCTTCGACCGAAGATGGCAACCGGATGCAGGAGATGCCACGGGAAGCGGAAAGCATACCGGCGGCGGATACCGGGCAGCCGGCAAAACCGGTTGACGAACAGCCGGATGTGCGGCCGGAGCCGATTCCTAAGGCAGAGGTCGTGCAGGGAACTCCTGATACACCGGAGAATCTGAATACGCCGGAGAATCTGAATATGCCGGAGACAGACACACAGAACGTGCAGGAGACGCAGAATCCGCAGGAGACAGCGGACACGGTCGTGTACGAGCAGCAGACGCTCGAGGCGGCGGACACCGGATTTTTCACGCCGGATGCAGCCAGACGGCACCGGATCATCGGCGAGGTGTTTGACACCTACTGGCTGATTGAATACGAGGATAAGCTGTTCATTATCGACCAGCATGCCGCCCATGAAAAAGTGCTCTATGAGCGCACCATGGTGCGCGTCCGCACGCAGAATTTTGCCTCGCAGACGCTAAGCCCGCCGATCATTCTGACGTTGAGCGCCGAGGAACAGGAGATGCTTACACGCTACGGGGAGCAGATCCGTCTGTTCGGTTATGAGGTGGAGCCGTTCGGCGGCAAGGAATTTGCCATCACGGCGATTCCAGCCGATTTTGAGGCGGTCGATATGAAAGGCATGTTCTTGGACATGCTGGACGATTTTACCAACATAAGCGGCAGGGAAGCACCGGAACTGATCTTGGAAAAGGTGGCTTCCATGTCCTGCAAGGCGGCGATCAAGGGAGGCGATTCCATCAGCAGGGCGGAGGCAGAACAGCTGATCGACGAGCTGCTGTCCCTGGAGAATCCCTACCATTGTCCGCACGGGCGGCCGACCATTATCTCCATGAGCAAATATGAGATTGAAAAGAAGTTTAAGAGGATTGTATGACAATGAAACCAAATCCCATGGTAATTCTGACCGGCTCGACAGCGGTCGGGAAGACAGCGCTATCCATTGCACTGGCGAAAAAAATAAACGGAGCCATTATATCTGCGGATTCCATGCAGGTGTATAAATACATGGATATCGGCTCGGCAAAAATCATGCCGGAGGAGATGGACGGTGTCCGGCACTATCTTGTGGACGAACTGGATCCATCCGATGAGTTCCATGTCGTCCGTTTTGTGGAGATGGCAAAGCAGGCGTTAAAAGAGATTACGGCAAACGGTCAGATCCCCATTGTGGTGGGCGGGACCGGATTCTATATCCAGGCGCTGCTCTACGATATTGATTTTACGGAGCAGGAGTGTGACAGTGCATACCGCAGGCAGCTGGAAGAGCTGGCAGAGACACGCGGGAATCATTATCTTCACGAAATGCTAAAGGCGGTAGATCCGGCATCTGCAGAGGCGATCCACGAGAATAACCGCAAGCGCGTCATCCGCGCCCTGGAATTTTACCATGAGTCCGGCGAGCGGATCTCCGAGCATAACGAGCGGGAGAGCCAGAAGACATCCCCCTACAATTTTGCGTATTTTGTCTTAAATGACGACCGCGAAAAGCTTTACCGCCGCATCGATGTGCGCGTTGATGCCATGGTAAAGGCTGGGCTTGTCGATGAGGTGGCAAGGCTGCAGCAGATGGGCTGCCATGCGGATATGGTGTCCATGCAGGGACTTGGCTATAAAGAGATACTGGCGTATTTAAACGGCACCAGCACCTTGGAGGAAGCCATCTATATCATCAAGCGCGAATCGAGACATTTTGCCAAGCGGCAGCTGACCTGGTTCCACAGGGAGCGGGATGTCATCTGGCTGAACAAGCCGGATTTTGAGTATGACGATACAAAAATACTTACATACATGATGGATGTGTTACAGGCGAAAGGAATTTTGCCGGCATAAAAGAGAGGTACAGAGATATGAATCAGTTATTACAGGAACAATACGAGCGTCTGGGAATTTCCCCGGAGGTAAGTGCATTCGGGGAAAAAATAGAAGCTTCCTTGAAGCAGCGTTTTGAAGAAATCGATGCACGCGCAGAATACAACCAGCTAAAAGTGTTAAAAGCCATGCAGGACAACCGGGTTTCGGCAGAATGTTTCAATACGACTTCCGGGTACGGCTACAACGATCTGGGCAGAGACACCCTGGAAAAAGTCTATGCCTCCTGCTTCGGCGGGGAGGATGCGCTGGTGCGTCCGCAGATCACGTGCGGCACCCACGCGCTGGCGCTGGCTCTGATGTCCAATCTGCGGCCGGGCGATGAACTGTTATCCCCGGTCGGCAAGCCATACGATACGCTGGAGGAGGTCATCGGCATCCGGCCTTCCAAGGGATCGCTCGCCGAGTACGGCATTACCTACCGTCAGGTGGATCTGCTTGCGGACGGAGAGTTTGACTATGAAGGCATCCGCGCCGCCATCAACGAGCGCACGCATCTTGTCACCATCCAGCGTTCCAAGGGATATGCACCGCGCAAGACGCTCTCTGTGGAGCGCATCGGAAAACTGATCGCATTCATCAAGGACATCAAACCGGACGTGATCTGCATGGTCGACAACTGCTACGGCGAATTTGTGGAGGAGCGTGAGCCGATCGAGGTCGGCGCAGACATGATTGTCGGTTCCCTCATCAAGAATCCGGGCGGCGGACTTGCACCGATCGGCGGCTATATTGTCGGCAAAAAAGAATGTGTGGAAAATGCGGCATACCGTCTGACTTCCCCGGGACTCGGCAAGGAGGTCGGCGCTTCCCTCGGCATTCTGCAGTCGTTCTACCAGGGACTGTTCCTGGCACCGACCGTGGTGAGCGGCGCGTTAAAGGGCGCTATTTTTGCGGCAAATATTTATGAAAAGCTGGGCTTTGACGTTGTGCCGGACGGCAGTGAGAGCCGTCACGACATCATCCAGGCGATTTCCTTCCACAATCCGGACGCACTGATCGCCTTCTGCGAGGGAATTCAGGCTGCGGCGCCTGTGGACAGCTACGTGACGCCGGAACCGTGGGCGATGCCGGGCTACGACAGCGATGTCATCATGGCGGCAGGTGCATTTGTGCAGGGTTCCTCCATCGAACTGTCTGCCGACGGACCAATCAAACCGCCGTATGCCGTGTATTTTCAGGGCGGTCTGACCTGGTACCATGCGAAACTCGGCATTTTGAAATCTTTACAAAAACTTAAGGAACGAAAACTTGTGAATCTGGATGCGTTATGCTAAAATATAATGTAAGTTTTTGTCCCGTAATTGGTTGACATAAATTCTACAAACCATCATAGGGAATTGCCGGGGAGAGACGGGAAATCTTTATGAATCATCATTTTACAACGGTTAAGGAACTGCCGGACTCGGAGAAGCCATATGAGAAGTTTTTAATATCTGGGGTCGAATCCTTAAGCGATGCGGAGCTGATTGCCGTCATCATACGTTCAGGGACGCGCGGGACGCGTTCTGTGGAAGTGGCGCAGGAATTGCTGCGGCAGGACGGACACGATCTGTTGAATCTCTACACGTTATCTGTTCAGGATATGCAGAAGATTCCCGGAATCGGACAGGTGAAGGCGATCCAGTTAAAATGCATTGCAGAATTATCCAAACGGATGGCGAAGACGCGCTATAAAGAGCGCATCTGTCTTGGCGATCCGGGCTCCATTGCAAGTTATTACATGGAGGATATGCGGCATGAGAGCAGAGAGCGTACGATGGTGCTTCTCTTTGACGCCAAATGCCGCCTGCTGGAGAAGGTTATGATGTCTGTCGGTAGTGCGACGGCTGCACTTGTCTCACCGCGCGAGATTTTTCTCGCTGCATTGGACAAAAGTGCGATTCAGATTGTGCTGATGCACAATCATCCCAGCGGTGATCCCTCCCCTTCGGCGGAGGACGATGCAGTGACAAAGAGAGTGGCGGAGTGCGGAGCGCTTCTTGGCATCCCTCTTGTGGATCACATTATTATCGGTGACCGCACGTACTACAGCTACAGAGAATGCAAAAGAATACAATAAAGGGAGAGAACAATGACGAATAACGTGTATGGTATTGACCTTGGTACCTGCAATATGAAGATTTATTGTAAGGCGTCCAACAAGATTATGAACGAGAAGAACACCATCGCTCTGGTGAATAAGAATGAGATGTATGCCTACGGTGATGACGCTTATGCAATGTATGAGAAGGCGCCGGAAACGATTCAGGTGACATTCCCGGTTGTGGGAGGTGTGATTGCGGATTTTAATAATCTTCAGGTAATGCTTCAGACTTATCTGGAGGCCCACGCCAAGGGCAAGCTGCGCGGAGCGGAATTCATTGTTGCTGTTCCAACAGATATTACGGACGTGGAGAAGCGTGCATTTTTCGACATGTTCTACAAGAGCAAATTAAAGCCAAAGAGCGTGCTGTTATGTGAGAAGCCGATCGCGGATGCCGTCGGTCTCGGTCTAAACGTCAACGAGCCGACCGGTATTATGGTGGTGGACATTGGTGCGGATACCACAGAGATTTCCGTCATCTCGCTGGGCGGGCTGGTCTTAAGTGATCTGTTACATTCCGGCGGCAACAAGATCGACGAATCCATTATCACTTATGTGAAGCGCAAGTACAATCTTGTCATCGGACAGAAGACCGCGCAGAGCATGAAGGAGACCCTCGGAAGCGGTATCCCGGGCAACACCCAGACCATGGTGGTTGTCGGACGCGACGTGGTGAGTGGTCTGCCGATTGAGATGGAGATGTCGGGAGCTGTTGTCTATGAGGCGATCAAGGACAACCTCAACACGATCTGCAATTCCATCAAAATGATCCTGGAGAAGACGCCGCCTGAACTTGCAAGAGACATTATTCATTCCGGCATCTATATCACGGGAGGAAGCTCCCAGATTCATGATCTGGATCAGCTGTTCCGTGATATTACAGGAATCGAGATCAATACCTGCGAGGAGCCGGAGGAGTGTGTGGTGCGCGGACTCTTAAAGATCGTATCCGATGCCAAGTTTAAGCATCTGGCATTCAGTATGAAGAATAAGATATTGTTATAGAGGAAATTATGAAACGGAAACCCAAAATTGTTTTGCCTGCCAAGTACATATTGCTGATTCTGACCGTTGTCTGCGTGGCAGCCATGATTACCAGCTTTACGCTCAATATCTCCGGCGGTCCGCTCAACGCGGTTGCCGGTTATGTGTTTGTTCCCATGCAGCGCGGGATCAACACGGTCGGCGCATGGATTACGGAGAAAGCCGACAATCTTAAAAATTTAAGCGATGTCATGGCGGAAAACGATGCGCTCAAAAAGCAGGTGGATGAGCTTACCTCCGAACTGAATACCAACAATCTGGAGCAGTATGAGCTTGAGAATCTGCGCGAGCTTTTGGCACTGGATCAGAAATACCCGAGTTATGAGAAGGTGGCTGCCAATGTCATCGGCAAGAGCAGCGGGAACTGGTTTTCCTATTTCACGATCGACAAGGGAACCGACGACGGAATTGAAGTCGACATGAATGTGATCGCCGGCAGCGGACTTGTCGGCATTGTCACGGACGTCGGTCCGAATTATGCCAAGGTCACTTCCATTATCAACGATACGGCGCAGGTCAGCGGTATGGTGACGACAACCTCCGACAACCTGATCGTAAATGGAAGTCTCCAGAACATGAATGAGAACATGGTCATCGAGTTTTCCAATTTGAATGACAGCGACAATAAGGTGGCGGTTGGCGACCCTGTTGTCACGTCCTACATTTCAGATAAATATCAGCAGGGAATCTTAATCGGCTACATCAGCAGTCTTTCGACGGATTCCAACAACCTTACCAAATCCGGCACGATCACGCCGGCAGTGGATTTTGAGCATATCGAAGAGGTTCTTGTCATTTTGGACAAGAAGCAGTCAGCCGGGGAGTAGGATTCATATTATGAGAAGAAAAGTAAGTGTGTTTATTATCATTGCAATCTGTTTCCTGCTTCAGACCACGCTGTTTCAGGCGTTGTCCTTCGCATCGATCTCGCCAAACCTTCTGATTATCGTCGTGTCGTCCTTCGGGTTTATGCGTGGGAAAAAGGAAGGAATGTATATCGGTTTTGCCTGTGGGCTTCTGCTTGATATCTTCGGCAGCGGAATTCTTGGATTTTATGCGCTGCTCTATATGTATATCGGCTACATCAACGGCTGTTTCCGCAAAATGTTTTACCCGGAAGACTTAAAGCTGCCCATGCTTTTGATTGCCGGCAGTGATCTTGGATGCAATCTGTTGATCTACTTTTTCTTGTTTTTGTTCCGCAATCGTTATCATTTTCAATATTATCTGTGGAACATCATGTTGCCGGAACTTGTCTACACCATGCTGATTACGATCTTTTTGTATGTGATTATCCTGAAAGTCAACCAGCGGCTTGAGACATTGGAAAAAAGGAGTGCAAGTAAGTTTGTTTGAGAATATAAAAGAAGTTTTCCGCATGTTTTTTAAATCGAGACTTGCCGTTGCCGCCGTTCTTATGACGGTGCTGTTCGGTGTGCTTTTGTGGCGCGTGTTCTACCTGCAGATCGTAAAGGGCGAGGAATATCAGGACAACTACACCTTAAAGATCGTAAAAGAGCGGACCTTGAACAGTACGCGCGGCAATATCTACGACCGCAACGGCGAACTGCTCGCATACAATGAGCTGGCTTATTCGATCACCATCGAGGACAACGGCAGTTACAGCAGC
>OLNP01001130.1_pt1 | contig 23915 bp, 27 predicted proteins | sample 1671951 | NCBI WGS metagenome assembly OLNP01 (sample SAMEA3136629, study PRJEB25190) | human gut metagenome | biome: human gut; feature: human-associated habitat; material: faeces | place: Austria | collected 2013
CAGCAGCACCGATAAGAAAAACGAATCGTTAAACGCCGAGATTGCCCAGGTTATCACTGCACTGGAGAAAAACGGCGATACGATCACCGATGATTTTAAGATTGACCGCACCGGAGAGGGTACCTACGAATTCAATGTCACAGGTACCTCGTTAAAACGTTTCCTGGCGGATGTTTACGGCGAGAGCAGCTACGATGATCTCGGCATGAACAAAAAGCTTGGCTACGACACCTCCCAGGCGACCGTGGATCAGGTTATGGACTATCTCCGCAACGACTGTTACGGCATCGACGACAGCTACAGCGACGAGATGGCGTTCAAGATCACGATCGTGCGTTTTGCCATGGCGCAGAATGCCTACCAGAAATATATCGCAACTACGATTGCGACCAACGTATCCGAAGAATCCGTGGCGTACATCAGCGAGCACGCACAGGAACTGCAGGGCGTTGAGGTGATGGATGACACCATCCGCAAGTACAATAACAGCGAATATTTTGCCTCCATTCTCGGATACACCGGTAAAATTTCTTCCGAGGAATACTCCAAATTATCCGAGACGGATGACAGTTATACCACCAATGATGTCGTCGGCAAGGGCGGCATTGAGCAGTATATGGATTCCTACTTAAAGGGTGAAAAAGGCTACGAAAAGCTGTATGTCGACTATCTCGGAAAAGCCATCGAGGTGATTGACCGCAAGGAGTCCAAGGCCGGGAATAACCTGTACCTGTCATTGGACAGTGATCTGCAGATTGCGGTATACAATCTTTTGGAGCAGGAGATTGCGGGAATCGTGTATTCCAATATTGACAATCCTTCTTCCGATATTCCGATCCCGATCACAGATGTCTACTTTGCGTTAATCAATAACAACGTCATCGATCTCTCACACTTTGACAGTACCGACGCATCGACGGCGGAGCAGTCGGTATCCGCCATTTTTTCCGCACGGCAGGACGTGGTAAAAAGCCAGTTAAGAGAGCAGCTTACCGGCAGCACGCCGACAGATTTTAAGGATCTCAGCGAGGAGGAGCAGGATTATTTCACTTATATTATCCGGAGACTCCGCAAAAATAATATTCTTGCCGACAGCAACATCGATACCTCCGATGAGGTCTACCAGCAGTGGCAGCAGGGGGAGTGCAGTCCGAAAGATTATCTGAATCACGCCATTGCCCAGAACTGGATTGACATTACCCAGTTTACGGTGGATGAAAAATACTCGGATTCCACGGAAATATATGATGCCCTGTGTAATTATATTCTGGAAGAGCTTTTCTATGAAAAAGATTTTTCCAAGATCATTTATGAATATCTGATTACCGGCGGGCAGATTTCCGGGACACAGCTCTGTCTGATTCTATTCGACCAGGGCGTGCTTCCGTACAACGAGGAAGAGATTGCAGCGTTAAACAACGGCTCTGTGACAGCGGTATCGTTCTTAAAGGAAAAGATACAGAATCTGGAGATCACACCAGCCCAGCTGGCATTGGACCCGTGCTCGGGATCGTGTGTGGTCACGAATACCAAGACAGGAGAGGTGTTAGCGCTTGTCACCTACCCGGGATATGACAGCAACCGTCTGGCAAACAACGTCGACACCGAATACTTTAACAGTCTGCAGGATGACAAATCACTCCCGCAGTACAATTACGCGACCCAGCAGGAGACCGCACCGGGATCTACCTTCAAGATGGTAACCTCCACGGCAGGTCTGGCGGAGGGCAGCATCACAATCGGGGAGCGCATCCGTGATCTCGGCGTCTATGAGAACGTAAGCAACCATCCAAAATGCTGGATTTTTTCATCCAACGGCGGAACCCACGGGGAGATCAATGTCTCCGAAGCGCTTCGTGATTCCTGTAACTACTATTTCTACGAGGTAGGATACCGGCTTGCCACGAACAATTATTCCACGGCATATAACGATTCGCTCGGCATTGAAAAGCTTCAGAAATACGCGAGCCTCTTCGGTTTAAACGAACGCACCGGAATCGAGATCGAGGAAGCGGCGCCGCAGATCGCCAATGAATTCCCGGTCATGGCCGCTATCGGACAGAGTAATAACAACTACACCACGGTACAGCTTGCCAGATATGTGACAGCCGTCGCCAATGAGGGAACCGTCTACCAGTATACACTGTTGAACCGCCTGGAGGATTCCGACGGAAATGTGTTACAGACATTTGAGCCGCAGGTGCGCAATCAGATCGACGTGCTTGATACGGAAGAATGGAATGCCATCCATTCCGGTATGCGCATGGTGGTGGAGAATACAAAAGAGTTTGACGGTTTTCCGATCGAGGCAGCCGGAAAAACCGGTACGGCACAGCAGAATTTAAAGCGGCCGAACCACGCATTATTTGTGGGATATGCGCCTTACGACGATCCGGAAATCTCGATCGCGACGCGTATCGCATACGGTTATACCTCTCACAATGCGGCGAAACTCGCCCGGAATGTATTTGCCTACTACTTTAATGTCGAGAATGAAGATGAACTGTTAAACGGTCAGGCTGCAAACGGCAATTCTTCATCCAACGAGATCAGTGATTAAGAGAGAAAGGCGCAGACAATGAGTCAGGCAGTCATTATCAAAAGCAGTAAAAACGGAATCAATCTGGTGCTGGATGCATCGATGCCGTTTCCGGAACTGCTCACAGAAATTCTTCACAAATTTACGGAGGCGGAGCGCTTTTTCGCGAACGCATCGTTTGCCATCTCTTTTGAGGGCAGAGAATTAAGCGATGAAGAAAAATACCAGGTCGTAGACGCCATCATGGAACAGACCAGAGTCAAAATCCTGTGTATTTTAGACAGTGATGAGATCCGTGATGCGGTGATCGAACAGAAATGCCGCGAGATGCAGCAGACAAACGAAGAGAAAGAGGCGAGAAGACAGAGCCGCGGCTGCTTTTACCGTGGCTCCCTTCTGCCGGGAGAGCGCCTTGAGACCGAGGAGAGCATCGTCATCATCGGTGATGTCCCGCAGGAAGCGGTGGTGGTATCCCAATCGGATATCGTGGTGCTCGGCGAACTCTCGGGAAGCGCCTTTGCCGGAATGAGCGGCAATACCAATGCCACGATCACGGCGCTTTCTTTCCTGCCCGAGCAGTATAACATTGCCGGCGTTTACGGCAGTCCGATGGAAAAAGCAAAAAATTCCATCTTTTCCAAGCGTAATAAGACCACACAGGCGAAAATGGCTTTCCTCTGTGACGGTATTATTAATATAAGGTCTTTCTCGTAAAGACTATAAAAACAGGAGGTCTTCCATGGGTGAAGTAATTACGTTTACCTCAGGAAAAGGCGGCGTTGGCAAGACGACTACAACAGCTAACGTCGGTGCGGGACTTTCACTGTTAGATAAAAAGGTGGTATTGGTAGACACCGATATCGGCTTAAGGAACCTCGATGTAGTCATGGGACTGGAAAACCGGATCCTCTATAATCTGGTCGATGTCCTGACCGGGAGATGCCGCGTTAAGCAGGCGCTGATCCGGGACAAGCGGTATCCGAATCTCTGGATCATACCGTCTTCGTGCTCCGGTGACTCCAAAAACAATCTGAATGAAAAACAAATGAAAAATCTGCTGTCGGACCTGCGAAAAGAATTTGATTACGTTCTGATTGACAGTCCGGCGGGAATTGACGGCGGTTTTAAGCTGGCGACGGCGGATTCCGACCGCATTATTGTGGTCACAACGCCGCAGATTGCGGCGATTCACGATGCGGACTGTGTAATCCAGCTTCTGCACCGGAAAAAGGTGCCCCGGATCGATCTGCTGGTCAACGGTTACCGCAGACAGATGGTGCGTGACGGCAACATGCTCGATATTCCGGATATCTGTGAGCTTCTGGAAGCGGAGCTTCTGGGTGTTGTTCTGGAAGACGAGGAGATTATCATCAGCCAGAACCACGGGGAACCGGTGATCGGGAAGCATACGGTTTCCGACACCTGTTACCAGAATATTGCACGCCGGATTGCCGGCATGGAAGTCGCAATACCGGATTATCTTCATCACAAAGGGATGTTCTCCAGATTCTTCTGGCGGAATCATGCCGGAAAGCTGGTGTAGGATGTGTCATAGAAGCAAGGGTGTTGCAAAAGAGCGGCTGAAGCTGATGATCGACAGCCGCAGGAAACAGCTGGATGACGAGACCCTGGCGCAGATCCGCCACGAAATTGGCGAAATCGTTACCAGATATGTCGATATTGAACCCGAAAACGTTGAAATTAAAATCATACTTAAGGATTACATATGTTCAAACAATACAAACTAAAGAATTACAAGTTCATATTGATTGCACTGGTGGTGATCTTAAATACCATCGGTGTGGCGCTGGTGGGAAGTGCAAGCCCGGGCGACCAGAAAAAGCAGATCATCGGTATGGTATCCGGGATCATCATTATGCTTCTGGTATCCTATATTGATTATAATTTTATACTGCGTTTTTCCTGGCTGATCTATCTGGGCGCCATCGGTCTTCTGGGGCTTGTCATTGTGGCAGGAGAGCAGAGCAAGGGTGCGCAGCGCTGGTTTAAGATCGGCGGATTTCAGTTCCAGCCGTCCGAGCTGGTCAAGATTCTGATGATCCTTTTTCTGGCTTACTATTTTATGCGGTACGAGGAAAAAATAAATTCCCCGCGGGTGCTGTTCGGATCTTTTGTGCTGATCGGCATTCCGCTTGCCCTTATTCTGGCACAGCCCAATCTTTCCACGACCATCGTTCTGGCGCTCGTTTTTGCGGCGATGCTGTTTGCCGCGGGGCTCAGTTATAAGATCGTGGTGGGCGTGCTGGCCGTGTGCGTTCCGACCTTTTTTATCGTATTGACGTTAATCATTCAGGATAAGTTTCCGTTTATACACAGCTATCAGCTCGGACGTATTATGGGATGGCTTTATCCGGATAAATATCCGGATATTGCCTACCAGCAGCAGAACTCTATCATGGCGATCGGTTCCGGCCTTTTGTGGGGAAAAGGACTCGGCAATACCGATCCTACCTCCGTAAAAAACGGCAAGTTTATACTAGAGCCGCAGAACGACTTTATTTTCGCCGTAGCGGGGGAAGAAATGGGCTTTGTGGGAACGGTCACCATTATAATTCTCTTGCTTTTCATTACGATTGAGTGTATATTTATTGCTAGAAAAGCAAAAGATGCGGCGGGCAGACTGATCTGCTGCGGCATGGCGGCATTGATTGGATTTCAGAGTATCGTCAATATCTGTGTAGCGACGGGATTACTGCCGAATACCGGTGTTACGCTCCCGTTTGTCAGCTATGGGCTTACGTCGCTATGGTCATTATATATCGGTATAGGGCTTGTTCTTAATGTAGGTCTGCAGCCGAAAAAATATTAACAGGGGGGACTTAAATTATGAACATCGGATTGATTGCACATGACTCAAAGAAAAAACTCATGCAGAATTTCTGCATTGCTTATCGTGGAATTTTATGTAAAAACGAACTTTATGCAACAGGAACGACAGGGAGACTGATCGAGGAGGTCACCAACTTAAACGTCCACAAATATCTGGCTGGACATTTAGGCGGCGTACAGCAGCTCGGAGCACAGATCGAACACAATGAGATCGACCTTGTGATCTTTCTGCGCGATCCCCTGACTCCGAAGTCCCATGAGCCGGATGTCAATACGGTTGTGCGCATCTGTGATACCCACAATATTCCGCTTGCAACCAATCTGGCAACGGCCGAGTTGTTAATCAAATCACTGGACAGAGGAGACTTAGAGTGGCGTGAAATGTATAAATAAATGGATCTGTCTGTCCCTTCTGATTGCAGTTTCCTGCGTCAGCGGATGCGGTAAGACGTCAGTTGCCATCGAACAGCCCTATGACGTGTATGCAACCGCAGCGGATTTCGGGTTGTCCTCGAATGGCACCGCAGAGGCAAAGTCTTATTTTGCGAGTGATCTCTGCGTTTCGGAAGATGTGGCGATCGGAACGGATTCCACGGATTCCCAGGTGGCAGAGGGCGCAGGCACGTTTAATCTTGAGACAAATACCGTAGTGTATGCCAAGAATCTGTATGAGCGGCTCTATCCCGCCAGCACCACAAAGATTCTGACGGCGTACATTGCCTTAAAATATTGTGATGATCTGGACGCTATGGTGACGGTCAGCGAGAATGCCGTCAATCAGGCATCCGATTCTTCCGTCTGCAATTTAAAAGCCGGCGACGTGATCCGGCTTCGGGATTTACTATACGGTCTGATGCTGCGCAGCGGGAACGACGCCGCAGTTGCCATTGCGGAATACATATCGGGAGATGTCGATTCGTTTGCGGCTCTGATGAATCAGGAGGCGGCAGCAATGGGGGCGACAAGGTCCCATTTTGTCAATCCGAACGGCCTTCCGGATGAGAACCATTACACCTGTGTCTATGATATGTATCTGATTTTTTCCAATGCGGTCAAAAACGATACCTTTGTATCCATCATCGGCACAACCTCCTACGATGTTACCTATACCGACGCTTCCGGCGAGGCAGTGACCCATACGTGGGAGAACACCAATCAGTATCTGACCGGGAATGCAACCACACCGGACGGATTTCAGATTGTGGGCGGTAAGACCGGAACCACGGGCGAGGCGGGCTACTGTCTGGTACTGTATTCGTATAATCCATCCGGCCAGCCGATCATATCGATCGTATTCAAAGCGGACGGTAAGTCCAATCTCTATCTTTTAATGAACGAAATGCTGCAGGGATTCGCCATTTAGACGGTGGATCCCTGATTGTATATATTTATTTGAAAATTGGTTGTATTTTATGTGCATATAGACTATAATCAATTTATAAAATCAACTGCTTTTATACATATTAACGGATTTTGTGTAGAAAGCAGCATCAGCAGGAGGAAATGACTATGATAGAGATTATTTCAGGCGAAAAGGGAAAAGGGAAGACAAAAGAGCTTTTGACCAAGGTAAATGCTGCGGTTGCCTCTGCATCCGGAAGCATTGTATACCTTGATAAGAGTCAGAAGCATATGTACGAACTCAGCAACAAGATTCGTCTCATCAATGTTACCGATTATCCGATCGATAATTGTGATGAGTTCCTCGGATTTATCTGTGGTATTGTTTCACAGGATCATGATCTGGAAGAAATGTATCTGGACAGCTTTCTTACGATCGCTTCCGTAGAGACGGATGACGAGATCTGTCATGCAATTCAGAAACTGGATATCATCAGTGAAAAATACAACGTAAAATTTGTTTTAAGCATCTCCAGGAACGAGGCATCTCTTCCGGATTGCGCCAAAGCAAAAATTGTCATTTCCTTATAAAATGTAAAATGCCGTAAGAAAAGTGCTGTAGCGATACAGCACTTTTTCTTTGCCGGCAGGGACTTCTTATGCCTGATCGACAGAGCGGATGCGCCCGAACAGGCTGATCAGATAGAGACCGCCGAGTCCGACAAGCGCATAGATGATCCGGGAGAACCATGACATATTGCCAAAAATAAAGGCAACGAGGTCAAAACGGAAAAATCCGATCAGTCCCCAGTTAATGGCTCCGATAATCACCAGCGTAAGCAGTGTATAATCCAACCAATTTGTATTCATTTTCTATGCCTCCTTTTTCTATCATAGTATGGACATGCTGCGCCGGTTTTATTCTGCTTTGCCGGACTTGTTGTTCACTCCGGGAACAAATCCCGAATTTATTGCCGCTAAAAAGTTGTTTTCCGGGGCTGAAAATGGTAGAATAAAAATGTTGAATTTGAAAAAAGGTGGGGCATTTTTTGAGTAAAAATAAAAAAGTGGTTCGCTATCGCAAGCCGTTTAATGTCAATATCGGAATGATCATTTTTATTATTATTTTTATCTATCTGATATTTAACATTTTCTCCTACATGACGACGGAGCATATTTCCACGTATGAAGTAGAGCAGGGCACGATGGCAGAAAATAATATATACCGCGGACTGATTCTCCGCCAGGAGCAGGTCTATTCCTCGGATACGTCGGGAGCGCTGAATGTATATGTAAAGGAAGCTTCCCGGGTGGGTTACGGAAATCTGATCTGCTCCGTCGATGAAGGTGGCAGTGTGTCCAAGAAAATCGAGGAGGCAGCCGGCAACGCTTCCAATCTGAGTGCGCATGATCTCTCGGAGATTGAGGATTCCATAAGCGAATTTCAGACTTCCTACAGCGCCCAGAATTTTTATAACGTTTCCACGTTTAAGGAAGATCTTGACTCTGCACTGAATGAATCCTTGAGCCTTGCCGCGCTGGACGGAATCTCTGATTACGCCGCGGCGGCGCAGGCAGAAAATACATTTCACACCTATCATGCCGATCAGCCCGGCATTGTCGTCTATTCCACCGATGGGTATGAGGGCGTTACCACGGATACGTTTCAGTCGTCCATGTTTGACGAGGCATCCTACGACCGTACGGACGGTCAGCGGGCACTGCAGGTTGCGGCAGGAGCCCCTTTATATAAGCTGATTACAAGTGAATACTGGTCGCTTGTCATTCCAATCGGCTCCGATCTGGCAAAGCGGCTGGCGGACGATGATACCTTGCAGCTGCGTTTTATGAAGGATAACACCACGACCTATGCGACCTATACCATCACGGAAAAGGAAGGTTCCACCTATCTGATTCTGACGCTTCGCTCGGGGATGGTGCGCTATGCCAAGGACCGCTATGCCGAGGTGGAGCTGCTGCTTAGTGAGGAGACCGGACTTAAGATCCCCAATTCCGCCATCACGGAGAAGGAATTCTATACCGTTCCCAAGGATTTCTTCATGAAAGGCGGCGATTCCGGCAGTCTGGGCATTCTGGTGCAGAGGAGCGATTCCTCCGGGAAAGCAGGGGCGGAGTTCATTGCCCCGACCATCTACTATGAGACGGATACCGATTATTACATCGACGGTGAGGAGGTTGGCGCTTCGGATATCATCCGAAAGGCGGATTCTACGGAGACGTACCAGATCGGTTCCGGCACGGCGCGCCTGCAGGGCGTTTATAATATCAATAAGGGATATGCCATCTTCAAACAGATCGACATTCTCTATCAGAATGAGGAATACGCCATCGTGCGGACCGGGACAACCTACGGAATTGCGCTCTATGACCATATAGCACTCGACGGAAGTAAGATTCACGAAAATGATCTGATCAATTAAACGGAGGAAATAGATATGTTAAAGGAAAATTTAAAAACAGTGGAAGAGCATGTACAGGAGGCTTGTAAGCGTGCAGGACGTTCCCGCGAGGAAGTGACGTTGATCGCTGTCAGCAAAACAAAACCTTTGGAAATGCTGCAGGAAATCTACGGGGAGGGCGTCCGCGATTTCGGAGAAAATAAAGTGCAGGAACTGTGCGATAAAATGGAGCAGCTCCCGTCCGACATCCGCTGGCACATGATCGGCCATCTGCAGCGCAACAAGGTCAAATATATTGTCGGAAAGGTTGCCCTGATTCATTCGGTTGATACATACCGGCTGGCAGAAGAGATCAATATCCAGGCAAAGAAACGCGGCATCATCGTGCCGATTCTGGTGGAAGTTAATATCGCCGGCGAGGAGACCAAATTCGGCACAACGGCAGAAGATGCCATGTTGCTTGTGGAAGAGATTTCCAAACTGGAAAATGTGCGGATCAGGGGACTTATGACGATTGCGCCGTTCGTTGAAAATCCGGAGGATAACCGCCTTTATTTTCGGAAAATAAAGCAATTATCTGTTGACATAACAAATAAAAACATAGATAATGTATCTATGGAAATTCTGTCTATGGGTATGACAGGAGATTACGAGGTTGCCATTGAAGAAGGAGCGACGATGGTGCGTGTCGGAACCGGAATTTTCGGTGCACGCAATTACAAAAAAAGCAATGAATCGCATTAGGAGTATAACATGAGTGTTTTAGATAAATTTTTAAATGTCATGCGTCTTAATCCGGACGATGACGACGATTTTTACAATGAAGATTATGATTACGATGATGATTATGAAGAGGATGAACCGGTAAAATCGAAGAGTTCTTTCCGCAAGGACAAGAGGAAGGCGGAGGAGGATGATTATGAAGAAGATCATTCTATCCACGAGAAAGCCGTCAAGAGTTCTCCGAAGGTCACACCGATTCGCCCGGTCAAGAAGCAGGGAGGAAGCGGCATGGAAGTATGTGTCATCAAACCAACCTCAGTGGAAGATGCCAGAGAGATTACAGAGACGCTTCTCAATAACCGCACGGTCGTATTGAACGTTGAGGGACTGGACGTCGAGATCGCACAGCGGATTATCGATTTTACATCGGGTTCCTGCTTTGCAATCAGCGGTAATCTTCAGAAGATCTCCAACTATATCTTTATCATTACACCGGCATCGGTTGACATTTCCGGCGATTTCTTAAGTCTGGTAGACACGTTCCAGTCGACACGCAGCGTCCAGACCGATTTTTAGAGTCTATGAACGAACAGGATCTTTGTCAGAAGCGTCTGCTTGATCTCTCCAGACAGGCGGATCGCAAGGGAATCGTTCTATTCAGCGATTTCCTCAATTTAAATGAATTGAATATATACCACCAGTCCGAGAAGCTGTTTGCGACGAGGACCGAATGTTTTGGCGGTATTCCATGTGCAGAGCGTCAGATGATTGCCTTTCTTCCTGATGCTCTTTATTATGATTGGGAATATCCCATTTCCGCCTTAAAAATTACCCCGGCTTATCCCAAATTTGCCGAGAAGCTTGGACATCGGGACATCCTCGGATCGCTGATGCAGCTTGGCATTGACCGCTGCAAATTAGGCGATATTCTGGTAGGGGAGCAGGAAGCCTATCTGCTGTGTGAGGAGACCGTTGCGGACTATTTTGCGGAGCATCTTGAAAAGATACGCCACACCCTCGTGAAAGTCGAGCCGTGCAGCCTGTGTGATCTTAAGATCACACAGGAATTCCAGTCACAGGACGGGATCGTAACCTCAGACCGGATTGACGCCGTCATCGCGTGCGTTTATCATCTGTCCCGCAGTCAGGCATCGCTTTTGCTGCACCAGGAGAAGGTTTTTGTCAGCGGAAAGCTGATGCAGAATCCATCCTATACCTGCCATGCGGATGATATTATTTCTGTCCGCGGTTACGGACGCTTTATCTACCGCGGGGAATACGGGACGACCGGAAAGGGACGGCTCAAAATACATTACGACCTCTATGCAAACTGAAAGGAGTTTTTCATGGCAAAATCGATTCCGGTAAAAGCAAACGACAGTATCATTTATCATATTGAACTGGTTCATGATTTTTCAATGCTCCCTGCGTTTCTGCAGGGACTTGGCTACGGGCACAGTCAGAAAATCTGCATTGTGACCGATTCCAACGTTGCGCCTTTGTATGCGAGGGACGTACAGGATCTGTTGGAAAAAGAGTTTGACACGGTCATTCTTCATACGTTTGAGGCAGGAGAGCACAATAAAAATCTGGAGACGGTGAACTCTTTGTACCAGACGCTGATCGAGCAGCATTTTGACCGTCAGGATCTGCTTGTCGCTTTAGGCGGCGGCGTTGTCGGCGATCTTACCGGTTTTGCGGCGGCGACCTACCTGCGCGGCATTGATTTTATCCAGGTGCCGACCACGCTGCTTTCCCAGGTAGACAGCAGCATCGGCGGGAAGACCGGCGTGGACTTTATGCAGTACAAAAATATGGTGGGTGCTTTTTATCAGCCCAAACTGGTCTATATGAACCTGTCCGTCCTGCAATCCCTTCCTTCCAGGCAGATCATTTCCGGGATGGGAGAGATTATAAAGCACGGTCTTATCAAAGATGCCGCTTACTATGAATGGCTGATGGCACATCATGATGCCATTTTGGCACTGGAGCCGGCTGTCATGGAAGAGATGATCGCACGAAGCTGTGAGATCAAGCGCGAAGTTGTAGAGCACGATCCAACGGAGAAGGGAGAGCGCGCACTGTTAAACTTTGGTCATACCATCGGGCACGCCATTGAGAAGTTATGCGGTTTTTCCCTGTACCATGGGGAATGTGTGGGGCTTGGAATCCTTGCTGCGGCTTATCTTTCTAAAAAGCAGGGAAATCTGACCGAGGAGCAGTTTGCCGGTATCAGGCAGTGCCTGTCTGCCTTTGGATTTCAGACACAGATCGATGGAATCTCAACGGATGCTGTGCTTTCTGCCACCAAATCCGATAAGAAAATGGTCGGAAATCAGGTCAAATTTATTCTGCTGCATACCATCGGAGATGCCTATATTTACCGCGAGTTAAGCGACGCGCAGATTCTGGACGGCATTCGTTATGTATGCCGGGCGTAATCCCGGTCTGGCAGGGAAAACAACATGGAAGGACAATCTATCTATGAAAGATCATTCACCTATTTTGAAACGCAATCTGACCGGCTGTGTGGCTGCAGTGCTCCTCATTCTGTTCGATCAGTTTACCAAAATGCTTGCGGTAGCCCATTTGAAGAATCAGCCGTCCAACGTACTCATAGACGGCGTGTTTGAGCTGCGCTATCTGGAGAACCGTGGCTCCGCATTCGGAATGATGCAGAATAAGCTGATAATTCTGATTCCCGTTACCGTCGTGGTGACGCTGCTTATTCTATATCTTTTTTTCAAAAAACTTCCCGCCACGAGACACTTTTTCTGGCTCAACGCGGTTGCCGTACTGTTTTTTTCAGGAGCCATCGGGAATTTCATCGACCGCGTCAGACAGGGCTATGTGGTAGATTTTTTCTATTTCAGCCTGATCAATTTTCCGATCTTTAATGTTGCGGATATTTATGTGACAGCAGCGGCATTTTTATTGATCTTTTTATGTCTGTTCTATTACAAAGAAGAAGATTTTGAACAGATTTTCCCTTCGGGTTCTTCCAGACAACATTCTTCGGAGAAAAAAGACAATGACTAGAGAAACATTTGAAGCGGGAATTGCATATGAGGGAGAGCGGCTGGACAAGTATCTGAATCTCATTTTCAGCGAGACAGATGCGGCGCAGTCGCGCTCCTTTTTTCAAAAACTGATCAAAGAGGGGCATGTGCTTGTCAATGATACGGCGCAGAAAGCCAACTACCGGTTAAAGGCGGATGATATGATCTGCGTTGAGATTCCGGATGCGGTACAGACGCCGATTCTTCCGGAAAATATTCCGCTTGACATTCTCTACGAGGATGACGATCTTTTAGTCGTCAACAAGCCGAAGGGAATGGTCGTCCACCCGTCCGCCGGGCATTACACCGGCACGCTTGTCAATGCCATCATGTATCACTGCAGGGACAGTTTGTCCGGCATCAACGGGGAGATCCGCCCGGGCATCGTACACCGCATCGATATGGATACAACGGGTTCACTGATTGTATGCAAAAATGATGAGAGCCATGTCTTTATTGCGGAGCAGATCAAGGAACATTCCGTGAACCGGCGCTACCGCGGCATCGTATACGGTGTGGTGAAAGAGGAGGAGGGTACCGTCAATGCGCCGATCGGACGCCATCCAATCGAGCGCAAGAAAATGGCGATCAATGAGAAAAACGGCAAGCCTGCCATCACCCATTACAAGGTTCTGGAACGCTTTGAGCGGTACACATACATGGAGTTTAAACTGGAGACCGGGCGCACCCATCAGATCCGCGTGCACATGGCAAGCATTGGTCATCCGCTGCTTGGCGACACGCTGTATTCCAGCGGAAGGAGTCCCTACAGGCTGCAGGGGCAGACACTTCATGCCATGACGATCGGCTTCATTCATCCGAGAACCAGAGATTACATGGAGGTTACGGCGCCTCTTCCAGAATATTTTGAAAAAATTCTAAAAGATTTGCGATAATTTCAAAAAATAATTCCGTTTTTCAAAAAAATGTATTATAATATATTCATAGAATGTTAGGAAAGGCGGGATCTTTTATGGGCAACAAAATCTATACCATTGGTCGTGAATTTGGCAGCGGGGGAAGAGAAATCGGCGAAAAGCTTGCGGAACGTCTTGGAATTAAGCTCTACGACAAAGAATTGTTACAGCAGGCGGCAAAGGAAAGCGGTTTCTGCGAGGAGATTTTCGAGAATCATGATGAGAAACCGACCAGCAGCTTTTTGTATTCCCTGGTCATGGATACATATTCGCTGAATGGCTATCATTCGGCACCGTTTCTCGATATGCCTTTAAACCACAAAGTGTTCCTGGCGCAGTTTGACACCATCAAAAAGATTGCAGAGCGGGAATCCTGCGTGATTGTTGGAAGATGCGCCGATTACGCATTATCGGACAATCCGGACTGCATCAATATCTTTATTCATGCGGACATGGACAAACGCGTTAAGATTATCAGCCAACGCGCCAATATTACGGAAAGCAAAGCCAGGGATCTGATCCAGAAACAGGATAAGCAGCGTGCAAGTTATTATAACTATTATACAAGCAAAAAATGGGGCGATTCCCAGAGCTATCATCTGACACTGGACTCCGGTAAACTGGGAATTGACGGTTGTATTGATATGATCTTAAAGTTCCGTGAAATCCTCGATGCATCCAGATAACATCATCGGCTAATATCATACAACGTGAACGAAATGGTTTCAAATGGTTTCAAAGAGGCGGCACTTATTTGATTTAAGTTGCCGCCTCTTTATGTCTGCGCAAACAAACACCGGCAAAATGCAGGAAAAACGCACATATTCCTTGAAATGCTGGCGGCGGTGTGTTATAGTAGAGATACAGATATTTATTCGCAAAACACAAGTTTAACGAATAGTTCTAACCATAAAACAACCATAAAGATGTTTTACGCTGTGCCGGATATTTCGCAGCCATAGAGATATACCGCAATGCAAGCCTGTGTGCAATATCATTCGCTGTGTCGTCTCATTTAACAGATCTCTTCGGAATCCAGCAGAATGGTAAACGGACCGTCATTTAACAGAGAGATCTTCATATCCGCACCGAAAATACCGCAGCCGGTATCTGGAATCTGTTCTTTGCACCGTGCGACAATATAATCATACATCGGGCTCGCCATTTCGGGCTTCCCGGCACGGACAAAGGAAGGACGGTTTCCTTTGCGGCAGTCCGCATATAAGGTAAACTGCGAGATCAGCAAAAGACTTCCGCCGACGTCCGCCAACGATAGATTTGTTTTTCCGTCCGCATCCTCAAAAATGCGAAGCCCCAACAGCTTTTTGATCATTTTATCGGCGATTGCAGTCGTATCGGTATCGGCAATTCCAATCAGAACCAGAAATCCTTTTTGAATTGCGCCGGTGACATTGCCGTCTACCGTGCAGGATGCCTCGGTTACGCGCTGTATTACAAATTTCATTTTATCAATCTCCTTTTTGAATTATTTGCTTCGTTGATCCTGAATTTCATTTCATGATAGATCATTTCATGACAGATAATTTTATTATAAAATAGTTACGAGGTGATATGCAATCTATGGAATTAAAAAAACTTTTAAGCTATACACGCCAGGCGGTTGACGATTATAAACTCATTGAGGAGGGCGATCATATTGCGGTCGGTATTTCCGGCGGCAAGGACTCTCTCACTCTCCTCTACGCGCTTGCCGGACTCAGACGCTTTTATCCGAAGAAATTCACACTCACGGCAATCACCGTCGATCTGGGATATGATTCTTTTGATCTTACTCCCATAAATCAGCTCTGCGAGGAACTTAAGGTACCGTACCACATTGTAAAAACAGAGATTGCACGTATCCTGTTTCACGGCGACAGCTTGTCGGACAAAGCAGTCAAGGGATCTCCGTGTGCGTTGTGCGCCAAAATGCGCAAGGGAGCACTCAATGAGGCGGCTCTGGAATTAGGATGCAATAAGGTTGCCTATGCACATCACATGGATGATGTGATTGAGACGGCGTTTCTTTCCATGATTTTTGAGGGAAGATTCTATGCGTTTCCACCGAGCACACATTTAGACCGCACACAGCTTGTGGTCATACGCCCCTTACTATACGTCTCTGAAGCGGAAGTAAAAGGATTTCGGAATAAGATGAAGCTTCCGGTCGTCGCCAATCCATGTCCTGCAGACGGGCACACACAGCGTGCTTACGTGAAAAATCTGATCCGACAGATCAATCTGGATCATCCCGGAGCCAAAAAACAGCTTTTTCATGCAGTATTACATGGAAATATCCCCGGATGGCAGACAGACGTCGCTGAGGAAAAGGAGAATTCAATTCGTTTATGAAAGAAAAAGCATATTATGAAAATGTGAATGTAAAAAATGAAGTAAAATTGCGCAAGCTTCTGGAACAGCTTCCGGATTTCTGCAAACAGTTTTTCATTGGCATTGAGCCAACCACTTCCTCGCGTACCAGAATCGCGTATGCTTACGATATCGGCTGTTTTTTTGACTATCTCTGCGATGTGAATCCCATTTGCCAGAACTATACCGTAAAGGATATTCCGCTCTCGCTTTTAGACGAGCTCACGCCTATGGATATCGAGGAATATCTCTCCTATCTGAAGTATTACGAAAAAAACGGTGTAGAGCACACGAACGACGAGCGCGGTATCAAGCGAAAGCTGGCCTCTCTCCGCTCCTTTTACCGCTACTATTTCAAAAACGACCTGATAAAAAATGATCCGGCCGTGAAAGTGGACATGCCCAAGATTCACGACAAAAATATTATCCGGCTGGATATCGATGAGGTCGCGAGACTGTTAGACGAAGTCGAATCCGGTGAAAGTCTGACTCCACGCCAGCAAAAATATCACGACCGCACAAAGACAAGAGATCTCGCCCTTATGACGCTGCTCCTCGGAACCGGAATCCGTGTCTCGGAATGTGTCGGACTCGATCTGGAAGACGTGGATATGCGCAATAACGGCATCAAGATTCACCGAAAAGGGGGCGCAGAGGTTGTTGTATACTTTGGGGAAGAAGTACGCGAAGCACTTCTCGCTTATATGGTTGAGCGCCAGAAAATAACCGCCGAAGACGGCAGTATCAACGCCCTCTTTCTCTCCTTGCAGAACCGGAGAATCAGCGTGCGTTCGGTCGAAAATCTGGTCAAAAAATATGCAAAACTGGTGACCAGCTTAAAGCATATTACACCGCACAAACTGCGCAGTACCTACGGCACCTCCCTCTATCGCGAGACGGGGGATATCTATCTGGTCGCGGATGTACTCGGCCATAAGGACGTCAACACGACGCGGAAGCATTACGCTGCCATCGACGATGATCGACGACGCAGCGCAGCCAAATATGTAAAACTCCGTGATGTCTAGTGTTCCCCGGAGATGCATCCATCGCCTTAAGTCCTATCAGATCCGTGGCTCTGGCAAGACTCTGACAAACAAAAAGCTGTTTATAAAAAAAGCAGCTCACAAAGAAGCTCCAGTCATCCGACCGGAGCTTCTGCTGGCTTAAGAACTTCATCTAGCTTTTCCTGGATACGTACCTTCACCAGATCCGCAATCTCATGCGTTTTGAGACCGCCATATTCATCGTATAAGATCGGTTTCAGATAATGTACCTGCGTGGTGACCGGTCCCAGACAAAAGCTGTTAAAAACTTTATAAGAATCAATCAGAGCCACCGGTACGATCGGTGCCTTTGTCTTTAACGCAATCTTAAAACTGCCGGCTTTAAAATCACACACATGGTTCTTATTGTTAAATTCGTATCCGCCCTCCGGAAACAGAATATAACGCTTTCCCTGCTTTACTTCCTCGGATACCTCATTGATGATCGTCAATGCCTGTCTGACATCCTTCTTATCCAGCCGCTTTCCCTGAAGCAGATCCACAAATTCACGAACCAGTATGGTATTGGACTTCGCCTTATCCATCACAAGCGAACATGGCTCCCTGTGGGTGTAGATAATGCCGAGTGCGTCGTACTTTCCCTGATGATTCGGATACATCATGTAGCCGCCTTCTGTCGGAAGCAGCTCTGTGCCGTAAGATTTTGTGTGGATGCCGCCGGTTACCTTCATCAGGCGAATCACATGGCGCGCCAGCGTGTAGCGCTCCTCTACACTATACTTTTCAGGATGATCCGCCTCCCTGCGCATCTTCGGTATCATATAAGGCGCTCTGAAAAGATTCATTAAAATCACATAGATAAACTTTATCATACGAGATAACTCATCCTCCGTAATTCATATTCTCTGTGCTGCCTTCCCGCACAATATGAGCTCGTCAGAATTCATTATACCGTACTTACCCAAAAAACACAACCGACCGGAGACGCTGCACAAAAAATACCATCTTACTTGAGATGTTCTGCCGAATAATACGGAATGGTCAGATACTGTCCGAAATGAATGTCCCCCGGCAGGATGTGATTGATCGCACAGATCTCCTCCATATATTCGTCCATGCTGTCGTAATCGTCTGTGATATATTCATCTGCGATATTCCAGAGGGTATCTCCCTTCTGGATCTGGATGCTTGTGTAATATTTATAAGAAGGTTCTGCAGGAGCCGCCTGTGTGCGGATCGTTCCCAGCAGGACAGAACCGATCACAATGACGATTAAAACCATCAATCCCAACATGAATGTGCGTCTCTGCGCCTTTACCGCTGCTCTTCTGCTTCTCATAAGAATACCTCCTGTCATGTTAATCGAACGTTCATTCCGAACGTTTGTTGCGAACATTTGTTTATGCTCCTATCATAATACCAGAACATCCGTTTGTCAACAAGAAAATCGAACAAATTTTCGGAATATATGTTTGCATTTTTACGCATGCTGTGTTAAACTAAATTATACATAATAGCATTGGTAATGATTGACAGGAGGTATATGCATGGCATACGGCAAGATCAGCACGAAGCAGAGAGAGATTCTCGAATACATTAAACAGGAGATATTGAATAAGGGATATCCGCCCGCTGTGCGTGAGATCTGCGAGGCAGTTGACTTGAAGTCTACCTCCTCCGTCCACTCCCATCTGGAGACACTTGAGAAGAACGGATACATCCGCCGCGACCCGACGAAGCCGCGTGCGATCGAGATCATTGATGATAACTTTAACCTCACCAGACGCGAGGTTGTCAATGTCCCGATTCTCGGGAATGTGGCTGCCGGTCAGCCGTTACTCGCAGTCGAGAACATTGAGACCTACTTCCCGATTCCGACCGAATTTCTCCCGAACGCGGAGACGTTCATGTTGAGGGTAAAGGGCGAAAGCATGATCAACGTCGGCATCTTCGACGGAGACAATGTGCTGGTTGAGAAGCAGTCGACCGCGCGCAACGGCGAGATGGTCGTCGCGCTGGTGGAGGATTCCGCTACAGTTAAGACCTTTTATAAGGAGGACGGTTATATCCGCCTTCAGCCGGAGAATGACACGATGGATCCGATCATTGTTCCAGATTGCCAGATTCTCGGAAAGGTCATTGGTATTTTCCGTTTTCTTTCCTGATGAAGTTCGGTATTCCTGGAATAAAATGCAGATTCCTATTATAATGTACAAGAAAGAATCCTGCTTTGCAGGATTCTCCGCCTGCGGCGGGTTGCTCTAGCGACATCGCGCGAGTGCACATCCCTGCGGAGCTTTTCTATGTAACAGGAACGAAGTTTCCTATTATATAGAAAAAAGTATGCCCCCTTTCCTGTCAGCCAGAAGGGAGGCATACTCTTTTTACGACACTCTTAAGTTCAAAACACGCATCTATGACCTTTCCGTCTCTCCGGAATCTTACGGATCCGCCGCATCTATGACCTTTCCATTTCTCCGGAATCTTACAGATCAGCCACATCTACGATCTTTCCGTCTCTCCAGATACGCTCCAGATCATAGAATAAACGATCTTCCTTGGAAAAAATATGGACAATGATGTCACCGTAATCCATGAGAATCCAGGTAGAACTAGAATTTCCCTCGATCTGTTTGGTCTTAAGTCCCGCTTTGTATAATGCCTCTTCGCAGGCATCACGCATTGCCTGAATCTGATTCTGATTCGTTCCGTCCGCAATCACAAAATAATCTGCAACCGGTGAAATCTCACGGATATCAATGATCTTAACATCCTCCGCCTTGCGGTCTTCCAAAGCCGCTACTGCTATTTTACAATATTCCTGTGATGTCATTGCATGTTTCCTTTCTATCTGTTCTTTGTTCGTTTTAACAGGTAATCCGTCAAACCGGATCTGTCTGTTCCTTCTGGTACTGCCGGTAGAATTCATAGGCAAGCTGTGTGGAGGGATCTAACGGTCCGCCGACCCTGGAGCGGTATTTCAATGTGTCGCAGAGAATCTCCGCCATACAGGCATCCAGATCTTCAAATGCCAGTTTCCGCACCCTCGGCAGATCTGCGGCCTTGTTCCTTCCCGGCTCGATATAATCCGCAATATAGATGATCTTATCGAGCGTACTCATATCCGGCGCGCCGGTTGTGTGCACCTTGATGGCGTGCAGGATCTCAGGATCTTTTACTTCATAGACCGTCTCTGCCAGATAAGCTCCCAGCTTGGCATGCAGCAGAAACGGGCTCTCATATTCTACGGCATTGATGGGAATGTCATGTTCCTCACAGATCTGAAGCTTCTCATCGTCCGGAATACATTTGGCACAATCGTGGAGCAGACCTGCGAGCATCGCCTGCTCGATCGATGTCTCATAAGCCATCGCCATACATCCGGCGGTATACATGACACCTTTCGTGTGCTCATACCGTCCCTTATCCAACTCTTTTTTTAATCGTTTACGAATCTCATGCTGTTCCATTTTTATTCTCCCAAATTCGATACGCCGTACAGATGATAGCGTTTGATCAGCTCCCACACCTCGCCCGGGAGCATGGCGGGACATTCACCTGTCATGCGAATCTGTGCGCGGATTGCCGTCGAGGAGACATCGGTCCGTCCGCCCGCAAGCGGATAGATCTCAGCCGGAAACAACGCCTTGATGCACCGTATTTTTCCCTCAATCTGCGGCAGTTCTAAGGTATCCCTGACCGCTGCAAGCACGGTGGCATTCTGACAGATGATCTCCGGATGCCTCCACTTGTCAAAGTAGTCCAGGGAATCGGCTCCCATGATAAAGAAGAATTGATCCTCCGGGAACTGTTCCTTTAGATGCTGCAGCGTCTTATACGTATAACTTGTCCCGGAAGACTCTATTTCTATACGTGAAAGCTTAAATGACGCATCATTTTTGATGGCCGCCTGCGTCATTTCCGCGCGCACCTGCGCGGGTGTCATCTCCGCCTCCTCCTTATTCGGAGAGTGCCCTGCCGGTATGAACCACACCTCGTCCAACGCGAACTCCCGGTAGGCGCTCCTTGCAATATTCAGATGTCCCTGATGAATCGGATCAAACGAGCCGCCTAAAATTCCGATCTTTCTCATGCCGGAAGTTCAAACTTGCTGTTTTTCTTCGCCTGGCGGAATAAGATGATCTTCTTGCCGATGACTTTTACAACAGCAGAATGTGTGCGCTCTGCGATGACCTGTGCAATCTCCCGCGGATCATCCGCACAATTCTTTAATACGGAAATCTTAATCAGTTCCCGTTTCTCTAATGCTTCATCCAGCGCCTGGATAATCTCCGGTGTCAGGCTTGCCTTGCCGATCTGAAAGATTGGATCTAAGGTGCTTGCACATCCGCCGAGATAGGCGCGCTGCTTACTTGTCAATTCCATATCCTGCTTCCTCCTCTTTACTTATAATAATCAAATTCAAAACCGTACATGCGCACGGTATCGCCGTCCTCAATTCCCTGTGCCTCCAGGTCTTTTAAAATGCCCTGCTCCTTCATGAACTTCTGGAAGAAAAGAAATCCCTTCTCGGAATCCATATTCGTATAGCCAAGCATCTTCTCGATCTTCGGTCCTTCCACAACGAATGCACCGTCGTCAGCCACCGTAATCGTGTATGGCTCATCCTTAAAGAAACGGAGTGCCGGATCGAATTCAGGCTCATAGACAACCGGCTCCTTGCTGCACTGGTCGAGAAGCTCGCTCACGCAGTACAACAGTTCCTTTAATCCCTTGCCGCTTACGGCAGAAATCGGGAACACACGGATTCCGTCTTTTTCAAAGGTGTCTTTTAACTTCTGGATAATCTCATTCTCGTCCCCGTAGACCGCATCCATTTTATTTGCCGCGATGACCTGCGGCTTTTTTAACAGTGCCGGATCGTAAGCTTCCAGCTCCTTGTTGATCGCGATAATATCTGCCACAGGATCACGTCCCTCGGTGCCGGCAGCATCCACCATGTGGATCATTACCTTCGTGCGCTCGATATGGCGCAGAAATTCAAGTCCAAGTCCAACACCCTCGGAAGCGCCCTCAATCAGTCCAGGAATGTCAGCAATGACGAAACCCTTCGCGCCGTCTAAATCCACCACGCCAAGATTGGGCTGCAGCGTTGTAAAATGATAGTTGGCAATTTTCGGCTGTGCGTTGGTCACGCGCGATAACAGCGTGGATTTCCCGACATTCGGGAAGCCGACCAGACCGACGTCCGCGATTACTTTTAATTCCAGCTTGACTTCAATCTCGATTGAATCTCCGCCCGGCTGCGCATATTTTGGTGCCTGCATCGTCGATGTCGCGTAATGCTGGTTGCCAAGTCCGCCTCTGCCGCCCCGCAAAATGACCTGTCTGCGGTTCTCTCCGGACATATCGGCGATGACCTTGCCGGACTCTGCATCCTTGATCACGGTTCCCTCCGGCACCTTTAAGATGAGATCCTCACCGTTTTTGCCGTGGCAGTTGCGCTTGCCGCCCTCTTCTCCGGGCTGTGCCGCAAACTTTCTGCGATGACGGTAATCCGTCAGAGTGTTTAAACCTTCATCCACCACAAAGATCACGTCGCCGCCCTTGCCGCCGTCGCCGCCGTCAGGACCGCCATCCGGCACATATTTTTCACGGCGGAAGCTCACATGCCCGTCGCCGCCTTTCCCTGATTTTATGATAATTGTTGCTCTGTCTGCAAACATTATATTCTACCTCAATTCAACTTCAGGCAGCAGATGCTGCCACCTACCGAACGGTTACAAATCCAGATACAAGAAGACCCGGCTATAGACGCCTGCCATCAGGTAAGCGCTGCATAGTCGGGTCTACACTCTGCATCTTATTACTCAGCTACTGGATAAACAGAAGCCTGCTTCTTGTCTTTTCCTTTTCTCTCGAATCTTAAGATACCATCTGTCAGTGCGAATAATGTATCATCACCGCCGATGCCTACATTAACGCCCGGATGAATCTTTGTTCCGCGCTGTCTGTATAAAATGTTGCCAGCCTTCACGAACTGTCCGTCTGCTCTCTTAGCGCCTAATCTCTTAGACTCAGAGTCACGGCCGTTCTTTGTAGAACCAACTCCCTTTTTATGAGCGAAAAACTGAAGGTTCATATTCATCATGTTCTACACCTCCCTAAAATTCAGAATGATATAATCATTCCCATAAGTATTCTGTATTCCCTGCAGGCCAAGTACCAGCGACTGCATCAGCAATCCGGCATCGTGACCGGCCGGTGAAGTAAATCGCAGGCGAATCTCGCCATCGTCTTCGTCGGCATCCGTCTCGCATGGTTCGTCGGTAAACAGCCCGATGGAATTGATCGTATTGATAACCAGTGCAGAAATTCCCGCACATACAATATCCTCGCCTTCATCGGCATACCCGGCATGTCCCAGGCAGTCGAAGCCCAAATACTCACCGTCATGATTGCGGAAAATCGTTATCTTTGTCATAACAACCTTCCAGGATTAAGCGTTGATCTTCTCGATCTTAACCTGTGTAAACGCCTGTCTGTGACCGTTCTTCTTGTGATAGCCGGTCTTTCTCTTGTACTTGTAAACAATAACTTTCTTAGATCTTCCCTCTTTTACAACGGAAGCCTCTACAGATGCGTTTGCTACATCAGAACCAACCTTAATTCCGTTGTCGGATACAGCTAAAACCTGATCAAAAGTTACTTTCTCACCAGCTTCTTTA
>OLNP01001136.1_pt1 | contig 23743 bp, 16 predicted proteins | sample 1671951 | NCBI WGS metagenome assembly OLNP01 (sample SAMEA3136629, study PRJEB25190) | human gut metagenome | biome: human gut; feature: human-associated habitat; material: faeces | place: Austria | collected 2013
AGATGGAACGGCGAAGTCATGAGTTTGGAACCTATGTGATGCTTGGTATGAAGAAAAGAAGTCTGTTTCAGATGCTTTTTCTGGAAGATCTGCGAAATATTGTGTATGCGCTTGTGATCGGGATCCCGGGGGCGCTGCTGATCTCGGAACTTACAAGCCTGATTACGGCGAAGCTTGCAGGATTTGGAATTCTGCGTCATCAGTTTACATTTTCCGGTTCGGCTGCATTGTGGACAGTTATTGGGATTTGCGGAATTAAAATGCTTGCCCGGTTTGTGCTTTGCATCAAGCTTTGGAAAAAAGAGGTTTATGAATTGTTATCCCGTGAACAGAAAGAAAAACAGCGTGCATTTTCGCCCATAAAAACGTGTGTGAAGCTGATGATGGGAATCATTCTTCTGGCAGTAGCCTATGGGATCGGATGCGGGCATGAATTCCAGCGCATCCCAATTGCAGGGATATTTTTCCAGCTCCGCACGGAGCATAGTCTCCTCGCCGGGCAGGACGAGCATGACGTCCGGGACCTCCAGCGTGCAGCGGGCGCAGCCCTCGAGCAGCTGCTCGGGATGGTCGCTGCCAAATACGTCAATCAGGATCTTCTTCATGATTCTCCAGCCCAAACTTTTCGGAAAGATTTTTTTTGCGGGCGCGGACGCGCACCGTGTGCATGGTGATCCAGGCATTCTGCAGACCATCGAGCCCCAGCGCGATGCCGATGGCGACGGACGGCGTGAGGAAGCTGGAATACAGCGCCGAAAGGGCGAACAGGCCGCCGAAGCCGAGCAGCAGGGAGGAGCAGAGAATGGCGATCCAGCTCTCCATGCCGAAGCGGCGGGCATCCATCGCGATCTGCAGCTTCATCAGGGCATCCAGAATAACATAGACGCTCAGCAGCACCGGAAGTGTCGGCAGAACGCGCTGCGGCAGGAAGGCCAGAAGCCCTGCCAGCAGGGCGCACAGGATGCCGATGGCAAAATCAAACTGAAAGGCGAGGCGGTAGAGATCGTTGGAGTAGTAGCCGATCATTTTGGCGGCGCCGGTCAGCAGAAATAAAACGGCAAGCACTGTCCGCTGCAGGGATGTGACCTCCGTGCTGGGCAGGAAGATCAGCATCAGGCCCGCCAGAAAGATCAGAAACGAGGCGGCCGTATTGGTGATTTTGGCCAGCTTGACCAGATTGTCGTTTTGCTTCATGGCTGTTTGTTCCTTTCCGCACCGCCGCGCCACTGCGCGCGGGCGAGAATTTCATAGACACGGGGATCGACCATCGGCCGCTGCACCCCGGCAAGCGTCTGCTCCGAGAGCGTTCCCGTTTCGGCATATTCCCGGCCTGCCGCCTCGAAGGCCTGCAGACGGCGGGCCCGCGGCCCGTCCAGCTTTTCCACCGGGAGCAGCTCGCCCTGCGGGAAAAACAGGGGCGTATAATTCCGGCCGCTGCACAGCCGGTCGAGCTGGGCCAGCAGCGCTTCATACATGGGCGCGGCCTCCGTATAGCCGCATGAGGAGATGACGACGAGCTTCTTGCGCCGCAGCGCCGGGTCCCGCAGCGTCTGGAACGAACAGTGCCCGCCCTCCGGCGTCTGGCCGTGGTATGGCTCCATCAGGCTGATCGTCCGATCCAGCAGGGCTTTGAGCTGAGCGGGAAGACCAAAATAATACAGGGGGAAGCTCGCAATCAGCACGTCTGCCCGGCGGAACTGTCCGACAAAAGCAGAGAAATCGTCCGCAATCGTGCAGGGGGCGCCGCTGCGCCAGCAGGCCATGCAGCCCCGGCAGGGCTCGATGCGGTTTTCTGTCAGAGAAAACGTCTCAAACGGCCAGCCTGTACCCTGCAGAAAGGCGCGGGAAAGTCGCAGCGTATTGCTGGCAGCGCCGCGCGGGCTGCCATTGAGCAGCAGAGCCTGCATGTTGATTTCCTCCTGTGTTTTGCGAGGCTCAAAAAAACACTCCTATAGCATAGCGGGTCAGCCTCTGCAAGTCATCATTCATTCCCGGGGCGATGTGCAAAATTCATACACTCCGGCATATTTGTATGGTATTCAGGTGCGCGGATGAGCGGCGCTGAATTCCAGCGCATGGCGCACCGTGCCCTCGAACAGCTGGGCGACGCGGCGAAGCTCTGCCTCGAGCGCGACGTCGGAGCGGCCCGTCAGCCATTCCTCCAGCAGACCGTAGAGGGCATGGCAGCAGATATCGCAGATGAGCTTGCGGTCCTGCTGGCTGTAGTCCAGATCGCGGACGTTCTGCTCGATATAGCGGTCCGTCAGCTCGGAGATGACCTTGCTGAGGTAGACGCGCATGGCATCCTGACATTTCGACTGGAAAATATGACGGCCGATCTGCGGCGAATCGGTGAGAAAGCTGAGCATATCGAGCAGCATGGTCTCCCACGAGGCCCCGCCTGCGGGGACGGACAGCGCCCGCTCGATCTCGGACTCCAGCACGTCGCTCAGCAGATCGTAGATGTCTTCGTAATGGTAATAAAAGGTATTGCGCGTCAGCCCGCAGTCCTCGACGATATCGCGGACGGTGATCTTGTCCAGCGGCTTGACGGCCAGAAGTGCCCGGAACGACTCGGTGATGGCGCGCTTGGTGATCTGCTGCTTCATCCGGACTCTCCTTTCCGTGCCGCGCGGCTTCGGGCTGCGACGGCAAGTTTCTGCATTCGACAGCATTCAGTGTAGCACATGAATTAAAATTTTTCAACTTCGGCAGGAAAAAACAACATTTTCCGTTAAGAATTCACCGGCTGCGCGGTATGGGTGAAAGGAGGTATACGGCAACATGGAACAAGACGTTCTCATCGCGCTGCTGTCGCTGGCCGGAACGCTGACAGGCACCCTCGGCGGGATCCTGACCTCGGCCCGGCTGACAAATTATCGGATCGAGCAGCTCGAGAAAAAAGTGGACCGTCACAACGGCTTCGGAGAGCGCATCCCGGTCCTGGAGGATCGGGTCACGGCGATCTCGCACAGAATGGACTGCCTGGAAGGGGGGAAGACATGAAGGATCGGTTATCCGCTTTGCTGACGGTCAAGTCGCTCGTCACGGTGACGCTGACGGGGGTCTTTGCCGCGCTTGCGCTGCAGCGGTGTGTCTCGGCGCAGGAATTTCTGACCGTGTTTACGGTCGTCATCAGCTTTTATTTCGGAACACAGCATGAAAGGAGCAATGCAGCATGAAAATTTGTCTCGATGCCGGCCATGGGACCGGCCAGAATCAAAGCCCCGCACGGTGCGGCTACTTTGAGGGCGACCGGATGTTTACGCTGCAGCACCTGCTGCAGCAGGAGCTGGAGGCCTACGGTGTGACCGTGGTCTGCACGCGCGCCGCGCGGCAGGACGACCCGCCGCTCTATACCCGCGCGCTGGCGGCGAAGGACTGCGATCTGTTCCTCAGCCTGCACAGCAACGCAGCGGGAAACGGGGTCTGCGAAAGTGTGGACTATCCCGTCGTCTTTTATCCGGTCAGCGGGAAGGGAATCGGCCTGGCTGCCGAGCTGGCGGAGTGCATCCATAAGACGATGGGAACGCTGCAGTCCGCGCAGACGCGCGTCCGCTGGAACAGCGCGCACAACGCCGATTATTACGGGGTCATCCGCTTCACGGCAGCCTTCGGCGTGACCGGGATGATCCTGGAGCACAGCTTCCACACGAACACGCGCATGACGACCTGGCTGCTGGACGACGAAAATCTCAAACGGCTGGCAGCTGCGGAGGCAGCTGTTCTTGCGGAGCACTACGGCCTGAAAAAAACCGCAGACGAGCCGCAGCGGGCGGAGACGGTGTGCTATCATCTGCTCTCCGACGTGCCGCAGGGCGATTACCGCACCGTGCTGGACAAGCTGATCGCGGCGGACATCCTGCGTGGCCGCAGCGGAACGGGAGAGGAGCGGGTGCTGGACCTGACGGAGGACAGCGTCCGGCTTCTCGTTCTTCTGGACCGCGCAGGCGCGTTCGGGAGTTGACAGCGGGCCAAAGCCGCTGTAAAATCAGAAACAGAAAACAGAAAGAAAGCGGAGGAAACGGCATGGATCGGATCATGGAACAGCTGCGGGCCTATCGCCCGTGGAACGAGCAGGAGGAGGCGGACTGCGCGGAGCTGCTGCGGCGGCTCGGGCAGGGGGAGGACCTGTGGACGCGGGAGAACCGCTCGGCCCATCTGACGGCCTCCGGCTGGATCGTCAGCCCGGAGCGCGACCGTGTGCTCATGGCCTATCACAATCTCTATGACTCCTGGTCCTGGCTCGGCGGCCATGCCGACGGCGACCATGATCTTCTGGCTGTCGCTCTGCGGGAGGCACAGGAGGAGAGCGGGCTTTCCGCTGTGCGCGCCGTCAGCCCGGAGCTGTTCTCCGTGGAGATCCTGCCTGTGGACGGGCACGAAAAGCGCGGGCACTATGTGCCGTCACACCTGCACCTGAACGTGACATATCTGCTGGAGGCGGACCCGGCGCTGCCCATCCGCTGCAAGCCGGATGAGAACAGCCGCGTGGGTTGGTTCGGCCTGGATGAGGCCGTGGCGGCTTCGTCGGAGCCGTGGTTCCGCGAGCGCATCTATTCCAAGCTCAATGCCAAGCTCTGCGCGGGCTGGCCCAAATAAATACGGAAAACAATGCGGCAGAGGCGAAAAGGCCCCTGCCGGTTTTTATGCTTCTGTGCCTTACAGCCTGCCGAGCGGCACGGCGATCCCCGTTCGGGTGCGGTTTAGCCCCACATTGCGGAGAGCGTGGGAATGATCTGCTTTTTACGGGACATGACGCCCGGCAGAAACACGACGTTGTTCTTGGCCTCGCTGGAGAAGGCCTGCTGGATCGTCTCCTCGTCGCCAAGGTAGATGAGCTGCGTGCCTTCGAGCAGCACGTCCGTCAGCATGAGCAGCATCAGGCTGTAGTGCCGCTCCTGCATGGTCTGCTGCATGATATCGAGGAACTCCTGCTTGCGCTCGAGGATGTGCGCGGAATTCACGCAGGTGATCTGGCCGACGCCGAGATCGTGGCCCGCGATGTGGAAATCCTTGAAGTCCGTGAACAGCAGCTCCTCCGGCGTCTTGTCATCCGACCACGAGGCGGAGAAGATCTGCTGGCCCAGCTCCTCGAGCGAGACGTTGGCGATGCGCGCCATGCGCTCGGCCATACTGCGGTCGCGCTGGGTGCAGGTGGGGGACTTGAACATGACGGTATCCGAGACGATGGCGGCTGCCATCATGCCTGCGAGCTTTTCCGAGGGCATGAGGCCCTTTTCCTGATACATCGTGGCGATGATGGTCGTGGTGCTGCCGACCGGCTCGTTGCGGAAATAGATGGGATTGCCCGTCTGGATGTCCGCAAGGCGGTGATGATCGATGATCTCCAGAATTTCCGCCTGATCGAGGCCGGGCACGGACTGGGCCGCCTCGTTGTGATCGACGAGCACGACACGCTTGCGCTTCGGGCGGATCAGATGGTAACGGGAGAGCGTGCCGACGACGCGGTCGTTTTCATCCAGAATGGGATAGCAGCGGTAGCGGCTTTTCAGCATACCCTCGCGGACGTCGTCGACAAAGTCGTCGAGATGGAAGCACTCGAGGTCCTTCGTGCGGCAGATGCGGCTGATGGGCAGTGACTGATACAGCAGGCGGACGGCGCGGTAGGCATCGAACGGCGTGGAGATGATGACGGTGTCCGTCGGCGCATTGCGGAGCTGCTCGTCCAGCTCGGCCTGACAGACGATGACGCAGCGGGCGTGCTGCTCGATGGCGCGGCGCACCATGTCCGGCTGGTGGCCGCAGACGATGATGCTGCCGCTGCCGGAGAACAGCAGATTGTCACAGCTCTGCGGCAGGGCGATGCACACGTCGCCGCTGATGGAATCCACAAGATCGCCCGCTTCGTTCAGGATACGGCCCTCGAGCACGCTGAGCACATTGAACAGCGGAACGGCGTCAATGTGCGGATGCTCGATGGACTGCATGTCGCTGGCGGCGATGTCGCCGGAGGAGAGCATGCCGAACAGTGTGCCGTCCTCATTTGTGATGGGCAGGGCGGCGATGGACGTGTCCGTCGACAGAGCGGCCCACGCGCGGCTGATGGTCACACCGGAGGAAAGCGCGGGCGGCGTGTCATAGTCGAGGTCGCGCACCTGCGTGCGCATGGTCTTGATCCAGACCGGGGCAGGGAAGCCGAAGCGGTCGAGCACGAGCTGCGTCTCGTCGCTGACGTGGCCGAGACGGGCGGCGCGGTACTCCCGGTCGCCGAGTGCATTGCGCAGCGCGGCGTAGGCCATGGCGGAGACGATGGAGTCGGTATCCGGATTCCGATGGCCGGTGACGTAAATGGGATCCATGGGCAGCCTCCTTCGGCAGCGCAGCTGCGCCGCCGTTCATTTTTCGATTATGGTATTATCCTACCCCGATTTCGGCGTTCTGTCAATGTCGGAATGCAGCTTTTTCCGGCTTCGATGGTCTGAATATGATGAAAACGTTTGCAAAATGTAGGTAAGCAGTACACATGGCAGTCTTGCATGAAATCATGCAGGTTATGCTGATATTACGGCATATGAAAGGATAATCATGCGGGAAACTGTGAAAGAATTCCTGCAAGTATGCACGACGAGCAAAAAACATAAGGAAATGTATTCAAATTTTAGCGCATTTTTATCTTGACTGCACTTTGCGGCACTGCTACAATAAAGTATGGCCTAACGTCCGGTTTATCGAAAAGGGCCTGCGGGACCTTTTCGGCAAGCCGGGCGTATTGTCATAACAAAGAAAGGAAGGTTGATTCGATGAGAAAACAGAAGCTTCGGCAGCTATTGGCTGTCCTCCTGACGCTCTGCCTGCTGCTCGGCTGCGTTCCCGCAGTGTTTGCAGCAGACCAGACGAAGGAGCTGGAGCTGCAGCAGACGCCTGTTTCCATCTCTCCTGAAAATGAGAATGTGGAAACGGACGCAGCGGACGAGCCCGCGCCGGAGGAAACGGTGCGCGTGATCATCCGCTTCCGCAGCGATCCCCTGACCGAGCACGGCTATTCGACCCGCGGTCTCGGCAGCAACGCTGCGGCACTGGCCTACAGTGACCGCCTGCAGAAGGAGCAGCGCACGCAGCTCAAGGCCATTTCGGCGGAGCTCGGCGTGACGCTTCCCGTGCGCTACCAGTTCACCATCGGCGTGAACGGCGTTGCCACGAGTGTGCCCTACGGCGAGGTGGAGGCGATCCGCGCCATGGACGGCGTTGAGAGCGTCTATGTGGAAAATCAGTACGAGCCGGATGTCGACGAGCCCAACACGGCTACGGCAGGCACGATGATCGGCTCCTATAACGCCTGGGCCGACGGCTACACCGGCGCAGGCAGCCGGGTCGCCATCATCGATACCGGCCTGGATATCGACCACCCGAGCTTTGACGAGAGCGCGTTCCTCTATGGCCTCGAGCGCTCCGCGGCCCGCTTCGGTAAGCAGGTCTCCGATTATGATCTGATGACGGAAGAGGACATCACGAAGGTCCTGCCCCGTCTGCATGCATCGGAGCGCATGAGCGGCCTGACGGCCGATGAGCTCTACCGCACGGCCAAGATCCCCTATGCGTTCAACTACATCGATGAGGATCTGGACGTCACCCATGACAACGACGCGCAGGGCGACCACGGCACGCACGTTGCCGGTATCGCCACCGCGAATACCTATGTCTGGACGAAGGACGCCGACGGCGATCTGCACGCGGCCCGCCAGAAAAACGGCGTGGTCGGCGTGGCGCCGGATGCGCAGGTCCTGCCGATGAAGGTCTTCGGCAAGGGCGGCGGCGCGTATGATTCGGACTATATGGCGGCCCTCGAGGACGCCCTGCTGCTCGACTGCGACACGGTCAACCTGTCGCTCGGCTCGTCCGTCTCCGGCCATACCTTCAGCGATAACGACGAGCTGTTTGCCAGCCTCCAGGACACGGACACCGTCGTGACCATCTCCGCCGGCAACAAGTTCAGCTATGCGCAGTACAACAATACCGGCACGAAGATGCAGCTCACGCAGGACACCGTGATCGACACGGTCGGCTCTCCCGGCTCGTTCGGCAATGCGTTCACCATTGCCTCGACTGACAACTCCGGTCTGACGGGCGTGATGCCGGTGTTCAACGGCGTCGGCACGTCCTACAATGATACCTCCGAGAACTACGGCGCCTATGCGTTCACGACGCTCGATACCTCGGCGGACAAGTCCGGCACGACGTATGACTACGTCTTCCTTGGCGACCCGACGACGGGCGAGGATATCTTCGGCGCGGACGAGAGCTTTGAGGGCCTCGACCTCACCGGCAAGATCGTCCTGATCTCCCGCGGCGGCGGTGTTTCGTTCTATGTCAAGGCGAACAATGCCGTGAAGGCCGGTGCGGCCGCTACCGTCATTTATAATAATGACAGCGCCAACAATCTCAACATGAACCTGACGGGCTATGAGTACAAGAACCCTGCCGTCCTCATCCCGATGATCAGCGCCGAGAGCATTCTCGCCGCCTCCGAGAAGGACGAGACGACCGGCCTGTACGGCGGAAAGATGGTCGTTGCCAATCAGGTCCGCACCGTGACAGATGTCCCCGGCGGCTTTGTGCCGAGCGACTTCTCCTCCTGGGGCGTTCCCGGCAACCTCGACCTGAAGCCTGAGATCACCGCCCCCGGCGGCAACATCTGGTCCACCCTGACGGATGGCACCTACGGCTCCATGTCCGGTACGTCCATGTCCGCGCCGAGCGTGACCGGCATGGCGGCAGTCGTTGCGCAGTATCTGCGCGAGACCGGCCTTGCCGAGCAGGAGGGCATGACGGTTCGCGCCCTGTCGCAGGCACTGCTCATGTCCACGTCCAGCCCGCTGAAGCAGGATAACGGCGTGGAATATTCGCCCAGAAAGCAGGGCTCCGGCTTTGCAAACGTCTATCATGCCGTGACGACCCCGGCCTATCTGCTGACGGACAGCAAGGATGTGACCGACGGCAAGGTCAAGGTCAACCTCGGCGACGATCCCGACCGCACGGGCGAGTATACCTTTGACTTCACCATCAACAATCTCTCGGATAAGGCTCTTGCCTATGTGCTCCATGCCGGCATCAACACTATGGCGGTCGAGGAGATCGAGGGTGAGAACTATATGTCCGATACGGCCCGTGTCCTGAGCCCGAAGGTCACCTTCGACGTCGAGGGCGGCACGAGCTACCTCTATGACCTGAACGGCGACGGCGCCATCGACGAGAACGATGCCCTCGTGCTCCTGCAGGTCGCAAACGGCACGCATGACGCGCTGCCCGAGGCCGATACCGCCAAGTACGACTTCGACGGCGACGGCGCTCTCACTACGGCGGATGCCCAACTCTATCTGGCCGGTCTGCACAATGAGCCGGAGAGCCCGAACGTCTACGCCGCTGCCGTGACGGTCCCCGCCAGCGGCTCCGTCTCCGTCAAGACAACGGTGAAGCTCAGCGAGGCCGACCGTGCTTACTTCGCAGAATACTATCCGAATGGCTGCTATGTCGAGGGCTATGTCTACGCCTCCGATCCGACGGAAGCCGAGGCCGAGCTGTCTCTGCCGATCCTGGCCTACTACGGCAGCTGGACGGATGCCTCCATGTTCGATAAGTACATCACCCTGCGCGACAGCGTCGATCCGGATGCCGTCGGCTACACCACGACGCAGTACGCCAACGCGCTCGTCCTGCGCGGCTCCGGCTCCTCCTCGGCCTACTACCTTACGGCGAACCCCTACGGTCAGGCTGCGGAATTCCTCGCCGACCGCACGGCCATCAGCTCCACGTCCGGCATGCAGCTCTATGGCGCATACGCCAGCCTGATCCGCAACGCGGGCGGTGATCTGAATGCCGTCATCTCCAATGCGGAGACCGGCGAGGTCTATGCAAGCGTTGATCAGGGCGTGCAGTTCGGCGCTTACTACAACACGAGCGCAGCGGCCTGGGGCAACAACATGATCGCCATCCCGCTGAGCTGGAACGTGACGGACAAGAACGGTGGTCCGCTGCCCGAGGGCACGAAGATCAAGGTCACTGTGAATGCCATCCCGGAATACAACTGGGACCGCGCCACGAAGACCGTGAAGGGCACGCTCGGCGCGGGCGCTTCCTGGACGACGGAGCTCACGGTCGATAACACCGCTCCGGAGCTGACCGGCGCGAGCTACACCCGCGATTTCGTGACTGGCGAATCCAGTCTGCGGGTCACCGCGAAGGACAACCGCTATGTGGCGGCCATCCTCGTGACGAATGCCCGCCAGACGCAGGTCCTTGCCCGTCAGGCCGTTGATCAGACCGAGCTCGGCGTGGAATCCACGGTCACGGTCGACACCTCCGGCGTCACCGGCTCCGAGGTCTGTGTCATTGCCGTCGACTATGCTGGCAACATGGCAGGCTATAAGATCAAGCTCAACGGCAGCGAGGAAGAGGAGATCGATGCGGACAGCTTCTATGCCAACAACGCCTACGATTCCTCCTGGATCGCCTTCAAGGCCGGTTCGATGGACACTGCCAAGACCGTGGCGCAGGGGGCGATCTATGCTGCCGACTGCGTCGAGGATCATGTCTTTACGATCGACAGCAGCGCCCGCTTCTGCGTCGCTCCGCTGAACGATCTGGAGAACCAGACATACATCGAAACGCTCAGCCTGCCGAGCAATGCGCTCGATATGGCCTACAACTACGCAGACGGCAAGCTGTACGTCCTGTGCACGCAGAACCGCCTGTACTCCATCGACCCGCTTATGGGCACACTGGAGATGGTCGGCACCATCCCGATGTCCGCCGGCCTGAGCTTCATGACGCTGGCCTGCGCGACAGACGGCACGTTCTATGCCGCGACCTACAGCGACTATAACTCCCGCCTGTACAAGTTCGTCCTGACGGACGAGGGCTTCACGGTCACGCCGTTCCCGAAGACGACGGGCATGAAGGTCGCATTCCTGCAGTCCATGACCTACGACCATAACACCGGCAAGCTCTATCACGCCAACTACGGCGCGAAGACCTATTACACCACCCTCATTTCCTATGACCTGACGACCGGCGAAGCCACCGTGCTCGATGAGCTCTATCAGGCAGAGCTGTGCGGCCTGTTCATCCCGCGCAAGAGCGGCTCCATGTTCGGTCCGTCCGAAAAAGTCCAGGAGATCTCACTGAGCCAGGAGAGCCTCGACCTCATCAAGGGCAGCAGCGCCACGCTGGAGGTCTCCGCGAAGCCGTGGACGGTCGTGAACCGTGACTGCACCTGGACAAGCTCCGATGAGACCGTCGCCAAGGTGGAAAACGGCGTCGTCAAGGCCGTCGGCGCAGGCACCTGCACCATCAAGGCAGCCTCCGTTCTGGACCCGAGTGTCACGGATACCTGCACCGTGACGGTCAAGGAGGTCGACCATGACCTCAGCGCCGTCATCTGGGATGCGGACAGTCAGTCCTGGTTCAGCACGTTCAACACGAAGACGATCCCGAATTACAAGAAGCTGACCGAGCAGGCCAGCCGCCAGCAGATCATGGCCGCGGCGACCGATACCGCCGGCATTACTTACGCCGCCTCCTATGAAGAAAAGGACGGTAATCTTTACTCGACTCTCTATCAGGTCGGAAAGGATTACAGCCTGACGAAGATCGGCGATTCCGAAGTTGGCTATACCGATATGACGTTCGCCGAGAAGCTCAATGGCGGCACGATGCTTGCAACCTGTGGCAAAAGCATCGTCACGGTCGACACCGCAACCGGTGCTTACACTGCGGGCTGGAATCTCTCCACACTCTTCTCCGCGAACCTCGTCGGCATTACCTATCTCAACACCGTCAACGACACGACGAATGGCGTGACTGACAACTGCCTGGTGCTTGACGCAGACGGCAAGGTCTGGGCCATGGGCTTCTACGGCGACGGCGACAACCTGCACTGCACGCTGCCGCAGCTCGTTGCCGACCTCGGCATCACGGCGAGCAGAGCCTTCTTCTGCTCCATCGCGACCGACGGTGCTTACCTCTATGCCACGATCCTGAACGGCTCGCAGTCCGAGCTGGCCGTTCTCGACCTCAAGACCGGCGCGGCTGCCGACCTCGGCAGCTTCAATGCGGACGTCTGGCCCGTTGTCGGCCTGAGAACGGACCGCGTGACGATCGTCACCTCCGCATCCACCTCCTCCGCCATGGAAAGCACCGACTCCCTGCCTGCACTGCAGGAGGCGCAGATCGAGGCGCTTCCCGTGACGGCACGCTGAAGAAAGGATGAGGCAAGTCATGATGAAACGAATCATTTCCTGCCTGCTCGTCTGCTTCCTGCTGCTCGGGCTCTGCCCGGCAGCGCTGGCAGCTGCAGGCTCTCCCACCGCGACTGCAGCCGTAACGGCGAACGCGCAGGGCTCTGCGACGGTCGTCCTCACGGTCAAGGCGGGCAGCGGCTCGTCCCACGGCCGCGTGACTGCAACGATGCCTGCCGGCCTGACGCTGGCAAGCGCCCGCTCCCTGCTGGGCAGCGAAGGCATTGCCGACCTGTCGAGCACGAAAACGTCCCTGCGCTTTGCCTGGGCCTGCTATGCGGACCTGAAGAAGGATACCGCTGCGCTTGAGCTGAAGCTCACGGGAAAGCCCGGCGTCTATGCGCTGCAGCTTTCCCTCCCGGAGACAAAGGAGACGGTCTCCGTCTCGGTCGAGATCCCCGGCGTGTTACGCGACGTTTCCGCTGACGACTGGTTCTTCAACGCGGTCTATGACGCATACGGCCGCGGCCTCATGGTCGGCGAGTCCTCCGATCTCTTTGCCCCGAACGACAGCATGACCCGCGCCATGCTCATCACGACGCTGTACCGCATGTCCGGCTCTCCGGCCGTGACGGGCGAGAACCCGTATTCCGACGTTCCTGCAGGCAGCTACTATGAGAAGGCTGTCATCTGGGCCATGCAGAAGGGCGTTGCCAACGGCATGGGCGGCGGCAAGTTCGAGCCGGACACCCGCGTGACGCGCCAGCAGGCCGTGACAATGCTCTATCGCTACGCCGTGAAGATCGCAGGCATCCGGACGGATGAGCGTGCCGAGCTCGGCCGCTTCACCGACAGCGCGAAGATCAATGCCTACGCGATCACCGCGATGCGCTGGGCTGTCGGCTCCGGCCTGATGAAGGGTTACCCCGACAATACGCTGCAGCCGAACGGCACACTGACGCGCGCCGAGGCCGCAACGCTTCTTGTCTGGCTGGCTGCGAAGATTTGATGATCCCCGCGCGGGGGCTGCGGCCCCCGCTCCGGATCCCGTGTTGTAACTCACAACAGAAAGGACAGAATCTATGAGTATTCGCAAACGCGCCCTGTCCCTGCTTCTGGTTCTGGTCATGCTGCTTGGCGTTCTGCCTGCCGGCGCTGCCGCGGCGGAGGTCTATCAGGATGTGCCGTCCGGGCATTGGGCCAGCGATTATATTGCGCGCGTCGCGGAGCAGGGCCTCATGGTCGGCACCTCTGACACGACGTTCGCTCCGGAAGAGACGATCACCCGCGCCATGTTCGTAACGATCCTGGCGCGCTATGCCAAGGCAGAAACGGACAACAATGCTGAAACGGCGTTCACGGATGTCCCCGCCGGGCAGTATTACACCGGCGCCGTTGCCTGGGCTGCGGCTAACGGCATCGTCAACGGCACGAGCGCTGTGACGTTCGCTCCGAACGATCCCGTGACCCGCGAGCAGATGGCAGCCCTGCTGTACCGCGCCATGCGCTTCCTCGGGAACAAGTGCCCGCAGGACGGCAAGCTCGACGCCTTCTCCGATGCCTCCGCGCTTTCGGACTGGGCCGTTGAGGGCATGATCTGGGCTGCCGGCGCAGGCCTGTTCGGCGGCTTTGAGGACGGAACGCTCCGTCCGCAGGAGACCGCCACCCGCGCGCAGGCCGCAAAGGTCTTCTGCGTGCTGCTGGACTATTCGGAGCAGCCCGAGCCGACGGAGCCTTCTGCCGAGCCGACGGAGCCCTCCGAGGAGCCGACGCAGGAACCGACTGCGGAGCCGACCGATCCCACTGAGCCGACGGAGCCGGAGACCGGCTTCACCGTTACGTTCAAGGGCGAGGGCGGCTATGCCAAGGTCAACGGTGAGAAGGTCACGTCCGTGACGCTCGAGCCGGGCGTGAACTGGCTGAACTTCAACCTCTACGGCGATCACAGCGAGGGCTTTGATCTCGATCAGGTCGCCGCCTCCTCCGGCACGCTGCAGCGCGTGCGCTCCGAGTTCATCCTCCGCGACATCACCGAGGATGTGACCGTCACGTTTACGACGACCGGCATGATCGTCACCGTGACGTTCGTCTCCAAGCAGGTCGCCACGGTCACACCCGAAAAGGTGCAGGTGCCCTGGGGCCAGACCGTTGAGCCCGCCACGGCGGAGCGCAGCGGCTATACGTTCGTCAGCTGGACGACGGAGGACGGCACACCGTTTGACTTCTCCCAGCCCGTTCGTGAGGACGTGACACTCTATGCGACTTGGAAGGTTCGCATGTACGTTGTGACATACTATGACGGCGAAAACGTGCTCTACACGCAGGAATACAGCTACGGCTCCATCATTGACCGCCCGACTTCTCCGAGCAAGGAAGGCTACCTGTTCACCGGCTGGTTCAAGGATCCCGAGCTGACGCAGATGTTCGACTTCATCGACCGCTGCCGCGGCGATATGAGCCTGTACGCCAAGTGGCGTGAGGACGATCGCTCCGACTATATCTACCTCGACGGCACGGACGGCGATGATGCGAACGACGGCACGACCGAGGAGAGCGCCGTCAAGACCTTCGAGCGTGCAAAGTCGCTGCTCGCAGAGAGCAAGAATCCCGTCATCCTGATCTGCGGCACCGTGACCATTACGCAGGACACGACGTGGACCATGGCCGATCTTGAGGGCGGTAAGGTCATGCGTGCAGGCTCCTTCACGAAGCGCATGATCGTCATCGAGCCGGAGGCCGAGGACGCTTCCGCAACGCTGACGCTCGAGAACATCACGCTCGACGGCGGCGCGACCATGTGGCCGGAGCTGCTGACGCAGAATATGGTCTGGTACATCCTCGATATCGAGGCCGGCGGCCGCCTTGTCCTGAACAGCGGCGCGACGGTGCAGAACTCCGCGGCATCGTCCCGTATGGTCGGCGGCGCGATCTATGTCACCGGCAGCGGCTTTAACTGCGGCACGGTAGAGATGAACGAGGGCGCCAAGATCATCAATAACTACGGCGGCTATATGTCTGCGATCGCCGGTTCCGCCGGTGCGCATATCACGATCAACGGCGGTCTCATCTCCGGCAACAAGGCAACGAACACCGGCACGACCCTCCCGCACCGCGGCTCCGCCGTCGGCGTGAGCAGCGGCGAGGCCAACGCTCCCGGCATCCTGACGATCAACGGCGGCATCATCGAGAACAACAAATCCCTGAAGGGCTGTGCCGTCAGTCTTGCCCAGCATGCGGTCGGCTATCTCAACGGCGGTATCATCCGCAACAACGTCTCCGGCACCTATGCGGCTCTTGTTGCCTACGGTAACTCCGGCAGCTCGACGTGGTACCTCAACGGCGGTACGATCGAGAACAACACGCCGGGTGCAGGCTACCCCGACGATCAGGTCGCCATGCTTGAAAAGTCTCAGGTCGTCTTTGGCGCCGAAAAGGATGCCCTGACGTTCTCCGGCTTGTATCTGAACACCGAGAGAGGAGCGCTCCCGGTCGCCATCGCCAAGCCCCTGAGCAATGTGACGGGCGGCGGCGTCCGCGTGACCCTCGACTACATGGGCACGGATATCGTTCTGGCCATCGGCTACGGCACCTATAAGCTCACAGCCGAGGATACGAAGGCCTATCAGCTGGTCAACTCTCTCGACCCGTATTACAAGGCGGAGATCGACGCGGCGAACAACCGTTACTGCGTTGTTTCCGCGCAGGTTATCGGCGCCGAGGTCTACATGAACGACAGCACGATGTCCACGAACCCCGGCAATGATGCCAACGACGGCCTGACGCCGCAGACGCCGGTCGCCACCTTCGCGCGCGCCAAGGAGATTCTGAAGGCCAACGCCAAGGAGAAGGGCGACAACATCATCTACATTATGAACGGCGGCACGCTGGAAGCGGGCACGAGTGAGGTCTGGTCCCTCGAGGGCATTCCGAACGCCATGCTTTCCCGCTATCTCAACGGCAGCACCGGCTCGGCCGTCTGGGTCGAGGGTGAACTGACGCTCGAGAATATCACGCTCGACGGCCTGTACATGTATACCCCGCAGACGCGCTCAACGAGCGCCTTTGTCCGTGTGGATGAAGGCGGCACGCTGAACGTTAAGGCCGGTACGGTCGTGCGCAACATGCGTGGTTCCTCGCAGGTCTTTGTGTGGTCGTTCAGCCGTGCAGGCAAGACGAACACGGTCAACGTTGAGGACGTGACGGTCACGAACTGCCAGACCTACAGCTCCAGCAACAGCGAGACCGGCGGCGCTTCCGTTTTCGCCATGTACGGTCAGAGCGGCAGCAGCGTTCTGAACCTGAAGAACGGCACGTTCACGAATAATCAGGCCAGGCTGGTCCATGTGAACGGCGGCGGTACGCACACGATCAACATCGAGAATGCGACGTTTACGAACAACTCCGTCAAGGGCTGCGGTGCGATCTTCCTGATGGATCAGTCGAATGCGGGCAACGCCTCTGCGATCAACGTCTACGGCGGCACGTTCACGGACAATGCCTGCCTGCTGAGCAGCACGTCCTACGGCTCCGGCTCCATCGCCCGCCTGAAGTCTCCGGGTGCACTGCACTTCTACGGCGGCACGTTTGCCAACAACACGACTGCAGCCGACAAGAACTATGAGGGCATCTATCTGCGCGACGTTTCCCAGAAGCTCGGCTCCAATGTCTATGTGCACAAGCTCTCTGCGGACCTGAACGTGTACCTGACGCCCTACAGCGCCAAGGTCTTCATGAGCCGCATCGTCGTCGACAGCGCCCTGACACATATGATCTCCGTGTATATCGCGGATAATCGCGTCCCGGCTAAGGGCATGCCGTTCGTCGTTGGCACGGACGAATACAAGCTCAGCGAGGCTGATCTGGCCATGGTCAAATCGGCCAATCCGAAGGCGACGTTCTACCTTGATACCGAGAACAACGCCATCTGCATTGCCAAGGCAGAGTGATTACTCTCCATTACATCCCCGCGCGCCCCGGCTTCGGCCGGGGCGCTTTTGCGTGCAGATTTACCAGATCCTTCCGCGCATGCAAGCCAACGTGCAAAATATTTGCCGAAATATGCGCCGTTTTTTGCAAAAACCATTGAGCTTTTGGAAAAGAGCTGTTATAATAGTGCGCACTGAGCGGGCCGCGCTGCGGCCTGCCCCGCGGCGGATGCCGCGCAGAAAACCGAAATAACGCAGCAGAAGGGAAGTATTTCCATGAAAAAGCCGACGCTGGTCGTGATGGCGGCGGGCATGGGCAGCCGGTTCGGCGGCCTGAAGCAGATGACGCCCATTGATCCGCAGGGCAACAGCATCATCCAGTATTCTCTGTATGACGCGCGCCTTGCCGGGTTCGACAAGGTCGTTTTTATCATCAAGCACGAGATCGAGCACGACTTCCGCGAGAAGGTCGGCCGCGGCGTTGAGCCGTATTTTGACGTTTCCTATGTCTTTCAGGAGCTGACGTCCTGCCTGCCGCAGGGCTTTACCGTGCCGGAGGGCCGCACGAAGCCCTGGGGCACGGGCCACGCCGTGCTGTGCGCGCGCGACGTGATCGACGGGCCATTCGCCGTCATCAACTCCGACGATTTTTACGGTCGCGGCGCGTTCACGGCCATCGGCGGCTTCCTGACCGGGCAGCATGCCGATAATGCCTATGCCATGGTCGGCTACCGCCTGCACAACGCCATGACGGAGCACGGCTCCGTGGCCCGCGGCGTCTGCGAGCTGCGCGACGGCTACCTTACCGGAATCACGGAGCGCACGCACATCGAAAAGCGCGGCGACGACGCGGCCTTTACGGAGGATGGCGAGCATTTCACCCCGCTGTCCGGCGATACGACCGTCTCCATGAACTTCTGGGGCTTCACGCCGCGTATTCTCGACGAGCTGGCGGCCGAGTTCCCGCGTTTCCTGCAGGAGTCCGTGTCCGTTAACCCGTTGAAGGCGGAGTTCTATCTGCCGACGGTCGCCAACAACCAGCTTGCCGCCAACCGCGCCACGGTTCGCGTTCTCCACACGGACGAGAGCTGGCACGGCGTGACCTATCGCGAGGACCTTGCCTCCGTGCAGGAGTCCGTGGCCGCCATGCATGCGGCCGGTATCTATCCGCCCGTGCTGTTCGAATAGCGGCCGGCGGAACGGGAGGAGGGGCCCGCCTTGGTTGAAAATCTGAACAAGCTGACCTTTTCCGGCTACGGCCGCGTGCTGCGCGACAGCCTGCCGAACCGCGGCTTTCCGTCCGGAGCGCAGTGGCAGGAGTCCGTACAGTATTTCTCGGCGGAGGGCCTGTGCTTTTACCGCCAGAGTGCCGGACCGGTCTATCTGGATTTCGAGCTGGGCATGACGGTGCTTGCCGTGCGCAGGGAAGGGGAGACGGCGTATTTTTATCTCGATAAGCCGGTCTGCCTGCCTGCGGGGCGGGAGTTTGCCATCCTGCCGTATCAGACGGAGTGCTCCGTCCGGCTGGCGCAGCCTGCGGGTGCGCAGCTCGAGGTGCTCGAGCCCGTGACGGCGGCCGAGAATCTCAAGCTCGGCGACCGCCTGCGCGTCGGCGAGATCTATACGCTGTTTTACCGCGAGGTGGAGAGCGGCTTCCTGTTCAAGGGCGAGCAGCACTCCATGTTCGAGCTGACGTACGTCGACCGCGGCGCGCTGCACTGCGTTGTGGACGGCAACGGCGTCGAGCTGCATCAGGGCCAGCTCATGGTGTTCGGCCCGCAGCAATGGCATATGCAGTATACGGATCTGGACATGACGGCCCGCTTCCTCACGGTCAGCTTCGATCTGGAGAGCGAGTTTGCCGCGCGGCTGCCGGACCGGGTGTTCGACCTGTCGTCTGCCGAGGCGGCCCAGCTGCGCCAGATCGTCCGCGAGTCCGAAAATATGGATGCCTACAGCGGCGATTTTATCCGCAGCTATCTCAAGCTGCTGCTTCTGTCCGTTCTGCGCGACACGGGCAGCGAGAAAAAGCGCCTGAAAACGCCGGTGGCCCTGAACCACGAAAACGAGATCGTCAGCCGCACGCTGCAGTATGTGGCCGATCATGTGTGCGATAAGCTCTCCGTGGAGATCGTTTCGCGCGAGGTCGGCGTGAGCGCGTCGCATCTGACGGCGCTGTTCCACCGGCAGATGAATATTTCGCCCGGCGAATATATCCGCCGGGTCAAGCTGGAGGAGAGCAAGCGCCTCATCCGGGAGGGAACGATGAATTTCTCCCAGATCGCCGCGCAGCTCAATTATTCCACGATCCACCATTTTTCCCGCCAATTCAAGGATAAATTCGGCATGTCTCCCTCGGAATACGCAAAGTCGATCCAGTCGGAGTAACGTGCGCAGCGCGTCAGACTGTCAAAAACTGATTTTGCAATTCTGAAAGCAGCTTGGCGAAGAAGCCCGAAAGGCCTTTTTTGACAAGCTGAAGCGCGCAGCGCCTGCCGGGAGGAAGGACCCCATGATGACTCTGCTGTATTTGCTGCTGCTTCCTATGCTGTCCGGCATCGGCATGCTCGGCCTCGGCCCCGCGCTGATGGCCGGACGCGCCGGAGCGGCGCATGTCGTGCTGCTGCTGTCGGGTCTGCTCCTGCCGCTGCGCGGCGGAAAGCGCCTGCTCGGCGTTGGCCGCCTCGGCGTCGGCGTCCTTCTTCGCCTGCGACAGGTCGCGATGCGTCTGGTCGAGCTCGTCCTTCAGTTCGCCAAGGCGCTTGATCTCGGCTTGGTTGCTGCTGTAGATATGGGACACATACTCAAGCGACGTGAGGAAATCCACGATATTATCGGAGCCGAGGACCATTTCCAGCAAGCCGGGCGTGGAAGCCTGGGTCTTGTACAGCTTTACCGCTGCAGCGGAGCTGCGCTCCTGCTGGGTGGGAAGGGTCTCCTCGATCTCGGCGATGCGCGCCTCGTTGTCGGCGATCTGCCGGTTCAGGTCGTCGATGCGGCTTATGGCCTGGTCGTATTCGGCGGCAGTGCGCTCGACCTCTTGCTGTGCGGCGTCGGCCTGCACGTTCGTGTCGATGTCCTCTGCCCATGCGGTTCGCTGAGCCATGCCCGCGACCGGCACGCTTGCGAAGGCCAGCGTCGCGCTCAAGGCGACTGCCAGCGGCAAGCGGTGGCGAGGGCGGCTGCTCGGGTTCGTTTGAAGTTTGTTAGAAAACATCCGCCATCCTTCGATTTATAACAATTAGCATTAATTATACCGGTCGGATATGTTCAAAACGTGCCGCTCATTAAACGTGCACAAGCGCTCGAGCCCGCCGGATCGCCCGATGATTGCGTGGTGGCGGGCTTGGGGCAAACTTCGCGCCGTTCCCGCGTGGTACAATCAGGAGCACTGCGAAAACCCAGGTTGGCGGGGCATCATTCGCCCGACTGCGGCCGCGAGCAAAAGGAAGCACCATGTCAAAGGGAACCTACTCGTTCACCACGCCCATCTATTACGTGAACGCCGAGCCCCATTTGGGCACGGCCTACACCACCGTCGCCGCCGACACCGTCGCGCGCTACCAGCGCATGAACGGCTACGACGTGGCGTTCGTCACGGGTATGGACGAGCATGGCCAGAAAGTGGCCGATACCGCCGAGTCGAAGGGCATGACCCCGCAGGCCTGGTGCGATTCCATGGAGCCGGCGTTCCGCAACGTGTGGGACCTGCTCGACATCACCTACACCGATTTCGTGCGCACCACCCAGCCGCGCCACGCCCGCACCGTGCAGAAGTTCTGGCAGGACCTGTTCGATAAGGGCTGGTGCTACAAGGGCAGCTACGAGGGCTGGTACTGCGTGCACGAGGAAACCTATTACGCCGAGTCCGACCTTGAGAAGAACGAGGACGGCGAGCTGGTGTGCCCCGACTGCCATCGCCCGGTGCAGAAGGCCGGCGGCGAGGAGAACTGGTTCTTCAAGCTCTCCGAGTTCCAGGAGCCGCTGCTGAAGTTCTACGAGGAGAACCCCGACTTCATCCGCCCCGAAACGCGCAAGAACGAGGTGGTCACCTTCGTGAAGAGCGGTCTGAAGGACCTGTCCATCAGCCGTTCCACCTTCGACTGGGGCGTGCCGCTGCCCTTCGACGAAGGCCACGTGGCCTACGTGTGGGCCGACGCCCTGCTGGCCTACCTGACCGGTATCGGCTATGGCGACGAGCAGCGCGCCGGCGAGTTCGAGCAGCGCTGGCCCATGCAGTACCACTTCGTGGGCAAGGACATCACGCGCTTCCACTGCGTCATCTGGCCGGCCATGCTCATGGCCGCTGGCCTGCCTATCACGCACACCGTGTTCGGCCACGGCTTCCTGCTCACCAAGGGCGAGAAGATGTCGAAGTCCAAGGGCAACGGCATGAAGCCCGCCGACCTGGTGAAGATCTTCGGCGTGGATGCCTACCGCTACTACTTTATGTCCGACGTGCAGTTCGGCCATGACGGCAACATCTCCATGGAGCGCATGGTGCAGGTGTACAACGCCGACCTGGCCAACACCTGGGGCAACCTGTGCAGCCGCGTGTTCAACATGACGAACAAGTACTTCGACGGCAAGGTGCCCGCCGTGCCGGCCGACGCCGCCGAGCGCGTTGCCAACCCCATGCTGCCCATCGTCGAGCAGCTGTACGCGAAGTACGACGCCTGCATGTCCCAGGTCGACTTCACCGGCGCCGCCGCCGCGGTGCAGGAGCTTGCCGGTCGCGTGAACCTCTACGTCGAGGAAAGCGCTCCGTGGAACCTGGCGAAGAAGGAGGAGACGCAGGGCGACCTGGCCGCCGTCATCTACAACGCGCTCGAGGCCATCCGCATCATCGCGCTGTACATGGCCCCGTTCATGCCGAACACCTCCAACGAGGTCTTCGATCGCCTGAGCCTGGGCAAGGTCACCGACGTGGTGGACGTCGAGGGCGCCACGAAGTGGGGCCAGCTGCCCGCCGGCAACACGGTCACCGTGGGCGACCCGCTGTTCCCGCGCCTGAACATGGACGAGATCCAAATCGAGGAATAAAAGGGTTCCGCCTGCTAAAGGCAGGTGGAGCGCTTGATGCTGCGGTGGATCGCGGCGAAGGAGCCTCCTTCGCCGCGCCGCATATCGCGACACTTCAAGTCCTGACATTTCGGGGGACGTAGCACTAAGTGTCCGGGCGAAGGGGAGACCCTTCGCCCTGCTGCATATATATGTATAGGGAAGGGATGCATGGCCGAGGAAGAGCAACAACCGGTTTTCGCCGATGCGCTGTTTCGGCAGAAACGCAAGCATGGAAAGTTTCGCCTGGTGGAGCCGCCGAGGCTTGATGGCCCGGTAGCGGACACGCACGCGCATGTGCATCTGCTGGCAGATCCCGCGTTGGAGTTCGCGCGTTGTGCAGCATGGGGTGTGGGCTTCGTCTGCGACATCATCGACGTGCAGGAAGATACCCCGGACGTGTTCGAGCGCATCGACGACTGGTATGCCCAGGCGCAGTCTCGCTTGCCGGAAGCGGTGGAGCGCACGCGCGAGGTGTTGGCAGCCGGCGGCGACGAGCTGACGCATCTGCCCGACGGTGCCGACCCCGCATGCTTCGCGCTGCCCGACGATGCAACATCGCGTCCGTTGCCGCGCCTGCGCCTGGCGGCCGGCGTGCATCCGCATAATGCGCGCTTTTACGATGACGCCATGGAATCTCGCCTGGTCAATCGCCTGGCCGACCCGCGCATATGTGCCGTGGGCGAAATCGGCCTGGACTATCATTACGACCTGTCACCGCGCGAGGATCAGCGAAGGGCGTTTCGCCGTCAGATCCGCTTGGCGCACGCCACGGGTCTTCCCGTCGCGCTGCATGTGCGCGAGGCGCATGACGAGGCGTTCGCCATCCTGCGCGAGGAGGGCTTTCCCGAGGCGGGCACGCTGCTGCACTGTTTCGACCTGGACTGGGAGACGCTCGAGCCTTGGGTTGACCGCGGTTGCTTCGTTGCTCTGGGCGGCGCGCTCACGTTCAAGCGCTGCCAAGACACGCGCGACGCGGTCGCGCGCACACCCCGCAACCTGCTGCTCACCGAAACCGATTCGCCGTACATGACGCCCGAGCCCATGCGCGGCATGCCGTGTGGCCCCGCGCACACCGTGTTCACCGCGGCGTGCATGGCGGAGGTGCTCGGGTGCGAAACCGAGAAGGCCAGAAGCCAGATGCTGGCCCAAATCGCGCAAAACGCGCGCGCATTGTTGGACCGCCCGCCCACGGCCTGGCAGATCGAACATGCGCAAACCGCCGCAACTGAAAGGAATTGCGAATGAAACGCCTGATCATCGTCGGCTCGCCTCGCGTTGAGGGGCGAAGCGGCGCGCTTGCGGACCTTCTGTTCGAAAGCTGCATCAAGGAGTGCCCGGAAGACGAGGTGTACCTGGCGCCCGTGTCCACGCTCGACGTGGCCGGCTGCAACGCCTGCGATTTCTGCAAGCGCAAGGCGCAGGGCGCGATGACCGAGCAGGAGGCTGCCGATGACCGGGCCTTCGAGGAGCAGCGCGCCGAGGACGAGGCGCCGCGTCGATGCGCCATCCGTGACGACATGGACGACGTCTACCCGCTGCTCGAGGATGCCGACGAGC
>OLNP01001144.1_pt1 | contig 23635 bp, 20 predicted proteins | sample 1671951 | NCBI WGS metagenome assembly OLNP01 (sample SAMEA3136629, study PRJEB25190) | human gut metagenome | biome: human gut; feature: human-associated habitat; material: faeces | place: Austria | collected 2013
GACCGGCGCACTGGTCGGTCTGGCGCGCGCGGCGGACACCAGTCCCGACGCCGGTCCGGAGACCTGGCAGCTGATGATCGAGGGCCTGTTCGCCACGCTGACGAACGTCAATTTCGATCCGGACAGCCTGAACGCCCTGGCCGGGCGCGTCCGGGCCGAGAAGCAGCGCCTTGTGCCGGACTGTGCCGTCTGCACCGCGCCCTGCGGCCGCACGGGCGACTATGATCTGGCGCAGCTCTGGGGCGCACAGGAGGACATCCGCAGCCTGAAGTCCCTGCTGCTGTTCGGCAGCCGCGGCATGGCAGCCTATGCCTATCACGCCATGGTGCTCGGCTACCGGGACGAGTCCGTCGAGCGCTTCCTTTCTAAAGCTCTGTTTGCCGTCGGCGAGGACTGGAGCATGGAGGAGCTGCTGCCGCTCGTGCTGGAGCTCGGCGGGGTCAACCTGCAGTGTATGGCGCTGCTGGACAAAGCCAACACCGAATGCTTCGGCAAGCCGACGCCGGTCCATGTGCCGTTTTCCGTGGAGCCCGGACCGTTTATCGTTGTGTCCGGCCATGACCTGCACGACCTGAAGCTCCTGCTGGAGCAGACGGCTGGCCGCGGCATCGCAGTCTACACGCACGGCGAGATGCTCCCGGCGCACGCCTATCCGGAGCTGAAAAAATATCCCCATCTCAAGGGGAATTTCGGCACGGCTTGGCAGAACCAGCAGAAGGAATTTGCGGACCTCCCCGCGCCGATCCTGTTCACGACGAACTGCCTCATGCCGCCGCGCCCGTCCTATGCCGACCGCGTGTTCACCACGGCCGTCGTCAGCTATCCTGACATTCCACACATCGGCGCGGAAAAGGACTTCACGCCTGTCATCGAGCGCGCACTGGAGCTGGGCGGCTATGCGGAGACACAGCACCGCACCGGCCTGAACGGCGGCACGGGCACGACCACGGGCTTTGCGCACGACGCCGTGCTGGCAAACGCCGCGCAGATCGTCGAGGCTGTGCGCTCCGGCGCGATCCGCCACTTCTTCCTGGTCGGCGGCTGTGACGGCGCACGGGCGGGCCGCAATTACTACACGGAATTCGTCCGCCAGACCCCGCCGGACACCATCGTGCTGACGCTCGCCTGCGGGAAATACCGCTTCCACGACATGGACCTCGGCACCGTCGCAGGCCTGCCGCGCCTGCTGGATATTGGCCAGTGCAACGACGCCTACAGCGCCATTCAGATCGCATTGGCGCTGGCGGAGGCCTTCCACTGCGGCGTGAACGATCTGCCGCTTTCCATGGTCCTGTCGTGGTATGAGCAGAAGGCCGTCTGCATCCTGCTGACGCTCCTGCACCTCGGCATCCGGAATATCCGCCTCGGCCCGACGCTCCCGGCCTTTCTGTCGCCCAATGTGCTGCAGTATCTCGTGGAGCACTATGCCATTGCGCCCATCACCACCCCGGAGGCGGACCTTGCCGCTCTTCTGGGCTGAGCAGCTCAAAAAATGGAGCACCCGCGTCATGCGAGTGCTCCAATTCTTTGCAGAATCATTGCAGGCTCTCAAAATCCCACTTCCGCCGCCGGTTATTACGCAGCAGCCGCAGGCGGCTCGCCTCCTCGTGCGCATAGCCGTCGCCGAGGGCAGCAGCCTGATCGTACAGCGCAATGGCCCGGTCCAGATCGCACGGGACGCCGCAGCCCGCCTCATAGCATTCCGCAAGGCAGCTCAGTGCCTGCACGTCGCCCTGCTCCGCTGCGCGCGTATAAAGCTCCGCGGCACGCGCCCGGTCCTGCTCCACACCGTTCCCGGTAAAGTACAGGTTTCCGAGGGCGCACTGGGCCTGTGCATCCTCCTGCTCCGCCGCCAGCGCATACAGCTCGACCGCCCGGGCCATGTTCCGTTCCAGTCCGATGCCGTGCTCATAGCAGAGTCCCAGCTCATACTGTGCAGGCGGAAAGCCGAGGGCGGCACTGTCCCGAAACAGCTCAGCCGCAGTCCGCTCATCCTGCTTTGTTCCCTTGCCGATCACATAGCACGCACCGAGAAAGCAGCGGCCTGCCGCATTCTCCGGCGAGGTCCGGCTGAGCCAGTAGAATGCGGCATCCGGGTCTTCCGGTGCGCCGTTTGTGCCATAAAAATAGTTGATGCCAAGCTCCGTGATTGCAGCCTCATTGCCGTTCTCCGCAGCCTGTCGGCAGGCTTCGAACCGCGCCTGCTTCTGCTGCGCAAGGCGCACCAGCTCCGGCGAGAGCGATACGGCAGAGACGTTCCATTCCTCATTCTGCATGGGGGATCTCCTCCTCACAGCGCGCGAGCAGCTCCTGCAGCTTTTTGGCAACGGTCTCCACCACACAGTAGCACGGGTCCTCATAGCCGTCGATCTCCAGCCCGCGCAGCTCATCGCACCAGAGCGTTTCAAACTGCCCGAACACGTTCGTAAGCTCCTCCACGAGCGCGGGGCCATCCGGATTGTCACTGTTCCACGCGCCATCCGGCGTGGTCATCAGTCCGAGAATCGCCGTTCCGGCCGTCAGTGCGCCGCAGCAGGAAAGGCCTGTCTGCATGCCGCTGCCCAGCAGCGTAAACAGCTTTCGCGCCTGCTCCGGCAAATGCAGATGATAATATTCTTCACAGCCCAGCAGGATGGATTCTGCGCAGCTGTAGTTTGTTCCGATATGATAGCGATTGACGATTTCGTATAATTCCATGCTGTCTCCTGACCGCAAGTGCCCCCGGAGCCGAAGCTCCGGGGGTTCATTTGTAATGTTAACGATAGAGATAAGAATAGCTGTCGCGGATCGTGCGCACGAGCAGGGCGGCATCGGCAGGCAGCTCGTCCGGATCGCCGACGGTCTCCGTCGTGAGACGGGCGCGGACCTTGCCGTCCGGCAGGAAGCAGAAGCCGAAGTTCTTGGAATCGTCCATGTCCTCTGTCGTCTGGAACAGCGTCAGCTTATCCTTGCACGGCTCGGAGGCATACGGGCAGAAGGCCGTGCAGTTGCCGCACTCGTTGCACATCTTGTCGACATGCACGATCTCCGTGCGGCCGTCCGGCAGACGGACGGCGACGTTGGCGCGGTTCGGGCAGACGTCCACGCAGTTCTGGCAGACGGTGTCGCAGCTCAGGCAGCGCTCGCCCTCGCAGCAGACCTTGCCCGGTGCGCGCAGGATGCCCTTGCGGGCGATAGCCTCGGCCTCCGTAGGATGGGCCTCCGCCGGGATGTCATAGGTATGCGGCGCACCGACGACGGCCTCCGCAAAGCGGGCTGCGTCTGCGATGCCTTCCACGACCGTAGCCGGGCCGCGCAGCGCATCACCGGCAGCATAGACGCCGGGAACGTTCGTGCAGAAGGCAGGACGGCCCTTCGCGCTGAGCGTGATGCCGTTGTCCGTAAACACCTGCTCCTCGACCTGCTCGCCGACGGCGGAGATTACGAGGTCGCACGGCAGCTCGACCGTCTCGCCGGTCGGGACCGGGCTGCGGCGGCCGGAGGCATCCGGCTCGCCGAGGCGCATCTTCTCGCACGTCAGGACGCCGTTTTCCTGCTTGACGGGCGCGGCCAGCTCGAGGAAGTCCACGCCATCCTGCATGGCAAGCTCCAGCTCCTGCGCATCGGCGGGCATAAAGCGGCGCGTTCTGCGGTAGACGAGCGTCACGGACGCCGCGCCGCCGCGCTTTGCCACGCGGGCAGCATCCATGGCGGTGTTGCCGCCGCCGACGACGGCGACATGACCGAGCGGCTCGTTCGCACCGGCCTTGCGTTCCTGCATCCAGCCGATGACGCCGCGGACATTGCCTGAAATGTTCAGCTTGCCGGGCTTCCATGCGCCGGTGGCATAGAGAATGTGGGTATAGCCCATTTTGTGCAGCTCTTCGACGGAGGGAGCCTCGGTATTCAGGCGGACCTCTGCGCCGTAGGCCTGCATGAGGGCGATATCGCGGTCAATGGCTTCATCCGAAATGCGGAACGCCGGGATGACATGGCGGACGATGCCGCCGAGCTTGCCGGTGCGCTCGAAGATGGTGCAGGCCACGCCTGCACGGCCGAGGAAGTAGGCCGCAGCAATGCCGGTCGGGCCGCCGCCGATGATGGCAGCGCGCTTGCCGGGAACGGGAGCCGGGCGGACGACGGATGCCATTCTGGCATCGATGCCCTTCTCGGCCGCCAGCAGCTTGGCAGCGCGGATCTGGACGGGATCCTCATAGAAATTGCGGGTGCACTTGCCCATGCAGCGGTGCGCGCAGATCGTGCCGGTGATGAACGGCAGAGCGTTGCGCTCCGTGATAAGGGCCAGCGCCTCGTTATACAGGCCCTTGCGGCACAGCTCGAGATACTCGGGGATGTCCTGCGAGATGGGGCAGCCGCCGCGGCAGGGAGCGGAGTAGCAGTCGAACCAGGGCACCTTTTCCTCGGACTTGCGCGTGGGCAGCGGCTTGACGGGCTTGCAGTGGTGCGGGTCCGTGCGGCAGGAGGCGGACAGGGCCGCAATGGTCTCGGTGTCCGTGCCGTCGAACGGTCGGAACGGCATGCCGGCCGTCTTTTCGGCCATCTGGGTCAGGCGGTTATAGCCGCCCGGCTTCAGAATGGTCGTGGCGACGGTGACGGGCCAGATCCCGGCCGCCAGCAGCTTGTCGCAGTTGAAGAAGTCTGCGCCGCCCGCGAACGAGATCTTCATCTTACCGCCGAACTGCGCGGAGATGCGGCGGCACATTTCGATGGTCAGCGGGAACAGGGAGCGGCCGGACATGTACATCTCGTCGTTCGGCAGCTCGCCGCGCGTCGTATCGACCGGGAACGTGTTCGACAGCTTCAGGCCGAACTGCAGCTTCTCGCGGTCCGCCAGCGCCTGCAGACGCTCAAACATCGGGACGGCGTCCTTCCACTGCAGATCCTCATTGAAATGGTGATCGTCGAAGACGATGTAGTCATAGCCCATTGAGTCGAGGATCGTGCGGGCGTCGTGATAGCCGAGGATCGTCGGATTGCACTTGACGAACGTGTGCACATGCTTCTCGGTCAGCAGGTAGGACGCGATGCGCTCGATCTCATCAGGGGGGCAGCCGTGCAGCGTCGAAAGCGTGACGCTGTGGGAGACATGCGGCGAGATGGAGGCGATGAACGCCGCCTCCTCCGGGAACAGCTCCGTCAGGACCTTGCGGCACTCGGCAAACACCGGCAGCTGCGAGGCATCCTTCATGGATTCGATATAGTGGTCGATCTTCGCGCCACGGATTCCCTCGAGGTCATAGCCGACGGACATGTTGAACACAAAGCCGTCCGGGTCGCCGTAATGCCAGACCTTCGCCATGATCTTCAGGGCGAACCACGCCTTGACATACTCATCGAGCGCCTGCACGACCTCCAGCTCCGTGGACCACTCCTGATTGTAGCCCTCGTCGTCTGCAAGGATGCAGGGACGCGGCACGCAGGCGGCAAGCTCCGCGCCGTCCATCTTCTGAACGGTCTTGACCTCGAAGAAGCGCGCGCCTGCGACGTAGGCGGCGATGATATTCTGCGCCAGCTGGCTGTTCGGGCCTGCAGCGGGGCCGAACGGGCTTTCGATCTTCTCGCCGAAGATGGGAAGCGTCTTGGCCGGGTCGGCGATCCAGCGCTTATGCACGCCGAAGACCTCGCCGGTCTTCTCCCGCTCTGCGAGGATCCAGTTCATCAGGCTGCGGAACGGAATGGGATACATTTTCTCAGACATGGGATCATCCTCCTGTGATGCTTGTTGCGGCGCCGCGCGCACCCCGGGTAAGGCAGGCGCGGCGCAGGATCATATTTGACGGAAATGAATTATAAATTAGTAGGTGCAGTCGTTCAGCGCGCCCCAGAGCTTCTTGGATTCCTCGAGGATGTGCGCATTGATCGCCTCTTCGTCGATACCGATGAGCTCGCGGTCCTTCATGAGGAGCTTGCCGTTGGCAATCGTCGTCTGGCACTGGCGGCCGGTCATGCCGAAGATCATATGGCCGTCGATGTTCGCATCGGAGAACGGGGTGAACGGCTTGTAGTCCATGACGATGACGTCCGCCGCCGCGCCCGGCTCCAGCACGCCGAGGGGCGCGTCGAAGTAGCGCGCGCCGATCTTCGCGTTGTTCTTGAAGAGCATGTCCGTGACCTCGCACCACGCGACATTCGGCGCACAGGCATTGCTCCGCTGCGAGCAGAGGGCTACCTTCAGAGACTCGAGCATATCATTCGTGTAGGCGTCCGTGCCCATGCCGAGGAGGATGCCCGCCTTGGACAGCGGCAGTACCGGGCAGATGCCGACGGCGTTGCCCATGTTGGACTCCGGATTGTTCACGACCATGGTATCGGTGTTCTTGATGAGCTCGATCTCCGCCGTGTTGACATGGATGCAGTGGCCGAGGATCGTCTTCGGGCCGAGGATGCCGTGGTCCTGCAGGCGCTGCACAGGGCGGCGGCCATAGTTCTGCTGGCTATCGTAGACATCGTTCATGCCCTCGGAAACGTGGATGTGATAGCCGGTGCGACCGTTGTTCGCTGCGACCATACGGTCGAACGTCTTGTCGGAGATGGTGAACAGGGCATGTCCGCCGAACATGGCGGCGAGCATGGGGTCCTTCTCCTTCTCGCACCAGGTGATGAAGTCGGCATTCTCCTGGATGGCCTGCAGGCACTTCTCCTCGCCGTCGCGGTCGGAGACCTCGTAGCACAGGCAGGAGCGGATGCCGAACTGCTTTGCCGACTCCGCGATCTGGAACAGGCTGCCGGGGATCTCGCAGTAGGAGGCGTGGTGATCGAAGATCGTCGTCACGCCCTGCTTGATGCAGTCGATGTACAGAGCGTCGGCCGAGGCCTTTGTGCCCTTGAGCGTCAGCTTGCGGTCAATAGCCCACCAGGTACCGTCGAGCACCTCATAGAAATTCGTGGGGTTGTTGCCCTTGATGGAAAGACCGCGGGCCAGTGCGGAATAAATATGCGTGTGGGCATTGATGAACGCCGGCATGATGACGCCGCCGCGTGCATCAAGAAACTCCGCCTCCGGATATCTGGCGCGGAGGGCAGCGGTCTCGCCGACCGCTTTGATCTTTGTCCCGTCGATGCAGACGGCGCCGTTCTCCAGATACGGAAGGGCCTGACTGCGGGTGATCAGTCTGCCGTTTCCAAGAATATACATGCTCGTGTACCTCCTGTTTGTGATTTCCATGGCGTGAATAAAACAAAAATGGGGATGCAGAACCATTCGTTCAACATCTCCACTCAAGAATCCCTGAGTGATAGTCGGAAGCCCGTGCGCGCAGCACTTCGTTACAGCTATCAATCTGAAATTGTAATTCTATTATACACAACGCTCCCAGTTCCCGCAAGGCTTTTTCGGAGGCAAATCCGACCAAATTTTTGTCGAGAATTTTGGCAGTATTGCACAAATACTTCCGTGAATAAACGTTACAAGCATGTTAGCGTCTGTAACACTTTTCCTCAAGAATGCAAAGTTTTGAAGGATATCAAAAAGAGTCTGCTGTTATCTGCCGTATTTTGTTCTGAAACTGCATAGTCTGGGGCGAAACCTCGAAATCTATCGAAATATCGTTTAATATGGAACGCGATATTTTTTCACATAATTTTTCCAGAAAGGGCTTGCAAAAGGCTTTCATATGTAGTAAACTATGGTCAAAAGTTATGTCCCGTTTTCCCTCCATATCAGATATAGATATTTACATCGGATAAATTCTTTAACATTTTATCCGATTCTTTTTGAACACTGGACTACATCACCATTCATCTTGTTATATGCTATTCTCAAAAACGAAAAATGCCCATTGCGTTACAGAACGCAGAAAATTTGCGGCACTCACCTGCCGAAGAGTCGTTAGAGGAGGAAACACCATGAAACGCATCAAACGAACGCTTGCTGCTCTGCTCACCGTCGTCCTGACGCTGGCCCTGCTCGGCGAGGCCGTCTTCGCAGACAACAGTGAGCAGCCCGTCTGGCCCGAAGAGGGCGCGATCCAGCTCAGCAAAAGCGCTGCCGCTGTCGAGGGAAAGGAAAACACATGGGAGGTCACGCTCGGTATTCAGGGCAAAAATTATAAGACGACCTCCGACGTCGTGCTGGTCATCGATAATTCGAACAGCATGTATCCCAGCAAGACATCCAAAGAAGACCGTATGACAAAAACGAAGGCCGCCGCAAATGCCTTCGTGGACACGCTGCTGACCGAGGACAGCACCACGCGCATCGCGCTGGTCGTCTACAATCTCGAAGAGACCCATACCAAGTTCTATACCTATGAAAATAAGGCAGCATTGAAGAGTAAGATCAACGCGATCGAGCAGGACAATGACAACGGCGGCACGTTTACGCAGCTTGGCCTTCACACAGCCCGTACCCTGCTGAACTCCGCGGAATCCACCGGGCAGAATAAGAGCATCGTGCTGCTGAGTGATGGCGAGCCAACAAAAGCCTATGCGTTTGTTGCTGTAAATGCCACCTATACGAATTGCCAAAGCAGCCATGGCCTAGTATTTAATCGAAATCATTCCGGTGGTCAGTTCAAAGCTGATACATTTCTCCCTGATTATAATTTAACGCTTGGTGACGGCGGTACAAATGATTTTGGCACTTATTCCCACAATGCTATTGCAAGTTCCGTCACTTGCAATAAGGGTGTCAGCAGAGATATAGATTGCAACTATTACAAGGATTCGTCCGGCAATTGGGTCTATACCACAAACGTAGTTAAAACAGACCTCGGCGTGCCGACCATGTGGGAAGCCGAGCAGGCCACAGCAGAGGGCACTACCGTTTACACCGTCGCCTTCCAGGCAGGCACCGACGGCGAACGCGTTCTGAAAGCCTGTGCCACGAATCCGACGAAGGGCTTCTTCGCTATCTCCTCCTCGACGAACATTGAGACCGCGCTGAAGGACGCCTTCACCTCAATTGCGGGCAGCATTTCCATTGCGGCCCGTGCCGGCTCCGTCGCCGACACGATGGGTGACAACGTTCAGCTTGTCTTCAAGGACGCCGCGCCCATCATCACGACCGATATGGCCGTCTATGCTGCAGGCAACGCCGACGTCTACATCAGTCAGGGCACGGCCTCCTATGACTCCGCGGCACGCGCCATTCACTGGACGGTCGGCAACGTCAGCGAGCAGGATAAGCCCGTCATGAAGTACCGGGTCAGCATCAAGTCCGGTTATAACCCGTCCACTGGTGAAACGCTTCTCACGAATGAGCAGGCCACCTTCTCTTACATCGACTACCTCGGCCGCAATGCCGAAGCCGAATTTCCGAAGCCCGAGGTCACCGTGGGCGGCGGCAAGCTGCTCGTGCACTGGTATCAGGTAAACGATAAGGGCCTGCCTGTCAACGCGCAGGGCACCGTGGTCGAGTCCCCCGCCCTCGCCCATCAGGTCCAGCCTGCGGAATACCACAGCGTGAACGGTTCGACCGGTCTGCTCTATAACACGCCCTATACCGTGGACCACAAGATCTTCGACGGCTACACCTACTACGGCAGTTATATCCTGAATGACGGCAGCCTGACCGAAGGCGACAGCGCCACCGTCACGCTGACGGCCGTGAGCTCCAACCAGGACCTCTGGTTCGCCTATGGGCGTGATTTCAAGGTCGCGCATGTGCAGAACGGCACCGTCGTTCAGACCGACACCCACGCCGTGACGGAGCATTTTGATCTCACGGCACAGGTCCCCGGCGGCCGTCTCTACGGCGGCGCATTCTCTGCCGAAGCCTGTGGAGCAGACAACGTTCAGAGCTTTGCCGCCGGGCAGAATGCCATGGACTTCACACCGGAGGCCGGAGCCACCTACTACATCTGGGAGCCGAGCGATGTTTATCTCGCACCGCGCAACTACAACGTCTGGCAGCATGTCTACGGCGGCTCGAACGGCGAGCGCGGCGTCATCGCAACGTATCTGCTGACGACCATCGACCGCACGCTCTATCAGGAGGTCGGCTTCCTGTCCGGCAGCAGCAGTTATCTCTCCGAAAAGGACGGCACGTCCATCGCCTACGGCGTCGTGAATGCAAACAAGGGCAGCAAGCTTTACCAGCAGCTCTTTGTCCGCGACGGCAGCTTAAACGCGACTGAGGGAATCGAGGCCACGAGCCGCGACGACGGCTACATTGGCCTGTATCGTTGGACGGACGGCGCGTTCTATCAGAAGGACGCCGCATTCTCCTTCCAGCCCTATTGGATCACGCTTGACGGCATCCGTGTCACCGGCACGAGCGTGCGTACCTGCACCTATCGCGGCACCGGCACAACGGATGATCATCAGAGTCTTGGCATCTCAGCTAAAACGACCGGCTCGGCCTGCACGGTAGTCTCTGCTGCCGAAACCACCATCCACTTCGCCGAGACCTATTCCCTTGACGCCGCGACGGACGCCCCTGTCGCTCCGCCCGAGCCGGAGCCCGAGACCGTTACGCTGACCCTGCATGAGGACACGAGCACCCGCACCCTCACCGTCCTGACCGGCGATCAGCGCGGCAAGGTCGCCCCGGCCGAGCTTGGCGGCAAGGTCTTCGCAGGCTGGTATACAGACGACGCCTACCGCACGCCTGCCGATCTTTCCAATGTGCAGGAGAACCGCACGCTCTACGGCAAGTACGTCAGCTATAATTACCTGCGCGTGGAATATCAGCGCAACAGCTTCCTGCAGGGCAACAGCATCACGCTGCTCTCCGCCGTCGACGGGCGCGGCTTTGCAGAGACGGGCTTTGTCATCAACGGCAAGCGCGTCGCCGTACCGCAGCTGACTGAGCGCTTCCGCGTCTTTACGGCGCAGATGGTCTTTGGCCGCAGCGTCAGCCGTGACGCTCTGCTGATGACGATGCCCTACTCCCTGCAGGGCCTGCAGCGCGGCGCTGCGATCGAGATCACGCCGTACTGGGTCACGCCGGACGGAACGACCGTCTACGGCGAGGCGCGCACGCTGATCTACGAGTACTTCACCCTCCGTGGGTAAGAACAGGAGGAATCACAATGGATGATATCATGAATGCAGAGCTGACAGACATCCTGAAAGCCAATAATATTGAAATTCCCGTTTCGGGCGGCGGCGGTCTGCAGAGCATCGGCCCCGGCATGTATCTCTTCACCATGCCTGACGGCAGGCAGATCACGTTCAATGACGCAGGCGAGATCACGAATATTCAATAAACCACCTTATGGAGAGGCGCAGTCTCCCCGTAACTGTATTCGCTCAATTTGGTAAGGAGATATCTATGGAGTTGACCGTCGTGCTGGCAGGGATCCCGGTCCGCCTTTCCCTGCGCAGCCCGGCCTATGCGGCATGCTTTCAGCCGTTTTGGACGGAGGCTGACCCGGTCGCAGCCGTCCGGGTCCCGGAGGATGCGCTCAAAGAGGCCGCACCGCACTACGAGGCCGGTACCACGCCGGAGCAGGCCGAATATCTGGAGCTCGGTCCTCGTGTCTGCGATGCCCTGCTCCCCTACGGCCGCATACTGTTCCACGGTGCTGCCATTCTCTGGCGCGGGCGCGTATGGGTTTTTACCGCAAACAGCGGGACCGGTAAAACAACGCAGTACATGCTCTGGAAGCTGTGCTTCGGCAGCGAAATAAAAATTCTGAACGGAGATAAGCCCCTGCTGGAATTCCGCGAGGGTGGCATTCTCGTCCATCCCTCGCCCTGGCGCGGAAAGGAGGGCCTCGGCTCTCTGGACGCCGCCCCGCTCGGCGGCATCATTCTGCTGGAGCAGAGCAAAGAGAACCGCATGCGCCGTCTGCTCCCGGCTGAGGCAGCCGGGCCGCTGCTGACGCAGCTGCTGTTTACCCGCAAGAACGCGGACGATGTCCGCGCAGCCTGTGCACTGGAGGAGCGCCTGCTGGCGCAGGTGCCCGTCTGGCTGCTGCAAAACCGCGGCGACGCGGCCTCGGCCGCTCTGTGCCGCGATACCCTGATGGAGGCGCAAACATGACATACACCTTACAGAAAGATGTGGCGCTCGTGACCGTTTGCGACGAGCATTTTCTGGTTGCCGCCGGGCAGGCCCGCGGCAAGGTCCCTGCCGTGAAGGGCATCAACCGGCCGGGAGCCTATTTCTGGAACCTTCTGCAGCAGAAGCTGCCGGAGAACGACATTCTCCGCCACACAGCAGCGGATTATCACATTCCCATCGAGAAGGCCGCACTGGCACTGCGCCGCTTCGCCGCGCTGCTGGCCGCCGAGGGCTATCTGACCATGGCAGGATGATCCTCAAAAGCGCTCCGACTTCGCTGTCGGGGCGTTTTTTGTGGGAAAAAGCTTGTAATATGGGCACGATTCGAGTATAATAGATTGCAAATCGAATTCAGCGCAACGCTTCGGCGAACCCTGAAACACAAGAGAGGTTGAAGTCATTATGGAGCTCGTAACTGTTCGAGACCTGTTCAAGCACACCGCAGACTACGTCGGAAAGACGGTCTCCGTCGGCGGCTGGGTGCGCTCCGTCCGCGCGTCCAAGACGTTCGGCTTTATCGTCCTGAGTGACGGCACGTTCTTCCAGCCGCTGCAGGTCGTCTATCACGATACGATGGATAATTTTGCCGCCATTTCCAAGACGAATGTCGGTGCAGCTCTCATCGTCCGCGGCACGCTCGTCGAAACGCCGGACGCCCGTCAGCCCTTTGAGCTGCAGGCCGAGGAGGTCACGGTCGAGGGCGCTTCCACGCCGGACTATCCCCTGCAGAAAAAGCGCCACACGCTGGAATATCTGCGCACGATGACGCACCTGCGCCCGCGCACGAACACCTTCCAGGCCGTGTTCCGCGTCCGCAGCCTCGCTGCCTATGCCATTCACCAGTTCTTCCAGGAGCGCGGCTTCGTCTATGTCCATACGCCGCTCATCACCGGCTCCGACTGTGAGGGCGCAGGCGAAATGTTCCAGGTCACGACGCTGGACCTCAACAACGTACCTCTTACGGAGGACGGCAAGGTCGACTACACGAAGGACTTCTTCAACAAGCCGACGAACCTGACCGTCTCCGGCCAGCTCAACGGCGAGACCTATGCCATGGCCTTCCGCAACATCTACACGTTCGGTCCGACGTTCCGCGCCGAGAATTCCAACACGACGCGCCACGCCGCCGAGTTCTGGATGATCGAGCCGGAGATCGCGTTTGCCGACCTGAGCGATGATATGCGCCTTGCCGAGGATATGATCAAGTATATCATCTCCTATGTGCTGGAAAACGCTCCGGAGGAGATGAGCTTCTTCAACCAGTTCGTGGATAAGGGCCTGCTGGAGCGCCTGCACCACGTCATGACGTCCGACTTCGGCCATGTGACCTATACCGAGGCCATTGCCCTGCTCGAGCCGCACAACGACCAGTTCGAGTATCCGGTCCATTGGGGCAGCGACCTGCAGACCGAGCACGAGCGCTACCTCACCGAGGTCGTGTTCCAGCGTCCCGTTTTCGTCACGGACTACCCGAAGGAGATCAAGGCCTTCTACATGAAGCTGAACCCGGACGGCAAGACCGTCGCTGCCATGGACTGCCTCGTCCCCGGCATCGGCGAGATCATCGGCGGCAGCCAGCGTGAGGACGACCTCGAGACGCTGCGCAACCGCATGCACGAGCTCGGTCTGAAGGAAGAGGACTACGGCTTCTATCTTGACCTGCGCAAGTACGGCTCTGCCCGCCACGCCGGCTTCGGCCTCGGCTTCGAGCGCTGCGTCATGTACCTGACCGGCATGGGCAACATCCGCGACGTCATCCCCTTCCCGCGCACGGTCAATAACTGCGATCTTTGATCGTGATCTCAATAAAGCAGCCGCAGGCCCGTTACCGGACCTGCGGCCTCTTTTCGTCAAAAACGCCGCTGCAGGCCTTCTGCAGCGGCGTTTGGTTATTCAGCAGTAAAAATCGCGGATCTTCTTGGCGCGGCTCGGGTGACGCAGCTTTCGGATCGCCTTGTTCTCGATCTGGCGGATACGCTCGCGCGTGACGCCGAAGATCTGGCCGACCTCCTCGAGCGTGTGCGTCTTGCCGTCGTACATGCCGAAGCGCAGGCGCAGGACGTCTGCCTCACGCTCTGTCAGCGTGTTGAGGATCTCGCTGAGCGCCTCGGCCAGCAGCGTGTTGCTCGTGGCATCCGCCGGGCCCGGCGTGTTGTCATCCTCAACGAAGGAGCCGATGGTCGTATCCTCCTCGTCGCCGACCGGCGTATCGAGCGACAGCGTGTCCGCCGCCGTGCGATTCGCCTCGATGATCTTCTCGATAGGGAGGTTCAACTCCTCGGCGATCTCCTCGAGCGTCGGCTCACGGCCGAGCTCCTGCACGAGCTTGCGGTTGCAGCGCGTGGCCTTGTTGATGACCTCCACCATATGCACCGGAACGCGGATCGTTCTTGCCTGATCGGCAATGGCGCGCGTGATCGCCTGCCGGATCCACCAGGTCGCATATGTAGAGAATTTGTTTCCCTTTGTATAGTCGAACTTGTCCACCGCGCGGATCAGGCCCGTGTTGCCCTCCTGAATGAGGTCGAGGATATGCAGGCCGCGGCCGGAATACTTCTTCGCAATGGAGACGACAAGGCGCAGGTTCGCCTCGGTCAGCTTGTTCTTGGCCTCCTGATCGCCCTCGGCGACGCGGCGGGCAAGATCCTGCTCCTCCTCTGCGGAGAGCAGCGGTACCTGACCGATCTCCTTCAGATACATGCGGACGGGATCGTCCAGATTATATTCTGCTGCCAGCTCGACCGGATCGACCAGCGATTCTTCCTCATCCAGGTCCGCGCCGGTCATGTCGAGGTCGTCCAGCAGGCCCTGCATCGGGTCGGAATCGTTCTCGGTGTCCCCGCTCACGATCTGAATGCCGATGGATTCAAACGTGTCGTAGACCTGTTCGATCTTATCCACGGAAAGATCCATTTTTTCCAGCGCGGCCATCAGCTCCGAGGAGCTGAGCATGCCATCGCGGCGGCCCTTGCTGATGAGCGCGTTCAGAGGAGCCATCAGTTCCTCTGTCGATTTTCCGTTTTTCTTCGAGGTAGCCATAGCGCACTTCCTTGCAGCTTGATAAGATGCGCTCTTTCGGGCGCATCGGAACTCATTATACCGCGTTTTCTGCGTCAAAGCAAGAGTTTTTCAGAATTTTTATCGAAAAAACGCAGAAATATTCCCGTTCTGCCGCAGCCCGCAGCGCATGGCCATTTCCGTCCGGCTATTTCACAGGATTCCCGGTTCGATCTCACAATATACCCGTCTGCTCGTCTTTTTCTGTGGGCTCCGGATCGGGCAGGACGCCATGGTTAATGAGCTCGCAGCGGTTGATGGGCGTGCCGAGCGCGTAGAATTTTTCCTCGTAGCCCGTCATGATGCCGACGGGGCCGTTCTCGTGCAGATTGCGAGTCAGGTTGCGGATCTCCAGCCCACAGGCCTCAAATTCGCCGAGCGACCACTCGAACAGCGGTGCGTTGTCCGTCTTGAAGTGGATTTCCCCGTTCAGGCGCAGCACGCGCTGGTAGCTCTTCAGGAAGGTGTGGAACGTCAGGCGGCGCTTGGCGTTCTTCTTGCGCGGCCACGGGTCGCAGAAGTTCAGGTAGATCAGGTCCACCTCGCCCGGCGCGAAGTACTCCTCCAGTTTGGCGGCATCGATGCTCAGGAAATAGACGTTTTTCAGTCCCATGGAAAGGGCCTTCTCCATCGCCAGCACCAGTGCCTCCTGCACGCGCTCCACGGCGACGAACAGAACGTCCGGCTCCAGCGCAGCCGTCTCGACCGTGAACTTTCCCTTGCCGCAGCCGATCTCCAGCCGCAGCTCGCGCGCCTGCGGCATCAGCGAGCGCCAGTTGCCGCGCAGATAAGCCGCGTCCTCCAGCCATACCGACCGGCAGGCCTCCATCCGCGGCGCAAGATTCTGTCGTTTTCTCATTCTCATGATGATTCTCTCCTGGATCCATTCTCGTTTTCCTGCATTATACCAGATTTTCGCACGCCCGTAAAGGGAATTGTGATCTCAGCCGTAGAAAAGCTTGCATTTCTCCCCCGTCCCGTGTATAATATTAGGGCAATATCCCCGGGCGTAGCTCAGTTTGGTAGAGCGCTAGCTTTGGGAGCTAGATGCCGCAGGTTCGAATCCTGTCGCCCGGACCATTTTTCGAAAAAAGCCGCCAAAACGTGTTGTATTTGGGGGCAGAATGAACTGCAACCGCTTTACGATCTGAGGCGGTAAGAAAAAAGCGGAAGAAAACATCATGCCAGACGCTTAGACGCGGAGCAGGATCTGATGAGGAATCGGATTTGCTCTGCGTCTTTTTTGTCAAAATTCTCTGAAATACAGGGCAGAGCCGCGCCGTTCTGGCTATGAGGCCATCAAAATCCCGATATAAGCACCGGCCGTGCTTTTCCCGGATCAAAGGAGGAATCACAGATGAACTATATTCGGATCACAAAGGAAAATATTGACAGGGAACATATCTGCTGCGCCATGTCCGGCAAGCAGAGCATTGCGAAAAAGGAATGGCTCAGGCAGCGCTTTGAGGAGGGGCTTGTTTTTTACCGCAGTGAGGAACGGGGCAAATGCTTTATCGAATACATCCCGGCAGAAAACGCATGGGTGCCAATTATGGCTGACGGCTGGCTCTATATCAACTGTCTGTGGGTATCCGGCTCCATGAAGGGCCACGGATACTCCAACGATCTTCTGGAGGAGTGCATCCGCGATGCTAGGGCGCAGGGAAAAAACGGGCTATGCATTCTGTGCGCCGAGGGCCGGAAACGGGAATTCCTCGCTGACCCGAAATTCCTTGCCCACAAGGGATTCCGGGTTGCAGACATCTCCGACTGCGGGATCGATCTGCGGTATTTGCCGCTTGTGCCCAATGCGGAACCGCCGAGGTTCCGGGAATGCGCAAAGCATCCGGCAATTGCAGAAGCCGGTTTCGTCCTGTATTACACCGATCAGTGCCCTTACACCTATTACTGGGTTCCAAGGGTGCAGGAGGCGGCAAAAGAACACGATATCCCGTTCAAGGTCATCCACATCACGGACAAAGAATCCGCGCAGAACGTTCCCGCGCCGGTCACGACCTACGCAATGTTCCGAGACGGCAGGTTTTTGACGCAGAGCATTCAGACAGATAAAAAATTTCTGGCGCTGGCGGGAGTCCGGGGCTGAGTCGTCGTACATCGGAAAGTCGTCGATTCATGTGCGGATACGCGGAGCCTATCCCCGCTCCCGGCGATCCGCCTCGATCCTTCTCTTCCAGTCCGCCGTCAGCGGCTCGCAGGCGCGGACGCTGCACACGGCATCGCCGATGACCTCATAGTTCAGCGCCGTGCCTGCCCGGTCGCACCGATAGTTTACCGCCCGGTCGGGCCGGATACCGAAGCGCGCCGCCTCCCGTGCCGCGTCGATGTTCGCGCCGAGGAACAGAAACTCCCAGCCGTACCGTTCCTTCTGCCGCTCGATCATCCGACGCACCGCCGCATAATCATAGCGCCGGCTGGCGTTCTCCAGTCCGTCCGTTGTGATGACGAACAGCGTCCGCTCCGGCACGTCCTCGCGGCGCGCGTATTTGTGGACGTTTCCGATATGGTGGATGGCCCCGCCGACGGCGTCGAGCAGAGCCGTGCAGCCGCGGGGGAAATACTCCCACTCGCCCTCTGCAAAATCATCTTAAACAAGTTTGATTGGGTGATTTAGCAGGGACTACCTACATTATTTGAATTATCGGATGCACATCGGCTATCCGATTTTTTGTTGCCACGCTGTTGCCAAATTAGCAGTAGCAGAACTGCTTATTGTAATTGTCTATTTGCGTAGCAATGCCATAACTGTATTACCAATTAAACATTTTGGCTAATCCATAATTCTAAAGAATCTCTACGTTTGGCAATAACCGGGATTCCCAGCTCAGCAATATAACGACTTGTATTATCTGTAATCTTGACTGCAACCACAGGCTTGCCAATGTTAATGGCAAATCTGATTTCCTCTATAGACATACCACTGTTATTGGCAGGGCGATTTGAGCATACTACTATACTTGCATATTTAATCTGCTTCTGTATTTGCGGATCAACATTAAACCTTTTATCTATGCTATCGAATGGCGAGCTTGCGGGAACAGAATAATCACTAACCGCATACTTTGTCCTGTCAAGCAGAGTACTTATTTCGGCATAATCATCGTTGTTCCATCTGTGCGGAATAAAAACATTAATTTTCATAACGTACCCCTTTCTAGATAGTGTTTTTATGTACTAGATTCCAATAGTGCTGTCCTTGAGCCGTTAGCTTGCAAGATTTTCGGTTAATTGCCGCATAATACATATGATCTTCTCCTACGGGAACAACTAAATTTAGCTTTACATATCGTTGCAAAACAGAAAATATTTCTTCGTTTGTCTTGTTCACTTCTTTCGTATCTGCTTCGTGTTTATCGTGTTCAAAAGTCGGATCTAATGCGAATTCATCATATGGATTTTGAAAAATCTCCGTCAATCGTCTCAACTCTGCAATTTGAATAGGCGGCACATTTTTCCTAAGGGAGACAAAACTTTTAATATTTGCTTTGAAAACAGGGCGTTGTTCCCAAGCGCCAAGCGAGCGATCAATATAAGAGTAAATGCTACCAGGGGAAACTTCACCAAGAAGGTTCATTGCCCCACCGTATAATGCTTCAACTAGCAGTGAAGTAAAAACACCGTGACCATTTTCCTCAGTTGCGTATTCATTTTCTCCGCATGCCGCTAGAATTGTTGTTCCATCTTTTAGCAACGAATAATTGGGCATTTCCGTATGATTACCAATCGCTCCGCTAAAACAACTATCTAAAATAACAATTTTATTTTGCGCTTTGGACTGCGACACAATCCCCATAATATCATTTAAGGATAAACCATCATCAGCACGGCTAATTTCGCTTGTGCAAAGATAGCCTCCCGTGGTATCAAATGATCCATGGCCAGAATAATAGAACACTGCGATTTCGACATCGCTTTTGAATAAATCCTCAACAGCATCTTTGAGTTGTCCTCGTGAAATGAAAGATGTCTCGCTTGTGGCGCACAAAAGCTTAACATCAAAATTTAGCGTTCCATCCCCATTACGCTCTAAAACGGCTTTTACGGAATTCGCATCATTAACACATCCGTGCAAATCAGGTATGCTTTTATAGTTATCAATTCCTACGCATAAGGCTTTTCGCATGATTTCCTCCTGTTACACTTTATTGCATTAGAGTTTTTACTCATTGCACTAATCTTTTACAGTCTTTGAAACTAATCTATATGCCACACATAAAACATTCCAGCCACAATTCATTTTAGAATTCAATGTTTAGCGCTCAATAAGGCTTTCAATAAAGCCTTTTGCCCGCACCTCTGATATTCGAGTCTCATCTTTATCTTCAAGAATTTGCACAAGGCCATGCCCCATAAACTGTGCAACCCCACGAGAATTTCGCCCAGCCCAGTGATGAATTAGATTAGTACTTCCAATTAATCTTTCGTCGAAAACAGAGCAAAGTCGTGCAACTATTTCTCCGTTTGCCCCTACACCAAGCAAGTAAATCATATATACGGATTTATCCTTCGCCAAAAATTCTAGCAATTTATCAACATTATAGGCCTTAGGATTTCCATCAAGGAACATTACTTTTGTCTTAATATCCGTTTCTGTTTCGAAATCAGCATAATCCTTAGAATAGTCGCCTAATTTGTCTTCAGTCTTGAATTGCGGTAACGGTGTTTTATTGCGCAGTGCAGCAATTATCTGGTCTTTGAGAGTCGAACCATTATCAGTAATTAAATACTCAATGATCCGCCCTCTAATATTTACATTATCAATAAATGCAGCGATTGCAATTTCGCCCTGAACCTTTGCCACTCGTGTATCAAGATCGTTACGCAAATCACGATACTGTGGTGATTGGGCGAAAGAGGTAGCTCTCGATATAGAATGGAGTATGGTTACTTCTGATGAATTTGTTACTTGATATTTTTGTACTCTTCCTACAATACCATTTGTACTTTCAACTAGTCGCTCAAGATTATCTTGGAAAGAAAGCCCTTCGTGATAGGCATATAATGATTGAAAGTTTTTGGGCGTGTTTTCAATACCCTGAAAATCAAATATAATGTCACTACCATTAAAGCTCCCCTTAATATTGTCGATGCGGAGTTCCTGAGAGGAGTGACTTATCTTTTTCAAAAAGGTTGTATTTGCCAAAAGCAGATAGTTTTCAGACGAGGCTACTATGCATACAAAAAACGGCCTGCTATCGTATTTCTGCAATGCTGAAAGAGAAAGAACTGTGTTGCTCATCCTTTTGCGTTCAGACTTACTAAATCGAATGGCGAAATCCGTATTTGAAAAAACCTTTCGATCTTTAATAAGTCCAAATTCACTTTGGACAATTTTTGAGAGTTTCTCCTTGTCGCCAATGCCATTGTGCTGTTGAATAAGAGATATTAATCGGTTGATTTCAACTTCGTTATACATTTAATCACCCCACATAGATAATTGTGAGTTTTGGACTTTCTTTTGCAACGCATTTGTGTTTCTTTCCCAAAACACACCATCTGTATATCCTTGAATAGATGTATCGTTGTCGGCCATCTCCAGACGCTTCTCGGCCCAAACGCAATACTGCTCGTTTTCTTCTATTCCGATATAGTGTCTGCCAAGTTTTTTTGCCGTTACCGATGTTGTCCCGGAACCAAGGAACGGGTCAAAGACGATGCTTCCGGGATTGGAACTTGCAAGAATAAGCTTAGCTATAAGTTTCTCGGGCTTTTGAGTTGGATGAGCAGTATTTTCCGGCATAGACCAATACGGAATAGAAATATCATCCCAAAAGTTAGAGGGATATGTATTTCTGAAATTGCCTTCTGCTGTTTCTTCCCAATCTTTTGGTTTTCCATCAACCTTATAAGGAGCAATAACTTTGCGACGGACTTTGACTTTATCAACATTAAATGTGTAATGTTTGGACACTGTTGCAAACCAAATATCTTCCATGCCGTTTTTCCAATTACTTAACGCTCCACGCCCCTTCTCTCGTTGCCAAGTAATTCTATTTTGAATGTAGAAATACTTTTTTAGAACCTTGCCGATTATGGGACTTGATTGCCAATCGCAGCAAACATATACGGTAGCGTCTTCCTTGAGTAATGGTAATACTGACTTAATCCAAGATTCGGTATACTCTTCGTACATTTCATCGGATGTTTTTTTGAATTTTTTTCCATTGAAGTTTTTGTCGAGGTTATAGGGGGGATCTGCAATCAATAAATCAACGAATTTTATTGGCAATAACGGGAGAATCGAAAAAGTATCCCCCAGAATAGTTTTGTTTATGACCGACTGTAAATCCGTCGGCTTTGAAATCGATATGCATCTGTCTAAGTATGATTTCCCTTCTTCGACAGATAAATCAATTGTTTTATTGCGTCCTGCCTTCATCGATATACTCCTTATTTATCGCACATACCGTTCTGAATCAAAGTCAATATTATGTTCAGAACAATAGTCAGCCAGCTTTTTTAGCGTCTTATAGTTAGGGAAAACTTTTCCGCTTTCCCACCGATTAACAGTTGCGAAAGAAACGCCGATTTCTTTTGCAAAATCTTCTTGGCTTAAGAACAATTTCTTGCGTAGCAATTCCACATCGTTTGAAAAGGGCATAGCATTTACCTCCACTTTTATAACATAATTATAGCACATGTAGAGGGAGTTAGCAAGGCGAATTAAAAAGAATCTACAACTTAGTTGAAAACAAAAGCTGGCGGCAGGGAGCAATCCCTGCCGCCGTTGCACTTACACCCTATAAATTAGTTGCTCATTCTGCCACGAAATGAGCGGGAACGCCACAGTCTCGCAGCCTTGCTCCTTTGCCAGCCGAAGACTATTCCGGTAGCAGGAGACGAGCTGTTCCCTCTCGCCATGCTCGCCGCCGCGCCAGACCGGGCCGACGGTGTGGATGACGTACCTGCAGGGCAGCCGATAGGCCCCCGTGAGCTTGGCCTCCCCGGTCCGGCAGCCGCCGAGCCCGCGGCACTCCGCCAGAAGCTCCGGTCCCGCCGCGCGATGGATGCAGCCGTCCACGCCGCCCCCGCCGAGGAGGCTCTCGTTTGCCGCGTTGACGATGGCATCCACGGGCATTTTTGTGATGTCGTCGCGGATGAAAAGCAGGGGCATGGTATCACCTCTATCACGGTCTTCGAATTATTTGTATCTTACCATATTCCGTTCGAAAAGGCAAGGAACCACCCGTGCCTTCCCTGCTTTTCCGAACCGCACGCTCTTGCGCATTGGCCGCAAGACTGTTACAATAAAAGAAAGTACAAGGAGGAGATATCATGGTTCGAGAGATCTGCAGGGACGAGGCCTTTCTGGCGCAGAAGGCCGAGCCTGCAACGAAGGACGACCTTGGCACGGCGCAGGACCTGCTGGACACGCTGCTCGCGCACAAGGACGGCTGCGTCGGCATGGCGGCAAATATGATCGGCGTGAACAAACGCATCATCGCCTTTGACAACGACGGGGCCTATCTGGTCATGCTCAATCCCGTCATCATCCGGCAGTCCGAGCCCTATGAGGCGGAGGAGGGCTGCCTGTCGTTGAACGGCACGCGGAAGACGAAGCGCTTCCGCTCCATCAAGGTGCAGTGGCAGAACGAAATGCTGCAGACACGGCTGAAGACCTTCACCGGCTGGACGGCGGAGATCATCCAGCACGAGATCGACCACTGCGAGGGGATCCTGATATGATTTTCTGGTTTTCCGGCACCGGCAACAGCAAATATGCTGCGCAGCGCATGGCGGAAGCGCTGAACGAGCCGCTGCTCTGCATGAACGACCGCATCAAGGCCCACGACACCGCCGCCGTGGAGACCGGCGAGCGCCTTGTCATCGTCACGCCGACCTATGCCTGGCGCATTCCCCGCCTCGTCCGCGACTGGCTGCTGCAGACGGAGCTTCGGGGCGCGAGGCAGGCGTGGTTCGTCATGACCTGCGGCGGCGAAATCGGCAGCGCCGATCGTTATAACCGTGAGCTCTGCCGCGTGAAGGGGCTTTCCTGCATGGGCACGGCGCAGATCGTCATGCCTGAAAACTATATCGCCATGTTCGGCGTCCCGCAGGCAGATGAAGCGCGCAGGATCGTCACGAAGGCCGAGCCGGACATTGACCGCGCCATTGCCGCCCTCCGGGAGGGTCTTCCCTTCCCCCCGACCCGGAACAACCTCTATGACCGCCTGATGAGCGGCCCGGTGAACCCGATCTTCTACGCCTGCTTTGTCAAGGATCGAGCCTTCACCGCAGGCCCAGCCTGCACGGGCTGCGGCCTCTGTGCGAAGCGCTGCCCGACCAACAATATTTCCCTGCAGAACGGCAGGCCCGTCTGGGGCGGCAGCTGCACCCACTGCATGGCCTGCATCTGCCGCTGCCCCGCGGAGGCCATCGAGTACGGCAGGAAGAGCCGCGGCAAGCCGCGCTATCATTTTGAGGCGCTGTAAAAAGCAAATAAATTTCCCGCTCCGGAGCGGTGCATGTGCACTGCCCCGGAGCGGGATTTTTTGTCGGTCCTGCATTGCGGTTTTTTCGTCGAAATCCGGCACTGCCGCGGAAGAAATTCTGCATTTCGTGTCATCTCTTGTTGAAATTCCGAAGAAAATTTCGCAGAGTATGCAACTC
>OLNP01001149.1_pt1 | contig 23601 bp, 21 predicted proteins | sample 1671951 | NCBI WGS metagenome assembly OLNP01 (sample SAMEA3136629, study PRJEB25190) | human gut metagenome | biome: human gut; feature: human-associated habitat; material: faeces | place: Austria | collected 2013
TGGTCCCGAACCAAGCACGCTACCATCTGCGCTACACCCCGAAGTGCTCAATCATTATATCATTTTTGTGAGTGTTTGTCAAGTGCCAAATATGATAATTTGTTGAAGTTTGAAACAATTCATATTCAGTCATTTTTATATCCCGAGTTTTACGTTTTTAACAGTAACCCGACGGTAAACCGTCGGGTTACTGTTAGTTCTGTCAGTTTGGGACAATAACACCCTTTTTCAGTATCAGATTCGCATACAGCGCGGTCTCGCCCGTCGCGATTACCGCATACGCCTTTTCTGCGCGGTCGTAGAAGGCAAATCTTTCGATATGTCCTATTCTGACCTTATCGCCCTCGGAATCGTTCATTATGCGGGAATATTCGTCCCAGATAGGAGTTTCGACGTTATCCCCGGGAACGACTTCCATCAACATCGCGTTCGGGTCTGAATATGTATCGAGCGGAAACACGGTCATAACTGCTTTCAGAACGTCAGTACCCGTATGAGCATCGAGTCTGACTACCCTTTTCCCGATAGCCTCGGACGGAAAATTTCCGTCCGCAAGCACTATCTCGTCTCCGTGTCCCATCTCGCTGAGAATTTTAAGCAATTCGGGTGTTAAAAGCGGTGATAAGCCTTTCAGCATCGGTCGGTCCTCCCCTGTTATCTGTATAAAGGACCGTACTGTTTGCACGCTGCGTAGTCCGCCGCCTGACTGTCATCCGTTCCGAACGCCGCCCACGAATGCGGACGATAAATCTGTTCTTCGGGAACGTTGTGCATATTAACGGGGATACGAAGCATGGAAGCAAGAGTGATAAGGTCTGCACCGACGTGACCGTAAACCGTTACGCCGTGGTTAGCGCCCCAGTTTGCCATTACGCTGTAAACGTCGGTGAATGCGCCCTTGCCGGTAAGTCTCGGACAGAACCATGTCGTCGGCCAAGTCGGGTCTGTTCTCTTGTCGATGACATTGTGTATTTCATCGGGAAGGCCGGAGGTGTAACCTTCCGCAATCTGCAATACGGGACCGATACCTTCGATGATGTTGAATCGAAGCATCGTTACGGGCATTTCCGCCTTGCAACGGAAATGGCTGGAAAATCCGCCGCCGCGGAAATATTCATAGTCTGCTCGGCACCAATCGGTTGCTTCAAGACAAGCCGAAACGTCTTTGTCTGTCATCTTCCAGAAAGGTTTCATGCAGTTTTTGCCGTTTTCGTCTCTCGAAGCGCCGCTTCCGTCAAGCGCGGTCGCACCGGAGTTTATAAGATGGATAAATCCGTTAGCCGCAACGCCGTCGGGTCTGTGTCCCGTTACGCGCTCGCAAGCTTCGGGACTCCAATATGTGCGAACGTCGTGGAAGCACGGCGCAGAGTGGCTGACAAGTGTTCCGAGCATCATTGCGATACCGTTGCAGGTATCGTTTTCGGTTGCGAAAGGCGTCGGAGATTTTCTTCCGTTCCAGTCGAACGTCGATGCCATTATAGCCTCGGTGAAGTCTGCATTCGGAAGCCAATCCGTCCACTGTCTCTGACCCTGGAAGCCGCCCGCAACAGCATTTCTGCCGAGCGCTTCTTCGTGCCAGCCGAGATCGTCGAGTTTGGTGTTTCCGTAAAGGATATCGCGCATGATTATCGTCATCTTAACGATAAATTCCCAATCCTTGTCTGCGGGAACGACTTTCGATTTTGTAATAACATCGGGGAATGTTTTCGGAGCGTTTTTATCAAAGCCCTCTTTGCAGTTCGCTTTTACCCAAGCAAGCGCCTTTTCATATTCTTCTTTATCGTAAATGCCAACGCTTATTCTGCGGAGGATTTCAACTTCGTCAACCCATTCAGCTCTGATACCGAAGTATTTTTGAAGAACTGATGCATCGCAGAAACTGCCTGCAATACCCATCGCAACAGCACCGACATTGACATAAGCTTTATTCTTCATCCAGCCGACAACAACCGCACATCTTGCAAAGCGGAGAATCTTTTCCGCAACGTCTGCGGGAACGGAGGTGTCATCTTTGTCCTGTACATCGTGCCCGTATATTGAGAATGCGGGGAGTCCGCGCTGTGCGTGAGCCGCAAGAACTGCCGCAAGATAAACGGCACCGGGTCTTTCGGTTCCGTTGAAGCCCCAAACCGCCTTTATCGTGTTCGGGTCCATATCAAACGTTTCCGTGCCGTAGCACCAGCAAGGCGTTACCGTAAGCGTGGCAACAACATTTTCCGTTGCAAACTGGTCCGCAACGCGAGCCGCTTCCGCGCCGCCGCCTATCGTGGTGCATCCGACAACACACTGAACCGGAGTTCCGTCAGGATAACGGAGTGTGTCAGATATGAGTTTTGCGGCGCTTTCCGCCATTGCCATGGTTTGTTTCTCGAGACTTTCGCGAACACCTCCCCAACGACCGTCAATCGCGGGGCGTATACCTATCTTGGGATATAACATAATAATCACCTTTCATGCTTCAAGTTTTAAGGACATCAGATTTTTGATTCTGAAAAAGAGCAGAACCTGCCACACCACACGAAAGTGTGCGTGTGGCAGGTTCGACCTATTTGCCAACTGTTGTTTTTTCGGGAGCAATTATCCTTCGTAAACGAGGTTGTTCTTGATCATCTCGTCAACGTTGGAAGCATCCCACCAAGCGCCTGCGATATCAACTTTTGCGGTAACGGTTTTGCCTTCTGCCGCAAAGATTGCCTGTTCAACAGCCTGGTAACCGATCTGATAGGAGTCCTGAGCAACCGCGCCGATAAGCTTCGGACCGGTGGTCTTCTTCATCCATTCGATCTGTTTGGAGCCTGCGTCAAATCCGCAGAATACGATGTTGTCGTATTTGGTTCCTGCCGCGCCGATTGCGTCGTAAACCTGCTTAACAACGCCTTCGTTGCTCATGAATATTGCTTTTACGTTCTTTTCGAAAAGTGCTTCAAGAGCTGCCTTGTAAGCCTGATCCGCATCGCCGGGTTTAACTTCTTTTTCGATGGTGTACTTGCCTGCGGTTGTGGAATCCGCGTCAGCGAGAGCCTTGAATTTCTCTTCGAATCCGCCCGCGCGGTCAATACCGGTCTGGGTTTCGTCGTGCTGAATGATACCTACAACATAAGTGTCGGTGGAAGCAGCGATGTCTGCTTTGATAGCTTCGAAGAATTTCTCTGCCGCAAGACCCGCAGCAAGTCTGTTGCTCGTTGCAACGGAGGAAACTATTGGGTTCTGTTTTGCGGAATCAAGAGACTCAATGTCTTTTGCCCAGATACCGCTGTCAAACTGAACAACGGGGATTTTCTGAGTGAATGCGTGTTTGAGGCTGTCAACGAATCCTTCGCCTATCGTTCCGAGAACGAGACCTGCGGGATTGTTGTTAAGAGCGGTACTTACCATTTCCATCTGAGACGGAAGGTCTTTTGCGGACTCACTTGCGGGGCCCTGGAAAGTAACTTCGTAACCGTACTTTTTGCCTGCGTCTACGGCGCCGGCTTTAACCGACTGCCAAAATGCGTGGGATTCGCCTTTTGCAACAACGGCAATGGTCTTGTTAACGGTTGTTTTTCCGTCACCTTTGGTCGTGTTGCTTGTGTCGCCGCCGCAGCCTGCGAGGAGAGCAACAGTCAACGCCAATACGCAAAGAAGCGGTAAAAACGTTTTTCTGAACTTTTTCATGAGAATGTCCTCCTTGAAATTTGACCCTTTCGGGTATTGTTAATATATTTATGCTTTTTGCTGTTTAATTTTATCAAGTTCGAGTTTATACTCGACTTTTGCCGTCTCTATCTGCTTGCGGATTTCTGCGGACTGTGCGGTTCTTTCGGATTCGGGAAGAGCCTTGTTCGACAGAACTTCGTCAAGTCTGTATTCGAGATGATCTTTGTTTTCGATATAGTTTCTTTTAAGTTTCTGTGCGGGAGTGAGAACCTTGACTTTTGCTGCTCTCTTGTTCTTTATGATGTCCATAAGAACTGCGATTACAACGATGATACCGGTAAGAACGTATGTGACGTATGTTGCGTTTACATTTACATGGAACTTCGCAAGAACGAAGTTAAGTCCGCTTCTGATTACGACGAGCATTATGCTGCCGATTACAGAACCTGAAACGGATGCTACGCCGCCTGCCGCGCTTGTGCCGCCGATGTATACGCCTGCGATTGCGTCAAGTTCGTATCCGTTACCGGTAGCTGCCGCAACGGTGGTGAACGATGCAGACCAGAAGATTGCCGCGATACCAGCGCCGATACCGCCGATGATGTATGCAAGCATCTTGTATTTGTCGGTGTTGATACCGGAAAGTCTTGTTGCCTCTTCGTTACTGCCTATCGAAAGAATGTATCTGCCGACTTTGTTCTTGTACATCAGGTACATACAGATAAACATGAATCCCACTATCCAGATAAGACCTACCGGGAAAGATTTGTAGTTGGAGAATACTTCATTGAACCAGCTGCCCGTGGGATAGAAGATGTTCGGAACCGCAACTATGATAGCACTCAAACCTCTTGAAAGCATCATTGTGCCGAGCGTTGCGATGAACGCGGGGATTTTCAGTTTTGCGACAAGGAATCCGTTTATAAGCCCGAACAGCGCGCCGATGAGAATCATTACGGGAATCGTTGCCCAAAGCGGAATTATCTGTTTTGTGAAAAGGTGTCCTGCAACAACCGAGGATGCGATACACACGGTGCCTATCGAAAGGTCTATGCCGCCCGTTGCAATTACGAATGTAACACCAAGCGCCAAAATAGCATAAGGTGCAAGGCTCTGCGCCATACTTACGATATTGTATCTGTTAAGGAAATTTGGGTTAAGCAAGTAGAATACGAAGATGAGCACAAAAAGTGCTATCAGGATTATCATATTCTGCATACCTTTTGTTTTTATGTTTCTGCCGAAGTTTATTACCGATCTGCGCATTCTGCGTGATGCGGAGATTTTTACGTTTTCGTTATCCATTTATGTAACCTCCCGTAATCTTGGTGGTTTGTTTATTTTATCTGCTTAATTCCGCATCGTTGCGTATTTCATTATCTCTTCCTGTGTGAGACCGTCGTCTATGCTCAAATCTGCTGTTACTCTGCCCTCACACATAACGATAACTCTGTCGGAAAGTCTCTGAATTTCGGAAAGTTCCGAGGAAATCATTATTATGGATTTTCCCTGTGCGGCAAGTTCTTCCATCAAATCGTACATTTCGCTCTTTGCGCCGACATCGATACCTCTTGTCGGTTCGTCAAAGATGAATATGTCCGAATTTTTAAGAAGCCAGCGCGCCACAATAACTTTCTGTTGGTTACCGCCTGAAAGGTTTTTCAGAAGTTGATCCATTGACGGTGTTTTTGTTCTCAATTTTTTGTTGACTTCTTCCGCCGCTTTCTTTGCTTTTGCATCGTTTATCCAACCGAATTTGATGTAATCGTCAAGCGATGCAAGCACCGAGTTCTCCGCAACGGATTTTATAAGAAGCAAACCGTATTGTTTTCTGTCTTCCGAAAGATAGCAGATACCGTGTTTTACCGCAGATTCGGGAGTTCTTATCTTAACCTTTTTACCATTGATGAAAACTTCACCCGAATCAAATTCGTCAGCACCGTAAATAGCTCTCGCAAGTTCCGTGCGTCCCGCGCCCATCAGTCCCGCAAATCCGAGAATCTCGCCTTTACGGAGTTTGAAACTTACGTTTTTTACCATATTGCCGCTATTCATGTTTTTAACTTCAAGAACGGTCGGTGCGTCATTCGGCACATTGCTCTTTGTTTTCGGGTCGGTGTAAACAACCCTGCCGACCATCATTTTTACTATCTCATCTTTGGTCGTGTCTTTTGTTTGAAGAGTTCCGACGTACTCGCCGTCTCTCATAACCGTTACCCTGTCGGAAATTCTGTTTATCTCATCCATTCGGTGAGAGATGTATATCATTCCGATGCCCTTGTCGCGCAGATCATTCATTATTCTGAACAACTCTTCAACTTCGGGTTGCGTGAGTGCCGCCGTCGGCTCGTCAAGAATGAGCAGTTTCGAATCATGGGAAATTGCCTTTGCAATTTCGACCATCTGCTGTTTTCCTACGGTCAGTGTTCCGAGTTTTACCGAGGGGTTGATGTGTATTCCGATTTTTTTGAAAAGGTTTCTTGCATCCTGTTCCATCTTGCGGTCATCAATGTAAACGCCCGCTTTTTTCGGTTCGCGTCCGATGTAAATGTTCTGTGCGACCGTCAGATGGTTCATCATGTTGAGTTCTTGGTGTATGATGCTGATTCCTGCCGCCTGCGATTCCGCGATGTTTGCGAAATTGACCGGCTTGCCGAAATATTCTATCTCACCGGCGTCTCTTGAATGTATACCGCACAGGACTTTCATCAAAGTGGATTTTCCCGCGCCGTTCTCACCCATAAGAGCGTGAACTTCTCCGGAACGCAGTTCAAAGTCAACATGCTTTAATGCGTGTACGCCCGAGAACCGCTTATCTATTCCGGTCATCTTCAAGATAATGTCACCCATACTATGTCACTCTCTTTCCGGTATCATTATCAACAGTTTTGTTCCTCTGTTCGATTACATTCTATCAGTTTTGCACAAAATGCGCAAGACATTTAATTGCCATATTTGTACCGCAAGAAAATCCTATTTTTACCTTGACTTTTGCTTTAACTATTGGTATAATAAATATAAATAAAGAATAAGCGATTATTACTTGAATTTTAAAGTACAAAAACAATGACGGTTTATTGACACGGAGGGCAGTTTTTATGGAAGTCATGCACAGATATAACAGCGAAGAACGACAGCATTTTTTGTTGGAAAAGCACTATTCGTTCAAATTAAAACCACGCCTTTTATATGTGGGACTTCTTGACAAACACGGCGGGTGGCGCGAAGTTCCGCATGACCATAAGTTTTTGGAGATAATATTTGTAACCGACGGCAAGGGTACGGTTGCGATCGAAGATAAAGTCTTTGAAGTCAAACGCGGGGACTTGCTTATATACAACGCCGATGTTATGCACTTTGAGAAAAGCAATGAGACTGACCCGATGGAAATACTTTTTGTTGCTTATGACAAATTGGAAATCACAGATTTACCCCCGAACTGGTTACTTCCGCCCTCATACGGATATGTTTTTCCTACGGGAGATATGTACGACATATTCTACCGTTATTTTTCGACGCTTGTTAACGAGTTCGACAAAAAAGAACGTTTCTATATGGAGATAGCGCAAAATATTTCAAGAACGCTTCTGATGTACATATTCAGGCTTATAAACAAGACGGAAAATGCAGGAGAATTACTCGCTTCGGGAAAGACTATGGAGATTGCCCTGAAATTTATCGACGAAAATTTCCGTAATGAAATAACGCTTGACACCATCGCGGAAGCCTGTTTTACAAATAAATATTATCTTTCGCACCTTTTCACGCGGGCACAGGGCGTCAGTGTCGGGAAATATATATTGGACAAGCGCATAAAAGAGGCAAAGCGACAACTTGAAAATAAAGATTTGACGGTCGCTCAGATTGCCGCAGATGTGGGATTCAATGACTCGAGTTATTTCTGTCGCGTTTTCAAAAAAGAAACGGGACTCACTCCCCTTGCATATCGGAAAAGAGCGGTAGTATAATATGTTTATTGCACATTGTTCAATCTTTAACCGTTGACTTTCGGTTATGTTTCCTTTATAATCAGTAATGCTCATCGGAGGGCAATAACCGTAAATGTTATAGCCGGATAAGATGTCGGGAATACCCGGTATTTTATCCGGCTTTATAATACGGAAAAGGAGAAGAAAATGGAAATCAAACTTTCCGATCATTTTACCTATAAAAAACTGCTCAGATTTGTTCTTCCGTCAATCGTAATGATGGTCTTTACTTCTATTTACTGTGTTGTTGACGGACTGTTCGTTTCGAATTTCGTAGGAAAAACGCCTTTTGCGGCGATAAATTTGATTATGCCGTTTGTTATGATATTCGGCGGCGTAGGATTTATGTTCGGTACGGGCGGAAGCGCACTTGTATCAAAAACGCTCGGTGAAAACGTCCCGAAAAGGCGAAGCAGTACTTTACGATGATGCTGCTTGTTACTCTTATTGTCGGCATTATCATCTCTGTTATCGGCATTATATTTATGCCGCAGATTGCAGACCTTCTCGGAGCGGAGGGCAGCGAGATGAAAAATGATTGCGTTGTTTACGGCAGAATAGTTATCGGATTCAATACAGCATTCATGCTTCAAAACGTTTTTCAGAGTTTCTTTGTAACGGCGGAAAAACCGAAACTCGGTCTTGCCGTGACGGTTGCCGCAGGTGTTACAAATATGATTCTCGACGCCGTTTTCATGGTTCCTCTCAATATGGGCGTTGCTGGTGCGGCGATTGCGACGGGTATCAGCCAATGCGTGGGCGGTATCATTCCTTTGATATATTTCCTGCGTCCCAATTCAAGCCTTTTACAAATCACGAAGACCAAAATTGAAATCAAACCCGTATTGCGCGCTTGCGGAAACGGTGCGTCTGAACTTGTTACGACCGTAACTTCTTCTATAGTCGGAATGCTCTACAATTTCCGTCTGCTTGAATATTCTGGTAAAAACGGCGTTGCGACTTACGGCGTGCTGATGTATGTCGAGTTCATCTTCATCGCAATTTTTATCGGATATTCCGTCGGCTGTGCTCCGATAATAGGCTATCATTACGGAGCGGGCAACAATGCGGAACTGAACAACATGCTGAAAAAGAGCCTGAAACTGATTTTAGGTTGCGGCGTGAGTATGGTCGTACTCGGACAACTGCTTGCAATTCCGCTTGCGCATTTATTTGTAGGCTATGACCGGGTTTTATATGAAGAGACAGTCAACGCTTTCAAAATATTCGCACTGACGTTTCTTTTTTCGGGATTCAATATTTTTGCGTCGTCGTTTTTCACTGCACTCAGCGACGGCGGTGTTTCCGCAACCATTTCGTTTCTCAGAACTTTCCTGTTTAAATGCACCGCGGTAATCGTGCTTCCCATTATATTCGGAATAAACGGCATATGGTGGGCAACGGTCGTTGCGGAAGTCCTTGCAATAGTTCTTTCAGCTGTATTTCTCATCGTCAAGCGGAAAAAGTACGGTTACGCATAGGCTGGTACGATAATACAATGCCAATATAAAACTCAAAGACGGCTCGCAAAAACGAGCCGTCTTGTATTTTTGATAGTTTAATTGAATTTTTTCGCAGAAACAAGCATATCTTTCGCTGTTGCGACAGCCGAGGAAGCAATATCCCCGCCGAGCAGTCGCGCAAGTTCTTCTATTCTGCCTTTTTCATCAAGTTCGGTAACAGTAGTAAAGGTTCTTTGACCGTCGTCCTTTTTCTCAATTTTAAGATGTTCATCTGCATAAGCCGCGATCTGCGCAAGGTGCGTAACAGTAATGACCTGCGCCGTTTTTGACATCTGTTTCATCTTTTGTGCGATACGCACGGAAGCTTTGCCGCTGACGCCGGTATCTATTTCGTCGAATATCAGCGTTTCGTTTTGCGCGGAAGACGACAGTATTTTTCTCAATGCCAACATAATGCGGCTCAACTCACCACCCGAAGCAACTGCCGAAAGCGGCTTGACATTTTCACCGACGTTTGTGCTTATCAAAAATTCAACGTCGTCTGCTCCGTCAAAAGAATATTTCTTTTTGTCGGTTCTGACCTGCATTCGAACTTTCGGCATTTCAAGTTCGGAAAGTTCTTTTGTTACTTCCCTGCTTATTTCTTCCGCCGCTTTCTTTCTCGAATCGGTCAATACTTTCGCCTTTGCAACAAGTTCATCATGTGCTTTTGAAAGTTCTGCGTCAAGTTTTAATATTGCCTCGTCGGAGTATTCGATTTGTGCAAGTTTTGCTTTCGCGTCGGCAAGATATGAGTTTATCTCCCCTATTGTTCTGCCGTATTTTCTTTTAAGCGAATTTATAACGCCGAGACGGTCTTCGATTTCGTCGAGTTCTCTCGGGTTAAAGTCAAATCTGTCCGCAAGCATTCTTACATCGTCTGCAAGTGAATCTATTTCTGCCAAAACATTCTCCGAACGCGAAGCAAGATCTTCCAGTTCATCGGAAAACTCGGAGATAGATTCGAGGTTTGCCACCGCTTGCGAAAACATTTCGGAAACATTATATTCTCCGTCCGAAAGAATCGTTCTTGCAGCAGAAAGGCTCTCTATTATCTTCTCTGCGCCCAAAAGAACCTTTTTTCTGTCCGCAAGGTCTTCGTCCTCGCCTTCAACAGGTTCAGCCGCTTCAATCTCGTTTATCTGATATGTCAGCGTGTCTACCCTACGCGCTTTTTCATCATCGTCAAGCGTAAGTTTGTCTATTTCTTTTTTTATCGAGCGAAAATTTCTGTATGCGGTTCTGTATTCGTTTATTTCGCTACTGTTTTTTGCATACGCGTCAAGAAAAGACAGATGCGTTGACGTATCAAGCAACGTTCCGTTATCCTGCTGACCGTGTATCGTTATCAGTCTTTTTCCGAACTCCTTCAAGACGGATGCGGGAACAGGTCTCGAATTTACTCTTGCAACGCTCTTGCCCTCAACCGAGAGTTCTCTCGAAAGAAAAATGCTTCCGTTGCCCTCGTCTGGAACACAGTATTCCGAAAACAGTTTTTCAAGCCCCGCAACATCATCAAACTCCGCGCTGACAAATGCCTTTGAACAGCCCGTCCGCACAAGGTCTTTTGACGCTCTGTTGCCAAGCAGAATATTGATACTGTCTATCAATATGGATTTTCCCGCACCTGTCTCGCCCGTCAATGCGATAAAACCATTGCGGAAATCAATATCGGCATTTTCAATAACGGCGATATTTTCTATATGCAATCGTGAAATCATTGACTTATCAGCCCGCTGTTATTGCATTTATTTCCGATACGATATCAAGCGCCCTGTCGTTGTCCGTGGCAACAAGAAAAATGGTATCGTCGCCTGCAAGCGAACCTACAATGTTTGTTCTGTCAAGAGCGTCTATCGAAGCGCAGACAGCCTGTGCCATACCGGTATAGCATTTAACAACAACGATGTTCTGTGCCACACGAACATTCATGATACCCTCACGCATGACCGCCTGAGATTTTGCACTCAAAACGCTTCCGCCCGAAACGGCTTTATCGCGCTGTTCATATCTGTACACGTTGTCTTTCGTAAGAATCTTGACCAGGTGAAGTTCTTTAATATCTCTGGAAACGGTCGCCTGCGTTGCCTTGAATCCCGCAGCGTTCAGAAAAAGTGTCAATTCGTCCTGTGTTTCAATATTGTTATCGTTGATGATTTCCAAAATCTTTGTGTGTCGTCTGCTTTTCAGTTTCATATTCTTTACCCCAACTTCCTGTTAAGTATTTCGTAAAATGACATATCTTTCAATCTTATGATTTTTGTTGTCTTTTTTGAGCGTTCGACCTGAACAATATCGCCGTCGGCAAGCCTGAAATTCTCATATCCGTCAGCTGTCAGATACGGTTCGCCGTTAAACACGGAAACTTCCGCGAACAATTTTGTTCCCGCATCGAAAAGTATCGGTCTGCTGTGCAATGAATGTGCGCATATCGGAGTTTGAATTATAGCGTGCATTTTCGGGTCTACCGCAGGTCCACCCGCCGATATTGAATATCCCGTAGAGCCTGTCGGTGTTGAAAAGACAATTCCGTCCGCGGAATACTCGCTTATAAACCCGACATCGGAATCCACCTTGATTCCCACGGTTCGGCTTTGAATGATGTTGTTATAAGTCATTCAAAGCCGAACAGGAAAAACAAACCTTTCCGTTTCTTACGACCTTGCAATCAAGCATCATTCGTTCGTCAACCGTATATTTACCATCGACAAGTCTGTTCAGAAGAGTTACTTCCACGGGTTCGACTTCCGCAAGAAATCCGACTTTTCCCATATTCACACCGAGAATGGGTTTCTCTTCTTCGGACGCTTTTTTTGCGGCGCGCAAAATCGTTCCGTCTCCTCCGACACTCAAAACGATGTCGCAATTCTCGATTCCCTCCGCGGTTTCACGAAAGTTAACCGATTGAAAGGCGTCTGCAACAGACGGTACATCCGAACTCACTTCGACACCGAGGTCGAGCAGTTCCCGTACTATGGCTTCGGTGACAGAACGGTCTTTGTCCTTTTGCGTGTTTGTTACTATATGAACTTTCAAGCGATCACCGCCCTTTTAACGTTTCGTGTGCTTTTCGTACCGTTGTTTTTATATCTGTTGTTGTTTTCAACGCACTGTTTTTTGTAAGATACAAAAGAAATTCGATATTGCCCTCGCCGCCTTTTATCGGGGAAAAATCCAATCCCGAAACTGTCAGCCCGAGACTTTCTGCATAGTCAAGAATATCCGAAACGACCTCAACGTGTGTCTTTTCGTCGGATACGACTCCGTTTTTGAGTCTTTTCTTTCCGACCTCAAACTGCGGCTTTACAAGGCATATTATTTGCCCGTATTCATCAATAAAGTTCGATATATGGGAAAGTATCTTTTTTATCGAAACAAATGAAACATCGGAAACAACAATATCCGTTTTATCAATGTTTTCGGGAGAAATATCAAGGATATTACGTCCCTCGAAATTTACAACTCGGTCGTTGCTTGCCAACTTTGGGTCGAGTTGTCCGTGCCCCACATCGACGGCGTATACTTTTTTTGCACCGTTTTGGAGTGCACAGTCCGTAAAACCACCCGTGGAAGCCCCAACGTCAAGCACTGTTTTATCAAAAAAGTTCAATCTGAACGATTCGATTGCTTTTTTAAGTTTAAGCCCGCCTTTACCTACGAAACCGATACTGTCTCTTATTTCCACACCGTCTTTTTCGGAAACATCGTATGACGGTTTTTCTATAACCGTTCCGTTGACGGAAACATCTCCGTTTTTAATATAATATCGGGCTTTTTCACGGCTGCAAAACCTCATTTCCGAGGAAATAAAAATATCAAGACGCATTATTTCTTCTTTTTCTTACTTTTTCCCTCGCCGAAGACGCTTAAAAGTCTTGCGAAAAAGAAAATTATGTCATTCGCTTTTTTCATTGCGAAGTTTTTGCCGAAAGATTTACCTGCAACTGTTATCGCAGATGTCAATGCAGTTACAACGACTGCGGATATAAGTTTGCTGAAATTGAAAGTATCTGCAAGCCCTATCGCTATAACGCTGCCGACGGAACCGCTCAATACGCTTGAAATATCGCCCATTACGTCGTTGCAGAAGTTAGCGACGGTATCTGCGCTCTGCGCCCATTTAAGCGCCTTTTTCGCGCCTTTAACCTGTCTGGTGCACATTGAGTTCAGGCTCTTCGGATCGGCGGACATAACAGCCGTTCCTATAATATCGAAAAGAATACCTATGAAAATGAAAACGAAAAGAATAATAAATGCGACCCATACCGGAAGTTCTTCCGAAACCGATTCGGAAAAAAGCGAAAGTCCAATCGATATCGAAAAAGTTAAAAGAAATATTCTTGCCGTCCATTTCCAATTGAAAAGACTTTCTTTTTTCTGCTTTTTCTGTTCCTGCGGCTGGGCGTCTTTATTTTTTTTGTCCTCGTTTTCCTCTGATTCGGACTTATTACTTCGGTCTATATCCGAAGAGACATCTTCTTTCATTTTGTTTCTCCTGTAATTATTCGAGTGTTATTTAATCAAAAAAATATACGATGATAACGCCCAAAGTTAATCTTATGTCTTAGGTCAAGTAGGTTTCCCCATGTTCTACCCGCTGTCGCCATACGGGCGGTTTCCCTTTAAAGCCCACGAAAACCGCATCACTGCGATTTTAACTTGATCGCCACTCAGTACATACTGCAATCCTTTGAGCGTATACGGTCTAGGAGATTTCCTCAACGGTTTAAGTCAACGCTTAGTCTCTTTTGCAAGAACGGTTTCAATCCGCAATAAAGCAAGTCTGCTGCCGCAGTTTGCTTCTGATCGAACATTCACCGCACCCACTCAAGACAGGCTACGGCTGCACACAGCGTAATCCCCATTTCAAAAAAATGTTTTTGCAAAGTTCCTTCGGAACAGGCGTTACACCGCCTTGCAGGTTTTATCCCGAGTCGTACCACGCAATAAGGCACAAGTTCGGGTCTCCACGGCAAACGGAACAGGATCGTATGCCATTACGGTTGCCCGTAAGCCATAGGACGCTCTCGCGTCCCCCATCCAGCACCCACCCCAGACTGGGCGTAAGAAGCAAGCACCAGAAGTTTCACAGATATGCCCTTCGGTGGATTTTTAGCCCCACCCTGGTCGTTGCAAAAACCGACTAGAATACCGCATCATCGTAGAACACATTATAGCACATATTTTATTCGTTTTCAATACCTTTTTGGAATATTTTTTGCATAAACGCATTTTTTGCACATAAAACGTTGACAAAAAATGTCTTTTGATGTATAATTTTGTCAACAGATTTTGAAACGAACCGATATTCAGAAAAAAGGAGATGTTTGAAATGAAGAAATTCATTTCAACGCTGTCAGTTATACTTGTTTTTACGGTATTTTTATGTGCTTGTGTACCCGAATCGAAAAATGAAATAACGAAATTGGATTTTGCAGAGAAATATTCGGATTTTGAATTGGAGGCAGGTGAAATATCGGAAGAGCTTTGTCTGTTTGTGACGGCGAAAGGCAAATTTGATGAAGCAACAATTATCGCAAACTCCGATAATCCAGCTGTTGCGACCGTTGTCGAAAAGACTTATGACGGCTCGGACACTTTTAAATTCAGAATCGAAGCAATCGGAACAGGCACTGCGCATATTTGGTTTGAAACTGCCGATAAAAGTGTTAAAACACCCGAAATCAAAATTAAAGTAACGGAACGGAAGACCGCAACAACAAACGCGCCCGAGACAGAGTTTTCAACAACAGAAAGCACAACGGAAAGCGTAGTTATACAGACCGAAAACGAAACGTCTCCGACAGATAAGACCGTATATGTCACGCCGACAGGCAAGAAATATCACTATTCGAAATCCTGCGCAGGAAAGAATGCGACACCGAAAAGTCTTGAAGACGCAAAACGTCATTACGACCCGTGTAAAAAATGTGCTCACGACTGATATATTTTTATATGTTAGTTTTAATGGAATAATATTTTGTTAACAATGTATTAAAACACTTGCATTTTAATTTATTTAATGATAGAATGACTGAGGTAACGCAGCCTTTATGCTTGCGGAAACCTCAGTCTTTTATGTATAAAAAAAATTTTAATACAGGCATACCTTTAAGGAGGATATGAAAATGTCAATTCTTACCCTGCCGGACACTACGGAAGTCATTGCCGAATATCCGTATTTTCCGACAAGACAGCAACTTTTCATTTGGCGTAACTGGGGCATGGTCAAAACCGAAACGATAGCGGAAGTTCTGGGAACAGACGTTGAGACCGTTAACGGACTTGCCGCCGACATGGGACTTGACGTTCCGATGAAGTATAACGCCGAATATGCGAAGCGCGGTTTTATAACTATCATCAGAAACAACTGGCAGGTCGTTCCCTACGACCAACTGATCAAATGCGCGGGAATGACGCGCGACGAACTTGCGTTCACGCTTAAAGAGGACGATTTCCTCGGCGTTAAGTTGCAGGAAAAACCGAATGTTTCCGAAATAAAGTATACCCCGCTTACAGAAGAACAGAAAGAGCAGACAAAGAAGCTCAAAGCGTGGACGGAAAAGCATTTTGCCGAATACAGAGACAAGATAACCGTTAACGACTTTGACTTTATCAAAGACTACGGCAAACCCGAAAGAAAAATGAAGAACAACACAAACAGAGCCGTTGTTCTCGATTCTTCATGGGGCGTTAAAAACGAAAGCGGAAATTCCGCGGTTGACGTCTTTGCCGAAAACTTTATCAACGACACCGAAAAAGAGTGGGGCGTCAAACTCTGCGGCACGGATAAATTTATAACACTTAAAATAGAGCCTGACGAAACGAAAAAACAGGAAAGCCATGTTGTGGCGTTCGCAAAAGACGGAATTACTGTTACCGCAGTTGACGAAGAGGGCGTCAACAAAGGTCTTCAATATATCGCTTTCATCGCAGACAGAAACGACGGCCTTACGTTTGATGAAGGCACGATAGTCAGAGACACTCAATTTGATGTCAGATATACATATTCCTATAACGCACTTTACGGAGACGCTCTGCTTGAAGGCGGCGTTTCGTCGTACCCCGATGAACTTCTCAAAGAATATTCCAGAATAGGCATAAACGGTATCTGGATACACGCAGTTCTTTACAAACTCGTTGAGTTTCCGTGGGAACCGTCTCTTTCCGATAAGTGGCAGCAGCGTATAAAAGGCCTTCAAAGCCTTGTTGCAAGAGCCGCAAAATTCGGCATAAAGGTTTACCTTTACATGAACGAACCCCGCGCAATGCCGATGAGTTTCTTTGACAAATATCCCGAATTGCTCGGCTATTCCAACGGTCCCGAGGGCACGCTCTGCACCTCTACGCCCGAAGTTCAAAAATATCTTTCGGATTCGATAACCCAACTGTGCGAGGCGGCGCCGCAACTCGGCGGATTCTTCACGATAACAGCTTCCGAAAACCTGACAAACTGCTATGCGCACGTTGTTGAAACACCCTGCCCGAGATGCAGCAAGAGAAAGGCTTACGAAGTCCTTGCGGAAGTTAACCTTATAATTGCAAGAGCCGCAAGAAAGGTCAACAAAGACATCAAAGTCCTTGCATGGAACTGGGGTTGGACAGGCAGATTCGATTCGTGGGACGATATGGCGCAGGCTATCGGCGACGAGGGTGCTCGCGTTATGTGTACAAGCGAAGAGGGTGTTAAAAAGACGATCGGCGGTATTGAGACATCCGTTATCGACTACTCCATTTCTCTTGTAGGCCCCGGCGAAAATGCAAAGAATATCTGGAAAACGTGCAGAAAACACGGCGTAAAGACGCTTGCAAAAGTTCAGTTCAACAACACATGGGAATGCTCTACCGTTCCCTATCTGCCTGTTGTTGACCTTGTGGAACAGCATATTCAGGGCATTGTTGACAACAAAGTTGACGGTCTTATGATAGGTTGGACGCTCGGCGGCTACCCGTCCATGAACCTTGAAGTTGCCAGCCAGTATTATTGGACAAACGGAAACCCGCAGGACGCGATAGTTTCCATATTCGGAGACAAAGCACCCGTTATCAATAAGGCGACAGAAACGTTCTCCAAAGCATTCCAGAACTTCCCGTTCCATATCGGAACGCTTTACAAAGGTCCGCAGCATATGGGACCGTCCAACCCGCTGTTTGAACATCAGACAAAACTCTATGCAACAATGACGGGACTTCCCTATGACGATATAAATCAATGGCGTTCGATTTACCCGCTGGATATTTTCGAAAATCAACTCCGACTTGTTGCCGAGGGATTCAAGGAAGGCATAGACGAACTGAAAGCGTCCGTAACGGATAAAGACCTTGCTGAAAACAAGCGTTTGGCTGAATTTGTTGACGTTGCAACAGGAACGTATTGTCTGTTCAAGAGTTCGTATCAGCAGACAGCATATAACGTTACGAGAAACAAATTCGACGAAGAGACCGATTCCGCAAAGAAAGAGGAATACAGAAAACGTATCATTGAACTTCTTAATGCGGAAATGGAGACCGCGATGGAGATGTACAAAGTTATGATTCACAACTCCACCATCGGTTACGAAGCGGCAAACCACTATTTCTTCAACAAGTACAGCATGATGGAAAAAATCCTCTGCTGCGAATATCTTCTCGAAAGATTCGGCAAATAATGCCGCATTTTGGGGAAACGGCGGAAGTTTCGTCGTTTCCCCGTTTTTTTGGAATATTTTAATTCTCCTTTGAATATTTTTAAGTGATAACAAAGGAGGTTAAACACCAATGAACAGTATCAATTACAGACCCGAAGGCACAAGCGCACTTGACGAAAAGCCGTCTTTGCTTCAACTTGAACGGGCAAAAGCGACCAACAGGATTCTCGAAGCTCGCGCCGTTATGTGCGACAACGACCACAACCTGATAGTGGATCTCGGAGACATTAAAGGTGTTATACCGAGAGAGGAAGCTGCGATAGGCATACGCGACGGAAGCGTTAAAGACATTGCCGTTTTGAGCCGCGTCAACAAACAGATATGCTTCAAAGTGGACGATATTCTGACAAAGCAGGGACAAACCGTTGCCCGCCTAAGCCGCGTTTCGGCACAGCAGGACGCTCTGAACTATATGCTCTCGACATATAAAAAGGGCGACATAATTCCCGCGCGGATAACGCACCTTGAACCGTTCGGCGCATTTGCGGATATCGGCTGCGGGATAGTTGGGCTTATAAGTATCGAAAATATTTCGGTTTCGAGAATTTCGCACCCGAGAGACAGATTTTTTGTCGGACAAAATATCCGCGTCGTTATAAAGGACATTGATTATGAAAACCGACGGTTTACCCTCTCGCACAAAGAACTTCTCGGAACATGGGAAGAAAACGCGGATATGTTCGATGTCGGGCAGACCGTTTGCGGAGTTGTGCGCTCTATCGAAGATTACGGTATATTTATTGAGTTGACGCCGAACCTTGCGGGGCTTGCCGAATATAAAGCGGGCATTGTTTCGGGTCAGCAGGCAACCGTTTACATAAAAAATATAATTCCCGAAAAAATGAAAATAAAATTGAGCATAATCGACTGTTTTTGCGGAGACGCAAAACTCGAAGATTACAGATATTTTTGCCACGGATCGCATATTGACGAGTTTGTGTATTCCCCTCCCGAAGCCAACAAGGTCATAAGAACTTCTTTTGACGAAGTTCCCGTATAAAAAGATCAAGGACGCAGAAATGCGTCCTTATTTTTTCGAATAAAAACGGTTGACAAAGACTTTTGAATGTTCTATAATATAGAAAACAGCAAGGATTTTCGGAGTATTCAGATGAAAAAAGACAAAAAAGATACGGCGGAACTGCTCGGACAAATTGAATATGATGAAGCCGCGACTTCCGCAATAAATGCAGACATGGCGGTTTTGCTTGCACTTTCCGCACTTGAACTTATAGCGGGCTTTTTCATGAACGGCTATTCGGTCATCGCCGACGGACTGCATAACATTGTTTCTGCCGCACTTTGCGCAAAACTCGGCAAAAAATTCAAAAAAGTTATCGCCGTAATAATGCTCCCGTTTTCTGCGGCAGGGATATATTTCGGATTCTATCTGATGACGCTCAAAGTCTCTTACCTTGATCGTGCGCCGAAAATATGGCTGTTTATGATAATAATTCCCGTTCTGCTTTTGAAAATAGGTTTTGCATTGAACACATCCGATAAAATCAAATTAAGCGGTGTAAGGTGGATCAAACCCGTTTCAACGCAGATGAATGTCTGCTTTCTGACTGCCGTAGCCTCGTTTGTCGGACTGTTTGCATCGTTTTTTATGGATTTTTATATAGAGACTGCAATCGCGACCGCGATCTGTCTGCTTTCTCTGCTCGAAAGTTTCCGCGTTTTCGGACAGTTTAAAGCCGACTATATAGAAAAAGTGATTGAAAACGATACGGTGAAAGAAATAACAGAAAAAGAACCCGATGATTTTGCCCCCATATCCGTCGGCGAAATTCATCTTCTCTCTAAATCAATGGGCGTTGATGAAACGGACGAAGAATTGACGTCCTTTGACCCCGTGCAACCGAATGAGACGGAAGTGACGGAAGAAAAGGAACAGCCGAAGAAAGAAAAGAAGAAAAAAGAAAAAATATTTACTGACAAAAAGAAAGACGAAGAAGACGATTGGTAGAAAACAGCGATTGCATTTTGCAATCGCTGTTTTCTACTGATAAGTTCTTTTTAATCTCGAAAAGACATTTTCAGCCTCTTTTTCGCTTAAAATCAACCCGTATTTTTTCGCGGTCAGGCGCAGTTCATCAGCCGAACGTGAATTTTTAAGCGATTCGATTCTTTCAAGGTATTTTTCCATGCGTCAGACCGTCTCGAAATATTTATCAATCTCATATTCCGTCTTATTGTCCGCTTGCAGATAAGACATACACTCTTTACGTTTTTCATCAACGTAAGTTTTGACCGCATATTCGGGCAGAACGGAGCGCACAAAACTTGACGATGCACCGAGTTCAACCGCTTCATAAAGACTGTTTGGAAGCGAAGCAAGACCGTCCGTCACACCGCAAGGCGCTTTGTACAGCGTTTGTTCTATCGGTTTTCTGACGGGGAGTTTGTGTTCTATTCCGTATATACCCGCATTCAGAAGCAGCGTCAACGCCGCATACGGCGAGCAGGATGGGTCTGCGGAGCGAATCTCGACGCGCTTATTTGCATCGGGCGCGGCAGGTATTCTGACAAGTTGAGAACGGTTTGTATTTGACCATGCAACGTATTTCGGGGCTTCAAATGAGCCGAAACGCGCGTATGAATTGGTCAACGGGTTCATAAACATCGTTATTTCATCTATATATGTCAGAACGCCCTCTATAAAACTTTCCGCAACTTCCCTGTTTGTCAGAAAAACATTTTTTCCGTCTTTATAAAGCGAAACGTGAAAATGCAATCCGCTTCCGCTTTTATCGGGGAACGGTTTGGGCATAAACGACGCGAAAAGATTGTGCCGTGCCGCAAGCGTTTTTACAACGGAACGGTATGTGATGTAATTGTCAACAGCGGTTACCGCGGACGAATATCTGAAATCTATTTCGTTTTGTCCGGGCCCTCTCTTGTGCTGGGAACTTTGCGGGCGTATGCCCATTTCACCGAGCGTAAGGCATATCTCACGTCTTATATCTCCGCCCTTGTCGCGGGGGGAAATATCCATATACCCCGCGTTGTCAAGAGGCGTTCTTGTGGGATTTCCGTCCGTATCGCATTTGAAAAGATAAAATTCGCTTTCGATTCCGACTTTGCATTCGTATCCGAGTTCGAAAAGTCGTGCCACCGCTTTTTTCAGCGCGTAACGAAGATCGCTTTCGAACGGCGAAGAGTCTGTGTGACGTATGTCGCAAAAAAGGTGAAGTTCCTTTTCACCCGAAGTTGACCAAGGTAACAACGTCATAGTTTCCGGCTCGGGAAAAAGCAGGCAACTGACACTTTCTTTATCCGTAAACCCGGGTATGTCGGAAGCGTCAAAAGAAATGCCGTTTTCAAAGATTCTCGGCAGTTCTTCCGGCATTACGCATATATTTTTTTGATTTCCGTAAATGTCGCAAAATGCAAGGCTGACGAATTTGACGTCATGTTCCTCGGCAAAGCGCAATATATTTTCGTATTCTTTCATTGCAGACTTTCCATTCATATTATTGATATAATTATAATACAAATGTTTCCCGATGTCAATAATCAGGCGTAAAAAGCCTTAAATTCAATGAAATTTTGCGCTGTCAATGTTGACAATCGTAAAAAATAATGATATAATTTATTTTATTAAAACGGAGAAACAAGGTGTAAAAGTATGAGTAAAATTTTTGTACCCAAGGGGTATTCCCCCAAACTTAACCTTTACGAAACACAGACGGCGATAGGCTTTACAAACAGAACGTTTGAAGGCTATCTGAGCGAGGCACTCAATTTAAAAAGAGTTTCCGCTCCCCTGTTCGTCGATCCCGAATCGGGGCTTAACGATGACCTGAACGGCATTGAACGGCCCGTACAGTTTGAATTGACGGATTCCGGCAAGCAGGCGCAGATAGTTCACTCTCTCGCAAAATGGAAGAGAATGGCGCTTCATAAGTACGGATTCCGTATAGGAAACGGTCTTTATACCATAATGAACGCTATCCGTCGCGACGAAGAGACCGACAATCTTCATTCTGTCTATGTCGATCAGTGGGACTGGGAAAAAGTTATCGATGAAAAGACCCGCAATATCGATTACCTGAAAGCGACCGTAAAAGCCATTGTCGGCGCTATTTGCGACACCCTTGACGATTTGAAAGTCAAATTCCCGCAGGTAGACACCGTTCTCAAAAGAGAAGTAAGTTTTATCACCACGCAGGAACTTGAAGATATGTACCCCGCGCTTACTCCGAAACAGCGCGAAGAAGCATATCTCAAAGAAAACAAGACAGCATTCATCATGCAGATAGGCGATAAACTGAAAAGCGGAATCAAGCACGACGGCAGAGCCCCCGACTATGACGATTGGGCGCTTAACGGGGATATTCTTTTCTACAATGAGGTTCTCGGTTGTGCGTTTGAAATTTCTTCAATGGGTATTCGCGTTGACCCGAAATCTCTTGATGAACAGCTGACAAAGGCGAATGCGGACAACAGAAGAAAATATCCGTTTCACAAAGCACTTTTGGCAGGTGAACTCCCCTTGACCATAGGCGGAGGTATCGGTCAGTCAAGACTTTCAATGCTGCTTCAAGGCAAGGCTCACATAGGTGAAGTTCAGGTTTCCGTATGGGATGACGAAACGCTTGATATCTGCCGCAAAAACAATATAGAGATTTTGTAATATGAGTATACTTTATTTTTTCGAATCCATCAGAAATCCCGTGCTTGACGCCGTTATGCTGGCGTTGACAAAACTTGCCGAAGAGTATGTTTTCATCGTTGCCGCACTTCTTTTCTTTTGGTGTATCAATAAGAAGAACGGCTACTACATGATAACCGTGGGTCTTGTCGGAATAACGCTCAATCAATGGCTGAAAATGCTTTTCAGAGTTCCGCGTCCGTGGGTACTAGACCCAAACTTTAAGGCGGTCGAAGCCGCTACCCCTGCGGCAAACGATTTCTCGTTTCCCAGCGGGCATACCCAAAACGCCGTCGGAACTTACGGAAGTATAGCGAGGTTTACAAAGTATAAATGGCTCCGCATTGTGGGCATAGTGCTTGCGGTGTTGATTCCGATTTCGAGACTTTATCTCGGTGTTCATACCCCGCTTGATGTCGGCGTATCGTTTGTTATAGGTACGGTGCTTGTACTTATTATGTACCCGCTTATCAAAAAGACTGATGAAAAGCCGTGGATTCTCGGCGTTATTTTCGGTATTTGCTCCGTGCTGATGATAGGTTTTCTTGTGTTTACATATATCAGACCTTTTGAAATAACGGAAGTCTGGCAAACGGAATGTATCGACGGTGCGATGACAAATGTTTCGAAAATGCTTGGGGCAACGCTCGGTATACTTGTTGCATGGTTTGTTGATTCAAAATATATCAAGTTTGAGACGGCAGCCCCGTGGTATGTTCAGATAACAAAGGTGGTGTTCGGCGTCGGCGTTGTTTTCGGACTGAAATCATTTTTCAAAATGGCTTTGTTCGCGCTGTTGGGCGACGGCAGCATTCCGGCTTTGATAATCGAGTACTTCCTCGTTGTCATAGTTGCCGCGCTGCTTTTTCCGATGACGTTTAAGCCTTTGAACAAACTCTTTGCAAAGTATTTGAAAAAGTAAATTCAACAAATTCAAAACGGGACGCTGATGCGTCCCGTTTTTTATGTCATCGTATTATATCCGCAGTCGTTGCGCCGCTTAATGAAATTAAATCATGCGGTGCAAGCGAGATTTGATACCCTATCCTGCCTGCGCTGACTGTAACGGTCTTTTGTTCGAGTGCCGATGAATGAAAAACGGTCTTATACCGCTTTTTCATACCTATCGG
>OLNP01001171.1_pt1 | contig 23306 bp, 15 predicted proteins | sample 1671951 | NCBI WGS metagenome assembly OLNP01 (sample SAMEA3136629, study PRJEB25190) | human gut metagenome | biome: human gut; feature: human-associated habitat; material: faeces | place: Austria | collected 2013
AATATTCTATATAGTCTTCGCTTTTCTTTCTCCAGCCGTTTCTTCTCATTATGACACTCTTTCCTCCAATCGTCATTCTGAACGGAAGTAAGAATGCCTTGTGGAAAAGACGGGAAATGGAACGATAAAACAGAGTGAAGAATCTATGACCTTGAATGGCATCTTACCGGTTTTCCTCACCATGAGTGCAGATCCTTCACGTCCGCTTATGATGACGATTAACGTTTCCTTCATTATGACGTGCTTTCCCAAAATCGTCATTCAGAACGGTGGTAAGAATGCTTTGTGGGAAGGACGGGAAACGGGATGGTGACACGGAGTGAAGAATCTATTACCTTGAATGGCATCTTACCGGTTTTCCTCACCATGGTGGCAGACCCTTCACATTCGCTTCGGATGACGCCTTACCGTCCTTCGTCATTCTGAACGGGGGTAAGAATGCTGTATGAAAAAGCAGGGAAACGGCAATGTAGCACGGAGTGAAGAATCTATGACTCGGATGACATCTTACCGCTTTCCCCACCACGGTAACAGATCCTTCACATTCGTTCAGGATGACGATTAACGTTTTCTCTCATTATAAACCTGGCTGTACCGTCTGTTTAACGTCATTCTAAATGGGGATAAGAATGCTGTATGAAAAAGCGGGAAAGCGGAACGATGACACGGAGTGAAGAATCTATGACTCGGATGACATCTTACCGCGAGTGCCGCTTTTATCAAAAGACAAAAAAACTGTCAGCTTACAGATGATAGAAGCCGGCTATCCGTTTGTTTCTTTTATTTTATTTTTGTATTTTCGTGTCAGAGATCTTTTTTCTTATTTCAGGAAATTTTTCATTGATTATTTTCCCCATTTTTTCTTTTGCTTCTTTGTCGGGATGAAGGCCGTCCGCCGCAAAATTTTCCGGCATGTCTTCATACATGGCAAAGGGCGCCGCCGTATCGATATGGGTCTGCATCCGTATCCAGCCGTTCACTTTGTCAAATTCCGCTTTCCAGTTTTCTGCCGTCGGCTGCTGGTAATATTTCCAAATCCGATCCGGGGCGATCGGAGGAATGGTAAGCAGGACAGGCTCAATGTCGTTAGCCCTGCATTTTTCCTGAAGAGCTTCCAAGTCAGAAATAACCTCTTCCGCCGTTCCCCCGCAGCGCAGATTGTTTGTTCCGCCCATAATGAGAAGGTACCGTACATGGAAAGGGAGGACATCTGCATCGAACCGCCGGAGAAGGTCGTCCGTTTTATCACCGCTCCGGGACATATTTATCGTAGGAAAATCAAGATAGTACGCATAATTGTAAGGCCAGTCCGCCGGACTGTAAGACATCCGTCCGCCGCCGTGGCTGATACTGTCTCCAAGAATGCCGGTTTCCCAGTTTTCCGCGGGATCATTCACGATCTTTTCCGCTTCGCTCCATACGCCTATAGGCCCGCCGTTTTCATCAAGACCGCGGACACGCCACCAGACCGTTCCCTGCCGCGGCAGCTCGTCAAAAAGTTCGGGGATTGTAACAATCCCTTGCGAAATGCGATGGACAGACGGTTCACAGCTGTCAGGATTTTCCGGTTCTTCATCAGTGATTTCCACTTCATAAGAAACCGCGTGGGGAATTTTCACAAAAGAATACGCCGGATAAAGAAGAACCGTACCGTTCTGCTCATGGTATTTCACGCGGATCTTCGGCGCGTACCGTTCCATTTCCTGCGCGGCCTTTTCCATCGGCACAGGCGCCGAATAGGCGGAAATGCTCTGCCCATCCAGACCGATGGCTTTCACCTGGCAGCAGAGGATCCCCGGTCCGTCATAGCTGTCTGTAATTTCTTTTTCAATCATCACACTGTCACGGAAAACATGGCCGTCTTCATAAATCGGCGGGCGCATTTCTTTCCGTCCGAAATGCTGTGTCACAGGCACGATGCGGAAAGAATACCACACCGCGTCCGGATTCGCCGGCCAGCGGACAAAAAGAAGTTCCGGAGAAGCATCCGCCCCGGCAGCGGTCCACATAAAAGCAAAAAAGAAAAGAGAAATAAAAATCCTCTTCATTACAGTCCCCTTTCATTAAACCATGAAAGAAGTATAAGGGATGGAAGAAGAAATAACAAGAAAAAGAAATTTGCCCATCAAAAAAGAGCCCCCGCAGAGGAAACTTTTATCTGCCATAAAAGAAAAACACTCGCTGCCGGCAGCAGGAATGTTTTCTTTCTTCCCTTTTCTATTTTTACGCTTTTGCGGTTTTCGCCTTTCGTGATCTTTTGGCCTTCCGATTTACCGTTTCTTCCGCTTCTTTCACACCGGCCGCTTCCGTTTTTCCTGTGCGCTTTCTTTTCGTCTTTTCTTCCGCGGGCTTTCCCTCTGCCGGTTTTCCGGATTTTATTTTCCCTTTTTCAGATCCGGCTATTTTAACTTTTGTTTTCTGTTTTGCCTTTTCTCTTCTCAGGCGCTTTTCATACAGGTGGTACAGTTTATCCGCCAGACCGGCAATGATTTCTTCCCCTTCCACCAGATCCTTCCAGTAATTCGGAAGAAAATCTGCGCCGAAGCGGACACCTTCTATGGCTCCTGTCAGCGCTGCCGTAATCGGGCTGTTTCCATTATGGTTCGCCGCGGCGATGATCGCATCCACAGGATCATCCACGGCAAGGGCAGCATATACGGCTATCGCCAGAGCTTCATCTGCCTGATCGCCGCTTCCCAGAGAATGGATACTGTCGATGTATGCCCAGACATTCCCCTTTCCGGCAGGCTGGTCGTTAGCCTGCTGCTGCGCCGCAGAAAGAAGCGTGGTAATGCTGTCGGTCCGATGGGTTTTATTCAAAAGCCCATGAATCCGTTCAATAGCCTTGGGAAGCGTCATTCCGTCAGCAAGGCAGGCAATCAGTGCCGATACCGCCCCTGCCGCATAGTAGGCGACAGGAGTCGAATGGGAAAAAGCCGCCGCCCTCACGCCGGCATTAAAAGCCGTCTTACTGTCGCCGGCATAAAGGAGCCCGATAGGTACCACTCTTGTCAGCGCGCCGCCGCCTTTGCTTTCATTTACCTTATTTTTCGTTGTCCCCATCGTTTCCCCGGAAAACGCATTCAAAAGACCTTCTTCCGGTTTTCGGCGGGCATGCATGAACTTTTCCCGCACAAGGCAGATCTCCCGTTCATGAGGCTGCCGTCTCATCCATGTGCGCTGTCCGCGCCGCGGTTCCTCCCCCGTCTGGCTGTAAAACCAGCGCATATAGCCGCGGTACAGCCCTTCTGCTTCTTCCAATTTCTTTGCATCTGTCCACAGAAGTCCGTCTACCGTGGCCAGTTCCATCTGCGTATTTCCCGTCACCGGCGCCAGATTTCCGCACTGCCCGTTCCGCACAAGCGTACGCAGGCCAAAGGGCCCGTACTTGTGCTGAATACGACAGACAGAAAGCTCCTGCAAAGGGTACCCCAGTGCATCTCCGCAGGCGCCGCCAATCATCGCGCCGCGGAACATTTCTATCTCCGTCATCTATCCTCCCTCAATCCCGCAAAACCTGATTCCAAATAAAAACACGACCAAAGAAATACGAAAACAGTTCTCCCCATTTCCAATACATAAAGAGGGAACTGCAAAAATTTCCGTAAACCCCAAAAATTCACAGAAACACTGCTGAAAAATAAAAAATAACCGTTTTATATTTATGTATATTGTATCATAATTCACTGCTTTAATCATCTAAAGATACTTCTTTAGAAGGAAAAGCGTCCTTTTTCCGTTTCATATTTTCTACCGTAGTTAACTTTCTTTTTTCCGCTCCATCCATTAAAATGTAAATGTACTTTATTTTAAAGAAAACGAGGTCACTATGAAAAGAATATTAATCTCATTATCCGCAGCACTCCTTCTTTCTTCCGGCATTTCCCAGGCATCGGTTCCGCAGGGAGGATATTTCCTTGACAAGGACGGCGTTCCGCTCACGAAAGAAATGCAGACAAAACCAAGTCTGAAAAGCAATCCCATGCTTCCTCAGAGCGGTGCCGTCCATGCTGCCATGGAATCCCTTCCTCATTCTTCCGCCACAGTCATCCGGATGACCGTCACGGAAGACGGGATCCCCGCCGATGCCGTTATCACCCAAAGCGCAGGATCCGTCGTTCTTGACGAATATGCCATGAGATGCGTAGAAGGCTGGCGCTTCAACCCCGCCAAACTGGGAGACAAGCCGGTGAGCGCTGCCGTATCCATTCCTGTACGCTTCCTTTCCATGATGATTTCCACACCTGCTGCTCCGTCCGACCGCCCGATGAAGAAGGCGTCTGCCGAAGTGAAAGAAGCCATAGAAAGAAATAACCATCCTGTGATCCGTGTTTCCGTCTACATCACGGCGGATGGAAAAACTGACGGCAAACCGAAAGCAGACAACGATGGAAATCTGCCGGGCAGCGATTTCAAAATCCTTTCCGGGTATGCGGAAAATTCCGTAAAAGAATGGAGCTTCACACCGGCCGTGAATCCTGACGGAGAACCCATTCCCCAGGAATTGATTGTCCCGGTGCAGTTATAATACTTTGTATCCTATTTCAAAATCATATCCCGTTTTAAAATAAACCCCTTTTGCCGGACAAAGCATTGGCAAAAGGGGTTTTCACTGCAATAAAAAAATCCGCCGGTCTTTCGACTGATGGAAAATGGTGCGAGCGAAGGGACTCGAACCCTTATGCGCAAGGCGCAGGATCCTAAATCCTGTGCGTCTACCAATTCCGCCACGCTCGCATATTTTCTTATTATAGTTTGTAATGGAAACAGGGTCAAGAAAAGACCGGTAAAAAACCTTCCCTGCAAAAACAGAGAAGGCATCCTGCAAAAAAATTACTTTGTTTCATCAAGAACAGCTGTGCAGTGTGGACAGCGGGTCGCATCATCGGCAATAGGTTCTTTGCAGAACTGACAGGTGCGCGCCGGTGCGGCTTCTTCTTTCGGAAAAGCCCTGTTCATCTGGCGGACCACAAGGAAAATCACGAAAGCGATGATCAGGAAATCAATGATTGTATTAAGAAACTGTCCGTAAGCGATGACAGGCACGTTCATTTCTTTGGCTTCCGCCAGTGTAGCCACCGGTGTTTTTCCCAGATTGATAAACCGGTTCGAGAAATCAACACCGCCCATAATCATTCCGATGGGCGGCATGATGACATTTTCCACCAGGGAAGATATGATCTTTCCGAAAGCGCCGCCGATAACGACACCGACTGCCATATCGACCACATTGCCCCTGACAGCAAAATCCCTGAATTCTTTCATCATGCCCATCTTATTTCTCCTTTTCATTCGCAAATATATTAATTTTTTATACTATAGCACATCCTCATCTGCATTTCTACATATTTCTATATAGCTTTATAAAATTTCCGTGCTTCGATTGTTAATCTTCTGTCGCTTTCTTGCTTGACAAATAATTGCCATCAAGATACAATAGAAGCGTAAACAGAAGAGACAGCCATTGGCCGTGGCGTTTCTGCTCATTGTTGCTTCTTACACAACCTCTATGAAAAGCTTCCTTTCACCGGGAAGCTTTTTTCGTACTGCAAAAGAGAGAAACCGCCCGGGTTCCCCTCTTCTTTCATCATAGATACGGATTCTTCACTGCGCAGAATAACGCTTAACAGTTCCGCCGCGCCTGCAGCATCCCTGCCCTCAACCGTAAAAAGAATCTGTATTTTCCTATTTCTGTCTTTTCTGATCGGGGGAAACATCCCGATTGCTCATCTGCCGGCATCCATCCGCTAAAAAACAGCGGATAAGCACCCGCTGCCTTTCTGATAGCCGTTTTATTCCTTAATGAATGTATTTCCTGTCACTACAGGAACAGAGCGATCCTGCCGGACCATTTCTCCTCCCAGCGGATCGATGGCAGACGATACGGTAAGCATCGTGCAGAATGCCCCCCACACAAGAAGAACCGCCTTGTTCTCCTTCAATTCCGCCGTCATCCTTCCGAAGAATCTTTTCATCGGCAGCCTGCTCCCTGCTACGCCTTTTCTTTCTGATTCTGCCGGTGTATAATGATTGGCTGCTGTCATGAACTTCATCTCCTTTATCATCCGCTCTTGTACCATTTCCTTTTCTTGGCCTCATTATACCCACATGGGTATTTACATTCAATAATCATTTGCAAAATAAAGTCCGTTAATGAACAATTCGCACAGATTGTACATTGAATGGCAAAATCAGTCATATGCCTGCACAATAAAAAACTCACAGCAGATCCGTGTCAAATCTCCATACACGAAGAGGCCGCCATGAGCTGTAAAAATTTCCGGCCGGAAAAATAAAATGAAACTTCATACCGGCAAGAACATTTCCTTTCTGTTTTTCACTTATTTCCCTTGTCCGTACGTCGCATTCGGGCCGTGCTTCCTTTGGTAGTGCTCATCAAGGATGTATGCGGGAAGCGAGGCCGAAGGGTTCAATAATTTTGTTTTCAGCGCCATTTCCGCCGCCGTCTCCATGACGACCGCATGGTACACAGCGTCCGCCGCATTTTTTCCCCAGGCAAAAGGCCCGTGGTTCCGTACAAGGGCACCGGGCACGGCAAGCGGCTCGTATCCGCGGCAGCGTACGGTTTCTATAATGACGGCACCCGTATTTTTCTCATAAGCGCTTTTCGTTTCTTCTTCCGTAAGCGCCCTTGTGCAGGGGATATCCCCATAAAAATAATCCGCATGGGTCGTACCGAGGGCAGGAATATCGAGTCCCGCCTGGGCAAAAGCTGCGGCATTGACGGAATGGGTATGTGTCACACCGCCGATTTCAGGAAACGCGCGGTACAGCGCCAGGTGGGTCTCCGTATCGGAAGATGGTTTCCATTTCCCTTCCACTGTTTCTCCCGTCTCCACATCGACTGCTACCATGTCGCCCGCTGTCATGCTCTCATAAGGCACACCTGACGGTTTGATGACCATAAGGCCTTTCTCCCGGTCGATACCGCTCACATTCCCCCATGTATAGATCACGGCACCCCGTTTCACAAGTTCCAGATTGGCGGCGCACACCGCTTCTTTTAATGTCTCCAGCATAGAACCCTCCTGCTTTTTCTTTTTAATAACAGTACAAAACCACACCCTGTTATTTTATGATTTACGCTTTATGGTTTTTATCAATTCTCCCATAAATTTCTCTGCCCCGGGAGATCGTGTTTCTTTTTTGGCTGCTGCGGTATATTTCACCCAGCCTCACCATTTTGCGGATGACACTTACCATCTTCCTTATCACGGCAATAGATTCTTCGCTGTTGCTCTGAATGACGCCTTGCCGATGTCCTCACCACGGTAACAGATTCTCCGGATGACGTCTTATGTTCTTCTTCATCACAGCAGCAAGTCTTCGACATCGCTCCGGGTGACGCTTATCGTCAGTCGTCATTCTGAACGGTGGCAAGAATGCCTTGTGGGAAAGACGGGAAACAGCAACATGACACCGAGTGAAGAATCTATGATTCTGATGACATCTTACCACTTTCCTCACCACGGTAACAGATCCTTCGCTATCGCTTCAGGATGACGTCTTATGGTCTTCTTCATCACAGCAGCAAGTCTTCGACATCGCTTCGGGGTGACGCTTATCGTCAGTCATCATTCTGAACGGTGGCAAGAATGCTGTTCAAGAAAAACGGGAAACAGCAACATGACACCGAGTGAAGAATCTATGATTCTGATGACATCTTACCACTTTCCTCACCACGGTAACAGATCCTTCGCTATCGCTTCAGGATGACGTCTTATGGTCTTCGACATCGCTTCGGGGTGACGCTTATCGTCAGTCGTCATTCTGAACGGTGGCAAGAATGCTGTTCAAAAAAAACGGGAAACGGGACAGTGACACAGAGTGAAGAATCTATGATTCTGATGACATCTTACCGTCTTCCTCATTACGGTAATAGATCCTTCACGTTCGCTTCGGATGACGTTTAACGTTTTCCTCACTACAACAGCAAATCCTTTGCTGATGTTTCGTATGACACCTAATGGAAATCATCTGCTTCGGCTTTTAACTCACAGCTAATAGCTAACAGCTAATGGCTAACAACTTGTAGCTAACAGCTCACAGCTGATAGCTTTTATCTTCTTACCACTTTCCTCACCACGGTAACAGATTCTCCGGATGACGCCTGACCGTCAGCTTATCCTCACTCATACAAAAATACGGTACCCATCACATCTGACGAGTACCGTATTTTCTGTTTCTTAAACTATTTCCTTATACTTGTTCCGTTTACCGTTCCGGATTACGCTTCCGGTGAAATATGAGAACCATACACATCGCGGTAATCATTGTTCGCCATATCGTCTTCGTTGTTGACGCGGACACGTTCCACTTTATTTCTGTCATTGTCCTTGCCGGAAATACGATCGACACGAATACGGTCCAGACGGATCTGGCGGAGTTCCGGTTCGAACTCATTCATAGCTCGATCCATGTTGCTATCCACTGGTGCGCCATTCTTCAATGCACGATAGAACATTGCCGCAAATTCATAGCGGGTCATGGAACGGTCACCGCTGAACATGCCGTCCGGATAGCCTTCAATAATACCGTTTCCTGCCAATGTAGCGACATACTCATAAGCCCAGTGGTTTTCCGGCACATCGGGGAAGTCTTTCTTTTTACCCATATCCAGGATGCCGAGAATGGAATTCATCTTCTGCTCCATGGTATCCAGGCGTTTCTTCAGATCCTTGTTTTCATCACGCAGGTCGACGATTTCTTTCGCCATGGCCACTTTGGATGTGGATACATGGTTGCCCTGTCCCAGTTTCAAGCTGACTCCGGCATTCACCATATTCTCTCCTCCACCGAAGGATCCGCCCACACTGAACATCAAGTCTTCATTCGGACGGTAGAATGCGCCTACCGCTACTGCATGGGCGTCTTTGTAGTTGCCGTAGCCGGCTGCGATATCCCATTTGTCATCAGGATCAAAGTCCAGCGGGTGGAGGGCTGCCAGTGCGGCGGCTCCCGCTCCCACTTTATTGACCCGGGTTCCCAGTTTGTCTACTTTATTGGTTATATTCCAGATATCTTTCGTGGAAGCAATGCCGGACACAGAGTAGGTGCTGCCGTCATTACGGGTGAAGTTCAAGGTATTCCCGTCAAGCGCCGCGGATGATGTATAGAGGTCTCGCAGTCCGGTGATAGTCGCTGTACTCCCATCATTGTTTGTCAGCGTGGCGGTACCCTTGCCGTCCGCGGCATAGGAAGCTGTGCCTCCTGTCACTACCGTATCTTTGGCATTAATGGTATATGTCGTCTTATTCCCGTCTTTTTTGGATGTCACGGTTACATTTTCTCCCGCCGTTACTTCCGTCTTTTCGATACCCAGGCTGCTTGTATTGACAGACAAGTTATATCCGACTTTCTTGCCATTTTCTACTTTATCCGTAATTTTTACTGTTCCGTCTGTAGATTCCATCTTGGGGCCGCTGATGGTGTATTCTTTTCCGCCGTCGCCATTGGTGTCTTCCGTTACGGTTACATAATCTCCTGCTTTCACGGTGGTATGTTTCTTTTCCGCCTCTGCTGCCTTGGCTTCCACTTTTTTCAGCTGTGCCACATTGACGGCATCAGTATCCTCGCTGCCTGCCGCCACATTCGTAATCTGGCGGGTGATCTTGGTGTTCCCGGTCGAATCGCCTACGGAAACCGCGGCAGCTGTCGCTTTCCAGGTAGCCGATGTATCTGTGGAAGCTGCTTTGGTGGAGGGATCATAGCCGCTCACACCGCCTGCCCTATCCGCCACACTCCATGCACCAAGCGCTACGCCACCAACGACTTTAGCATGAGATGCATAACCAAAGGCCATAGCATTTTCTTTCTCCGCTTTACTTTCCGACCCCATGGCAATGGCCCAGTCCGCAGTCGCGGAAGCATTCGTACCTACAGCTACCGCTTCCTCCCCTTTAACCGTAAGGTTATTCCCCAGGGCAAGACCTCTATATCCGCCGCCATTATCTGGGCCGATGACCTTATTTCCTCGACCGAAGGATGCCCCTATCCCTTCCGCTTCAGAATCGGCACCTACGACAACACTGGCACCATTAACCGTATTCTTCATACCAACAGCCACATTCTGGTCGCTGCCGCTGGAGTTCTTGGTGTAAATCCATTTTGTCGGATCGCTCGGATCTTTTTCCGCCGTATAGCCGACCAGGTTCCCCACACCGATGACCGTATTCTGTTCTCCGAAGACTTTTGTCAGCTTATGGTCATAATTGTTATAATCCGTGCCGAATACGGCATTATGGACGCCTTCCACATCCAGATTCTGGCCGGCGACGATACTATTGTTTCTTCCGTTTTTCACTCCGGTCAGTTTGTTGTTATTGCCAAGAACGGTGCTGTTCACCCCTTTCGAAGAAGAGGAAATACCGAGCACGATGCTGTCTTCCGCCTCGGCGCCGTCATTGTCATAGTTGCTGCCGGCTCCCGTTTTTGTAGACTTGGCGCTGTAATAATGCACTTTCGCCGCACCGGCAGCTGCCTGTACCTTTTTCAGCTGTGCCACATTGACGGCATCGGTATCCTGCGTGCCGGCTGCTACGTTTGTAATCTGGCGGGTCACTGCCGCACTGGTCGGAGTTGCCGCTTTACCGACAGAAACAGCAGCGGCCGTCGATTTCCATGTGCCTGTCGTATCATTGGCATGATCACCGGCAGCCGGGTCATAGCCTTCAACGCCCTTGTCGACAGCGGCGATGGAATCCGCACCGATTGCTACGCCGCCGTCTTTTTCCACATCCGTATTGTAGCCGAGCATCACCGCATTGCTTATGTTCGCCGTATGCGATTTAATCGGTACATTTTCCGTCACCTTATATTTCTTTTCGAGAATAACATTGCCCGAAGCATCTTTCATCGTATACGTTTTCTCTACAGTCTTCTTTTCCGTAGCCATGGATCCAAGGATTACATTGTTTTTACCACCGTCCATATGGTGATAATCCCCAATCACTACATCAGCAGTACCATCGGATATATTATTCCCGGTACCCATCATAGACATACGTTCCACATTCCTGCCTGTATTTCCATATCCGTTGATCGTATTATTGATGCTGGGTGTATTTGCTGTACCGGTAAGGATATTTCCGGAGCCGATGATCTGGGAATGGACAGCATAATCTGAAGTATTTCCGTTCCCCATGGTCACCACGGAACCGCCGCCGGTCGACATGGCCAGTCCCATCGCTTTCCTGAGCTCATCATGGCCCAGCGGTCCTTCTCCCATAGCATACTTCTGTCCTCCTCCAAGTATGGCATCGCTCCAATGCTCATTCATACTGTTTCCATCTTCATCGGTCGGTGCCGTCCCGAAAGAATGTGTAACGCTATTGCCCGCGCCGAAAACGAGTGCCCCATTGGCGCCTTCTGTTTTGTTCAGGGTACCGACGACGGTGTTTGCCATCCCATCATTCTGGTCCGCCTTATTTGACGCTACGGTATTAAGACCGCCATAGACAGAAGCCAGATAACCGTCATAGCCGGAGCCTGCCTCCACAATGGATTTGATCCCTGTCACGGTCTCCTGCCAGCCATAAGCTTTTGCGCCATGGCCAAGAGCCACATTCATTCCGCCGCCGTCTCTGGTCCCGCTCTGGGCATGATACCCGACAACGACACTGGCATGTTTCTGCCCGATATCGGGATCGGCCTTTTCTTCCGGTGTCATGGAACCGATAACAACAGATTCTTTAATCGCTGATAACTTCTGATTATCCCCGATCACGATAGACGAGCTGGGATTGACTGCTTTGTTATTATTCCCGATAACAGTCAGGCTCTCATACCCTTTCATATAGGTGTCGTTGCCGGAAATATCATTTCCCTTGCCGATGACAAGGTCGGACACATTTTTCGTCCTTTCTTCCTGTTTCCCGGAAACCGTACCGGCATTTCTATCGGTAATCTTATTGCTGTCCCCGATGACGGTCTGGCTCTTGCTGTTTTCAACGGTATTCTCGGAGCCGATCACGGACACGTGCTCGGCCTTGGTTACGGTATTTTTGTAGCCATCAATCATGTTAAACTTACTAATAGCCCCAGATGTACCTTTCAACGTATTGTTCACACCAATAATTTGAGAAAGCTGGGTCCAATCCGCTGTATTTCCTCCGCCGATGGCAAGGGTGGCACCGCCGCTATTAGATGATTTCACCGATGCACGAAGCTTGTCAGCCAGATCCTTGGCAGAAGTACTATTGCCGGAAGGAGCGGAAATATTGGTAATGGAATTGGTGATTTCATTACCGGCGCCGAAGATGAGGGAACCGTTAGAATTAGCCGTTCTGTTCGCTGTACCGACGATGCTGTTCGCCACGCCGGAATACGCGGAAGAAGCAGTAGCAGATTCAATGCTGTTCAGAGAACCGGTAATGGTGGCGCCAAAATTTTTACTTGCGGCGGATGAATTGTTTCCATCATAATTCGAAGAAATAATAGAATATGATCCGGTAACAGAAGAGAATAGACCGTGAGAATAGCTGTTTGCCCCTAATGCCGTGGCAAATGGTAACATGTTATGGGCCTTTGCATTAGCACTATCGACACTTATATCCCCCAATGCCCCTTTATAATTATGAGTACCAAGCATAACGCTGCCGGTACGGGCATAGGTATTTTGCCCAATGGCTACACCAGTCACCATTTTAGTAGGATCCTTAGGCAGTCCAGTAGGAATCCCAAAAATGCTATTATATCCCGCCTGATTAAAATCAAAAGAACGCTCTAATCCGCCTACCATATTCTCTACAAAAGAATTAGAACCAATGGCGATGCCGCCGCCTTGATCAATATAATTATTCGTTCTGGCTTTATTACCAATCACAATATCTCCGGTGGACGGCATTCCCACGCCACCTGAATAGGAAATAGTTGCATCTTTGCCAATAGCCACATTTTCCGCTTTCGGCGCGTTACTGCCCGTACCGACAGCTACCCCACTACCGGCACCGGGTGTATTATCCGCTGCGCTTGCCGTGTAACCACCCATGAGGAGCCCCATCCCCACGGCGGCCGCCAGCGCCGCTTTCACTGCTTTCCCCGAAGCGCTTTTCGTGTGGTTCTTCGCCAGTTCCGACGTTACCACATAAGCATTTTTTGCCTTGCTCCATACAATCTTGTAAATTCTGTTCATACTTTCCTCCCAATATTAAAGAAAATAAAAATATAAAAGAGCTGTCACGTTTTCCCCTTCGCGCTCTATCTCACCTCTCCCTGTCACACAACCGGCTTCAGATTTCAACGGATAAATTCCGCAGGTTACACAAAACTGCTTTTCCAATATTTATATATTGTAGCAAAAAATTTATCTTATTTCCATCTTTTTAAGAATTATCACGGATAATTAAGAAACAAACTAAATCGCAACAGCAAATCGGACAGTCACACAGGAAAATATTTCATTCCATATTCTTAGTCCCATTCCCACATCCGAATACCGCCAGACACGGCATCAGTGATGAGCACAATTTCATGCGTCTCTTAGCGTCTTTGAAATCGGCGCCTTCCTAAACCCGCAAGGGCAAGACGTTTCAGGGTTATAGGACAAAATGAGTTGGTCTTCAATCCCAAAGATAAATTGAATATGAGTTGGATTTATGAAGCTCATGCCACACAATAGCATCTCCCCCTGTAGGGATTGAATCTTCTAATTTGGATCGTTCGTTCATTGCTTTATACAGTTTAGAAATGCTCCTGTCAGTGGGCATTACCTTTAGGATTTCAGATGCAGAAAGCGGTTTCGGTGTGTGGAAGTAACACCACCAGAAAACCGCTTTTATGCGTCTTTCAATGGACATCCCACGATGGTTTCTAAGCATCGTTCTTAATTGTGCATTTATTCCGCCTTCTATACGGTTATTTGTCGATGGTAGTTCTTCTCCATAAGACAACGATTCATCCAAATAGGTAAATAATGTGTTTTGCCGTACTAATCTGGCCAGTGACCGCTCGGCCTTTAGTAAACGTTCATGCATAGGGCGAAGTTTGCCTTTTTCATCTCGTGTCATTTCACTAAGAAAGGTCTTATGCTTTATTCTCCAGTTTATCAGTCGGGTTACCCAATTGGCTGCTTGTCCTAAGTCTTTTATCATCAGCAAATCCTTTGCTGTCATGTACATTTCAATACCGGCAATGGTTTTAGGACTACCGGTTGTATATCTCTTTACCTGGAGGAAGGCATGGAAAGTACAACGCTGCAGCTTAGCCTTGGGCCAGACTCTTTTAGTGCTTTCCGAAAGCCGGGGCTTCCATCAGAAACGACCATAGCGGGAGCCGCAATTCTCTGCATCAATGCTTCCCAGGCTCCGGAATGCTCATAGCGGCATAAATACCATCCAAGTACATTCTCTTCATTGCAACATATCAAAATACATGCTTTTCTAGATAGATAAATTCCATCCATATATACAACTTTCATTGGACTTTCAATTTTAGGTGGCATAGGCCAGATTTCCCAAAATTTAGCTATTTTTCTACGAAAAGATCTCCCTACACCGGACATTTCTTTCTGCACAGCTTTACTAAATAACCAATGTTGAAACTGTACAAATTGCTTGGTTGAGTTATCTATGGGATTAGTAAAAGTAGCACTACATTCCTTACAAAGCCATCGCTGCGTACCCGCTTTAGTTTTTCCATTCTTAACACAAATGTTACCGCAATTAAAACATCGCACTTGGTTCATAATAGCTTCCTCCCGGAAAATTATTTCCTAGGAAGATATAACCCTATTTAAGCCAGTTACTGCAATGACTTTCAGCTTTTTTATCAACTCATTTTGTCCACTCTCAAATTTCTTTTAAACAACTTTAAAGAGCGATAAGCCTAGTTAAATACTAGTCCTATCGCCCTTTATATCAACACAAAATGTCCTATAGCCCTCTATTCACCTTTTCCCGGTAATAAGCAAAATAAAAGACTCTCTCCTACAACAAGCTATGCTATAGAAGAAAGTCTTTTATCTTATTCCTAATTTAGAAAGATTGTCTCTTATCTAATCAGGATCCAACGCTGTTTACGAATTGAACTGTGAGCACTGACGGGGCAGAAATAATTCCCAAAATGGTTACCCGCTGTCCCATAGGGATAACTGCACCATTACGGTTGATAAGAATTTTATTTCCCCGGGCCGTACGAAAATTCATCAGTCCGCCGCCGGCGCTGGTTAGAATGCTACCCACCGTGCAAATTCTTGTTCCTACAGGAATCCCGGACAAATTCCATGCCACCTGATAATCACCCAGATCCTCTATTCTCAAATCTCCCGGATTGACCTGATACCAGTAGTCAAGATCACTCTTCACCGGTCCCATGAAATAGCCTGCGTCCCGGGATATCCGTGATGCCACTACCGTCTTCGGTGAAGGCGGATTTTCAGCCTTTTTTCTGTAGCTGACTGGACGCTGATTGGGAATCCGCTCTTGATAAGACACATTCTGGATAATAAGTATAGGCTGCTTAGCTTGATTATAAACTACATGCCCTGTCGCCTGAAAAGGCGTATAACTCATTATCTTTCCAGCATGTTCCATCATGGCAGGAATCTCCTGTCCATCGGGAGTAACAAAACGATATACATTTTCCGCATAAGCCCCTTCAAATTGGCCGGTTACGGTAATATCATTCACTGCCGCTGCCGAGGATCCCGGCAGCAACAGCATCAATATCGTTCCTATCACAGCAAACCACAATTTCTTCATATGAAAGCCTCTCGCTTCAATTAACCGCGACCTTTAATGACGCGTACACGCTGAATATCAGGTGTGCCATCCTTATGATTGGTAATAGTATCTACTCTAATACGTTCCAGTTCCGGTTCGAATTCTTTCAGTGCTCTGGCCATCTGTTCATCAGCAACGGCACCATTCTGTATAGCCCTGTAAATCAACGCAGCCATTTCATACCTGGTCATCATGCGGTCTCCACCAAACTGTCCGTCCGGGTATCCCACAATGACGCCATTTCCTGCCAGCGTCGCTACATAGTCATAAGCCCAATGGTTTTCAGGCACATCGGGGAAGAGCTGCATCTTGTCCATATCCAAAGAATCCAGCTGTTTCCCTTCGGAAACCTTCATCAGCGCCCCCTTCATATTTTCCAGTTCGGCGCGAAGATCTTTGATTTCCTTTGCCATCGCCACTCTAGAAGTGGACACATGGTTGCCCTGTCCCAACTTCAGGCTGACTCCGGCATTCACCATATTTTCTCCTCCGCCGAAGGAACCGCCCACACTGAGCATGGTATCTTCATTCGGGCGGTAGAATGCCCCTACTGATACCGCATGGGCATCTTTGTAGTTGCCGTAGCCGGCGGCAATATCCCATTTATCATCAGGATCAAAGTCCAGCGGGTGGAGAGCTGCCAATGCCGCTGCTCCTGCGCCAACCCGATTCATACGGTTATCAATTTTATTGATAGCGCTGCCAATCTGCTTCAACTGGCTGACATTGACGGCATCCGTGTCCGCCTTGCCTGCCGCCACATTGGTAATCCGTTTGCCGCCTGCATCAACACCGGTCTCTGTGATGCTCGGACCATTCTTGATTGTCAGACCGCTATTATTCATGACTGTATTTCCGGTGGTTACGCTGTTAAGACCTTTCAGGTCTTTGGCCATTTTCACCTTCAGGTTGTTGCTGCCGTCAGATACGACACCAAGGTTATCCTCTGTGGTCAGTTTGCTTTCGTCTGTAATGCCGCCGATGACGTTCACCTGTTCGTTCAGTTTCTTTTTGATGACTGCTCCCGTATCACCGCCATACTTCATGCCGTCATTCAGGGTCGCCACTTCTTCACTGGTGCCGTCCGGTTTCTGGTATACGATACGGGTCGTAGTCGTACCCGGTGCACCGTCCACCCCGGGCTTGCCGTCACGGGTAACGGAGATATTTGTCGTTTTGCCGTCTTTCCCGTTGATTTTCACTTTTCCGGCATCGATGTTTCCTGTCGTGCCGTCAATGGTGACTTTGTCTCCGGCTTTGATAATGCCTGCTGTACCGTCGATGGATACCTGTTTGGACGGATCGCTTCCCAGTGTCACTTTGTCACCGAGTCCGACAGTGTATTCTTTGCCACCGGCCCCATTAAGACCTTCAGTGACTGTTACATTAGCGTCTTTGGCTTTGACGGTCGTATGCTGGCCTGCCAGTGTCTTTACTTCATGCAGCTGACTGCCATTGACGGCATCGGTGCTGTTTGCGCTGATGTCGCCGGCTGCCACGTTGGTAATCTTGTTGCCGCCGTTGTCAAGGCCGTTTTTGGTCAGGGATACGGTGTTTCCAGCCGCTCCGTTATTGATCGTAACGCCGTTATTGTTCATGACCGTATCGCCGGTAGTCACGCTTTCCAGGCCTTTCAAGGCTTTGGCGAGACGGACTTTCAGATTGTTGCTGCCGTCAGATACGACGCCGATATTATCATCTGTCGTCAGTTTGCTTTCATCCGTAATGCCGCCGATGACGTTCACCTGTTCGTTCAGTTTCTTCTTGATGACCGCTCCCGTATCGCCGCCGTACTTCATGCCGTCGTCCATAGTGGCAACTTCATGTGTGCCACCGTTCTTATCTTCAATGATGAGACGCGTGATATTGGTTCCGTCAAGACCCGGTTTTCCGTCACCGCCCTTGATGGTGAGTCCGTTAGCGCCGTCTTTGCCATTCAAACCGATAGAGCCGTCTTTCCCGTTGATCACTACGGCAGAACCGTCTTTACCGTTAACTCCGATGGAGCCGTCTTTGCCGTCAGCGCCTTTTTTACCGAGCACCAGGTCATCATTCACATTGACTTTGTACGGATTGTTAGCAGAGCCATCGCCTTCCACGGTGGTATTTTTACCGTCTTTCAGGATTGTCTTTCCTGCTGCAACAGCGTCTTTCAATTGACCAAAGTTGACTGCATCCGTGTTGTCAGTACCGGCAGCTACATTGGTAATCTTCTTACCGCCTGCATCGATACCGTTCTTAACAATCTTAGGACCGCCATTGATAGTCAATCCATCACTGTTCATAACAGTATCACCGGTAGTTACGCTGTTCAAACCTTTCAAGTCCTTAGCAAGGCGGACTTTCAGGTTGTTGCTGCCGTCAGATACGACGCCGATGTTATCATCTGTCGTCAGTTTGCTTTCATCCGTAATGCCGCCGATGACGTTCACCTGTTCGTTCAGTTTCTTCTTGATGACCGCTCCCGTATCGCCGCCGTACTTCATGCCGTCGTCCATAGTGGCAACTTCATGTGTGCCACCGTTCTTATCTTCAATGATGAGACGCGTGATATTGGTTCCGTCAAGACCCGGTTTTCCGTCACCGCCCTTGATGGTGAGTCCGTTAGCGCCGTCTTTGCCATTCAAACCGATAGAGCCGTCTTTCCCGTTGATCACTACGGCAGAACCGTCTTTACCGTTAACTCCGATGGAGCCGTCTTTGCCGTCAGCGCCTTTTTTACCGAGCACCAGGTCATCATTCACATTGACTTTGTACGGATTGTTAGCAGAGCCATCGCCTTCCACGGTGGTATTTTTACCGTCTTTCAGGATTGTCTTTCCTGCTGCAACAGCGTCTTTCAATTGACCAAAGTTGACTGCATCCGTATTGTCAGTACCGGCCGCTACATTGGTAATCTTCTTACCGCCTGCGTCAATACCATTCTTAACAATCTTAGGACCGTTATTAATGGTCAATCCGTCAGTATTCATAACCGTATCGCCGGTGGTCACGCTGGTCAGGTCTTTCAGATCCTTGGCCAGTTTCACATTCAGCGCACCATTTTCGGATACTACGCCAATATTGCCATTAGACAATTTGGACGCATCAGCACCGCCTTTGATATCCAACTGTTCGCCCAATTTCTTATTGATGACAGTTGCATCGTCACCCTTGAAGCTCAAGCCTTTGGCAATGGTGTTATTGATATTTGTAATATCAGTCTTGTTGGTTTTCACGCCGTCACTGACCGTTTTCAGCTGGTCTTCCGTTGCCGCCTGTCCGTGTACGACTGTCGGGTTGTCAATATCCCATGTACGGTTAGTCAATTCGTTCACTGTGCCGGCACCGGTCACTTTGACTGTTCCTGCCTGGATATCGCCTGTCGTGCCATCAATGGTTACCTTATTTCCGGCTGTAATCTTACCGGTAGTGCCGTCTACAACAACTTTCTTATCGGCATCTGCACCAAGAGTTACCTTATCACCTAATCCAACTGTGAATTCTTTGCCACCGGCCCCATTAACACCTTCTGTAACGGTTACATTAGTATCTTTCGCTTTGACTGTCGTCGCTTTTGCCGTACCGCCAATAGCCGCATTCAGCTGATCCACATTGACCGCGTCCGTTCCGTCAGTACCAGGTGCTACGTTAGTAATTTTTTGACCGCCCGCATTCAAACCGTCTTTATTGACATAAGTTTTTCCGTTGATAGTCAAGCTACCGTTAGGACCTAAGTTAACATCTTTTTTAAGCTTAACATTTAGTTGAGTGCCGTCAGATATTACACCGATATTGTTATCTGTCAAGTCCGCAGAAGCACCGCCCTTGATGGATAACTTCTCGCCCAATTGCTTGTTGATGTCTGCACCGGTATCACCAGCGAAGTTCAAACCTTTCGCAATGGTGGTGTTGATATTTGTGATGTTTGTTGTATTGGTATCCTGCTGCGTTTTGGAAGCGATGTCCGTCAGCGTAACCTGTTTCGTGTCACCTTTATCATTCGCTACAGTCAATACCATGTTGCCATTGCTGTCAGGTTTATATTTACCCTGGCTTCCTGCTGCAGGATTTGCTACCAGACGATAGTCTCCCTTTGCCACTTCGGTGAATACATTGCTCAGATCAACATTGACTTTGCCTGTATCGTTCCGTTCCAATGTCAAAGTCTTGCCGTCAGTGGAAACGCTGCCGCTTGTAACAAAGTTATTTTTGAGACCTGTCACATTAGCAGTTAAATTGTTTGTACCTGTCAATGCAGCCGTACCATCGCCGTTTGCCTGGTAAGTCGCGGTACCGTCGGTCACGTATTTATCTTTTGCTTCGACAATACGGTTAATATCCCCGATATTGGCACCGTTCGTAATTACATCTCCACCGCTGGCAACATTTGTGATTTGTTTATTGCCGGCATCAATACCGGTCTTGACGATCTTAGGGCCATTATTGATCGTCACACCATCATTATTCATAACCGTATCGCCGGTCGTTACACTGGTCAAACCTTTAAGTTCTTTTGCCAGTTTAACATTCAGCGTATTTCTTCCATTAGATACTACACCGATATTGTTGTCGCTCAATTTAGATTCATCTGCTATGCCACCAACGACATTAGTTTGCGCGCCTAATCTTTGAGTAAACTTATTATCCGCAGCCCCTGCAGCCTTTACATCACCTGCATACACTACGCCTTTATTTACTTCCGTATTCACCGCATATAGTTGGCTGCCGTTGACAGCATCGGTAGATGTATCAGAAAGACGACCAGCTGCGACATTAGTAATAGTACGTTCTGCACCTGCCTTGCCTACACTTACCGTAGAACCGGGGTTAGCCCCTGCAAAACTATGTACTTCGCCATTGACCGTTTCGGAAGCTGTGGCAGCAGCTGCTGCAGTTTCAGATCCGGCACCGATAGCCACAGCATTTTCATTCGCCACTTTTGCTTCATTACCGATAGCTACGCCATTCTTTACTGATACATTAGCTTTGTTACCTATCGCCGTACCATTTAGGCCGGTAACGGAAGTCGAAGACCCTATAGCAGTACCATCCACTGCGTTAGCTAACGAAAGTCTGCCGAGAGCCGTAGCCCCTATAGTCTTGCTTTAGCTTGATAGCCGATACCCGTGGCTTGCCCCTTCGTCGCCTCTGACCAGGTACCAATCGCTACACTGGCATCCTCCATCGCCGTCGCACTCGTACCCATAGCGATAGACCACTGACCTGTCGCCTTTGAGCTTCCACCGATTGCGTACGCATAATTGTTCGAAGCTTTTGAGTTATTCCCCATCGCCAAGGAGGCTTCTCCCGTAGCCTCAGAAAGGCTACCGACAGCAATAGCATGCTTACTGTTCGCCTTTGCACCGCCACCGATAGCGGCAGCATATTCTCCGGCAGATGCAGCTTTTGCACCGATAGCAACCGCATTTTCTTTTGATGCATCAGCTATAGCACCTAAGGCAAGCGCATTTTTAGCCCTAGCCTTTGACTCCCCACCGATAGCGGTAGCATATTCTCCGGTAGACTTAGCAGTCGGACCTACAGCCACCGCATTTTCTGCTCTCGCCTCAGACCAAGGGCCAATCGCTGCCGCATTTTTAGCGGTAGCATGTGATCCGCCACCTACAGCTGTAGAATATTGTCCTGAAGATTCACTATGTGCTCCTAACGCCAAAGCGACCTGTCCAAGCGCCTGGGCATAACCACCAATCGCCACATTGTTTGGATCGCCTCCACTATTGGTTCCGTTCCCCCATGCTACACCTGCCCCCGTTCCGGCAGGATTTACCGCTTGAGCAACGTTTAGCGGGAATGCTACACTCCCCACTAATGCCAGGGCACATAAAAGAGTACGGAGACCTATGCCTCCTCTGCCGCTGCTTTTCCCGCGGCTGTCGGTGATTTCCGGAACCACCACATAACTATTCTTTACTTTGCTCCAAATAACTTTGTAAATTTTGTTCATACAACCCTTCCTCTCTATATATCAAATTCATAATGCCATACCAAATTACACCAAGAATATCAAACTATATAAAAAGTTTATTTATATACCCGACAGACCTCCTACACCTCCTTCTATACTTCTCATCATATTTATCCGCCTTTATATAAAGACAAAGTTTTTCACTGATGAATATCTATCTGCCGGTTCAGTGCTATTTCATATAATCCTAAATTTCAAATCGGCTCCCAAGAAAAAAGCTGCTCCAACGGCATATCCGTTTTTAGAATCATTTTAATCTTCACAGCCTCCTTAAAATTAATTCCATGACAGCTTTCCATTTTCAGCAGCAATGTCTCCTGCTTGATCCCCATTTCTTTTGACAGTTCTTCAAGGCTCATCTCCTGTTTTGCCAATTCTGCCATCAGATTTTTATACACGTTCCTCTCTCCCTTTAATTTGAAATTTCAAATTATTATATCATTATAACTTTTTATTACTAAAAAATCCACATCCCACTCCTGATTCATTGAAATTTCGATATTATTTATGTAAAATCAACAGTAAGGAGGCGATTATGACAAAAGAGGAATATTTGAAAGGGCTGATCCTCCAACGATGGACACTGCAAGATTTCGCCGCAAAAATCAATATGCCATATGGAACTCTATATTCCATTCTGAAAAATGTAGATGGCGGATCTATGTACAATATAGTAAAAATTTGCAGTGGTCTGCACATTTCCACTGACGAACTGTCTCAGATAGGAAAGCCCCGGAATTATATCCTGCAGGAAGATAGAAGTACGTACAACACAAAAGAACTACCGGATCTGAGATCTATCCTGAGCAGCACATTTCTCTTCAATGGAACGGAATATACTCTCTCAGAGAAAAAACAGGATATGCTGTCTCAAATCATCCAAGCTGTACTGAGCGAAAAAACACAGTAGCTCCTGCATCGTATTTTTCTCGGAAAATAACAGCGTTACCAGCTTATCTCATCCAAACCGGCAGGCGTAAACACACATAGCACTTCCACATCCATTTCCTATGTATTCATACATTTACTTTATCGATGTAATTATTTGTTTTCTGCCTTATCCAGCGGTTGGGGGACTGTACCATGATTTCCGCATAGCATTATAAAAGAATCACAGGCAATAAGCTTTCCACAAATAGACGCACCCCAGGCGTCAGAAATATATCTTCGCAAAACAAACACGTTCCTTCCCGGATATATAATCAGGAAGAAACGTTTTTGTTTTTATACCTTATATGTACAATATGGGTTGTGCCAATAATTTTTCGCAAATTCAGACATACCATCGGTAATGGATCAAATCAACCGGTACTTTCCTATTCAGAAACTCCCCTTCTTTAGAAGGCAAATTTTGGGGCAAATCAAGCCGGCGCTTTTCTTGCCAATTCAGCGCCAACTATTTCCATGAGCCCGGTAGCACACGCAGTGCGGCTGAGGATACTTAATCGTCGTGATGACTCAAATCGTAAAAGAATATTTAGCTTGTAGCTGACCGCTCACAGCTGATAGCTTTTATCTTCTTCCCGTCTTCCCCACCACGGTGACAGATTCTTCGCTGGCGCTCAGAATGACGTTTAATGTTCTCTGTCATTATGATG
>OLNP01001180.1_pt1 | contig 23151 bp, 42 predicted proteins | sample 1671951 | NCBI WGS metagenome assembly OLNP01 (sample SAMEA3136629, study PRJEB25190) | human gut metagenome | biome: human gut; feature: human-associated habitat; material: faeces | place: Austria | collected 2013
ATAGTTCAGAAATCATTTGCGATATAGCTTATGAAAACCCAAACATGGACCAGTGTTTTGTCAGTCGTGGGAAAGTAACAGAGATTAAAACAGAGGAGGAGAAGAAATGAAACAGGTATTGTCATTTGATCAGACGAAACATTTACAAGAACTTGGATTATACCATATCTACACCTTGCCAGATATTCTCGACAAGTTACCTTGTTTCATCGGCAATGAAGTGCTGACCATCAAAAAATTTGCAGATAGCTATACATGCTTGTATGTGGAATCTTATACTAGGTCTATCGGAAATATCACAGAAAGTAAAGAGCCTATTGATGCAGCCTATGATATGTTGTGCTGGTGCATTGAAAACGGATATGTTAAAGTTGGAAAGGAGGAATAATTATGGGATTTACAACACAGTGTTTTATACACAAGAATACTGCTAATATTAGAAATAGATTAAAAGAACTTGGCTATTATTGTAATCCATATTTAGGTTGGCATAATCTATTTACTTGTGTATTTGGAATTAATTCGGTTTATTCATTGGACGATTATGATACAAATGGTCTTAAAGAAATAGATGGTCTTATTGATTGCGGAACGAACGAGGAACTTTTCCTAGCTATCGCTGCATTGAGGGATGATACAGACAAGAACCAATGGTTTACGGATGGTGATAAATGGATTCTGTGTCCTGAAATCAAGTTCTCTACTTATTGGGTTTACTATCATATTGATGTCAATACGGATACCGTTCACAAGGCTACCGTAAACGAACTGATTGAACATTTTAAAATAAAGGAGGAATAATGAAAGCAAAGTATTTTAAAAAGATAAGAAGCCAAGTAAAGTGGTATAAGGTATCATATAGAGATAGTTTATTTTTTAGTTTTAGCGATGAGAAAGAAATATTGGCTAAATCTCCTGAAAATGCTTGTGTCAGATACCATAAACGTACTGGATGTTTTGTTAACAAATATAATCCCAATAATATTACACAATATAGTGAATCTCTTTCAAGGTTCAAGGTATGTATAGGTAAGAAAGTAATGTATTTCGATTAAATATGAAAGCAAGAATAAAAAGAAAAATTCAAAAAAGACCATTCCTATACAATGTAGGACAAGTTTTTAAGGCTTGTGATTGGCTTACTAGTATTCAGCGTGGAAATATTGTTTGGCGTAGGTATCGTTCATTTGGTACTATTATTAAATCAGAATATTAAATATGAAAGCAAGAGTAAAATCAACAGGGGAAATTGTAGAGATTAAGGATTTATATGATGATGGTACTGCATTGGTGGGTAACATGTATATCAAGGTGTCAGAACTTAATTTCTTTAGTGAAAACATTGATTGGGAACAACGTAGGTACGAATTGGCAAAAGACATTATTAAAGTTGTTATAGCAAACGATAATGGTGCTAATTCTGAGGTAGTCGCTAAATATTCGCTTAATTGCGCTGATGCCCTAATTAAAAGACTAAAGGAGGAGAATCATGGATAGTGTACAGACACAAACCTTTTCTATTAGAGGGGATGGAGGTGGTGAGGCATACATTGACTTTTGCGATGGTCAATTATGTGTTTCAGTTGTCATAGAAGATAAACAGGCAGATTTTAGCTTTGATTCTGTTACGTTAGGGATGTTTGCCCATGCTTACAAACTGCATTGTGAAGAATGTGAAAAGAAGAAAGGAGAATAACTATGAAAGTGTTAAGAGATAAAACTCCTGTCGCTCGTAAATTGCACAGGTGCAATTTTTGCGGTGGAGTAATTTCCGTTGGAGAAAAATACAACAGACAGACCAATGTTTATGACGGTCGTGTTTATGACTGGGTATCCCACTGTGAATGTTCCAAGTTAGCCTGTGAACTTGATATGTTTGATGATTGCGATGAAGGACTTGACGATGATGGATTTATTGATAGACTTAATCAGTATGTTTACGACAATCATTATGACGATAAAATAGATGATATTGCGAAGGATTGGCAATTACCACGTTATGAATTAGTAAAGAAAGTGTTGAATGAATTAAAAAAGTAAATAGTTATGACCGAAGAACTTGTAACATTAGAAACAGCGAAATTGCTGAAAGAGAAAGGATTTAATTGGAAGTGTGAACGCACAATAAGTTGCGATAATATTATTAGAAGATACGACATTCCGCAAAGTATGTCATGTTGTACGGAAATAGATAACGAACCAGTTGAATTTTTATGCCCAACATTATATGTTGCCCAGAAGTGGTTGCGTGACACTAAATGCCTCCATATTGAAATAGGCTATATGTATGGAAACTATTGGCTTTACGATATTCTGACAATACATACCCATGACTTGATAGGATTGTCTGACAGACCTATTGTCCATTATAATACCTACGAGGAAGCACTTGAAGCAGGATTACAGGAAGCATTAAAATTGATATAAATATGAAAAAGATATCTTTCAATGATAAGTTTGGATTAACACAAGCGGTGTTGGATGGTCGTAAGACTATGACGAGAAGAATAATCAAATGTCCTAGAACTTTTAAAGGAGAATGGGTTGCTGGATTCAATATACACAGATGCCATTCTGATAAAAAGATTGTTGGCTATCCTTGTATGTATGATGCTGATGGAAGGGAATTTAATTCGGGAGAAATTATTCCACGCTACAAAGTTGGTGAAGTTGTTGCCATTGCGCAAAGCTATGAAACCGTTTACCATGAACAAGGATTGGAAACACTTGATATGTTAGTTAGTGGTTGGAAGTATAGTAAAGGTTGGCGTAATAAACTCTTTGTCCGCGCTGACCTCATGATACATCATATCCGAATTACCAATCTCAAGATTGAACGTTTACAGGACATTAGCGATGAAGATTGCTTGAAAGAAGGGGTATATGAAGATTCGGGTGATGATGAGTTTCCACCATCTATATTTTATGAATTTGAGGGAAACAAAGACGATGGATTTGATACACCCCGTGAAGCCTTTGCAGCCCTCATAGATAAAGTATCAGGCAAGGGTACATGGGAATCCAATCCTTATGTTTTCGTATATGAATTTGAACTGATTGATTAACAGATAGGGAGTAAATTTATGAATAATATTAATTTGAATGAACTACGGAATATAGCTTATAAGACAGCTTGTGAGCATGGTTTTCATGATAAAAGACTGAGTGAAGAACACTGCCTTTGCCTTGTTATTTCCGAACTTATGGAAGCTGTGGAAGCGGACCGAAAAGGGAAACGTGCCGACAGGGAATCTTTTAATTCTTCTTATGAGGATGAAGAACCGCACGATGATGCCAATTTCAAGTATTGTTTTGAAAAATATATCAAAGATACGGTTTCAGACGAACTAAGCGATGCGGTTATACGTCTGCTTGACCTTGCAGGACTTCGAGGAATAAGCCTTGAATCTGCTAGTAATGATATTAACTCCGAATATATAGATGATATTGCCTGCATGTACAGCCAATTGAGTTTCACGGAAGCGATATATTCCATATTTATCAAACCAATTGTAGATTACCAGTATCTTTCTACGATTGTAAATGAGATGATATTTTCAATCTTTGCACTAGCCAAACATCTTGACATAGATTTGCTATGGCATATTGAGCAGAAACAAAGATATAACGAATTAAGACCTAAGTTGAATGGAAAAAAATATTGATTATGAAAACAATTATATTTACAATAATATGTATTATCGCCCTATTATGGGTCGGAGATCTAACAATTACATTTAAGCCGTTTTCCATATCCCTTCCCGGTTGGCATAAGGCTTTAGGTATTATTCTGTTTGTATTTGCAATGGCGGTGTATAACATTGGAGAATACGCTAAGGGGTACAAGCATGGTTTTGATGATGGAGTAAAGGAATGTATTGAAGCGATTAAGGGAAATGGGAAGAAATGACATTGATTTCCCGTTACTCCGTATATTTAATGGAGTAACGGGGCGATATGAACTTCTTATTGACGATGTATCCATAGATGCTTATGGACGTGTAAGAGATAGCAGTGGTTGTGTTGTAGAATGGTTTACAGGCGTGTTTGACATGAACGGAATACCATTGTTTGAAAACGACATAATCATGCCTGTAAAGGACGGAATAAGCCAATACAGGCGTATATGGAGAACGGTAGGTGGATTTGTGTTAAGCAGAAGAAATGATGTGAAAGGGCTTTCAAGATTGGATATGCTTGGTGCGGACTATCTGGTAAACGAACGTGTGCAGCAATACATATCTGATGGGTGCGTAAAGGTAGGTTCTGCAACAATTGATCTTAACCTGTTGAAAGGGAGAACGAAAGAAGATATTATTAGAAATTTAGCTAGAAGGGTCAGATGAAAGACAAAATGCTAGAGGAAAGTTTGAACAATTTATACAGGACGTTTCTTATTTGGGTGATAAGATGTTATCCTATATTGTTCTGTCTTGCTATACTTGTCCATCAATGTGAGGTTATACACTCTGTTGGCACAGGTGATATCATTGAATATTATGATGGTGACACATTGGAGTATATTCAGTATGCCACTCCATTTTCGGACAAGTACCTTACCATATTCTTTAACGCCAAACTGTTTAATGCAATATTGTTCTATGTGTTGTCAAAGGTATTTTTATTTTGTATATACCATAGAGTATTTGTCATTGAAATGTTTATATACGCAATACTGGATATTGTATTTAATAATGTGGTGTTTGAGGACGTGAGATGCACTATGTTTTATTCGTATATATCAATAGGATTTGTAACTGTATGTTTCTTTATTGCATTGTATCTACATCAACGATTTGGAGATAGGAATATAAATAATCATCAATCTATAACCGATGGTTTTAGAAACTGTTGTAGATTATAATTTCTGTTTTCCTGTGGGCTGTAATCCTCCCGTATTCTTCATGTTTATCTTGACCTTTACGGGAGATGCCTTTTTATTTGATGTTACCTTAGGGGATTTAACATTAACCCTAATCACTTTCTTTACCATATATTGCTTATTTTAATTGTTTAACAAAGTTAATTATTTTTATTTATGCAACAAAACAATATTACCGATAAAACAGCTTCGGCACACAAAACGGACGAAATAATGGTTTACGAACATCCTTTTTTTGGCAAAATTCGTGTGTTTGTTCGATATGGTAAAATTTGGTTCTGTGGATTAGACGCTGCATCTTCTTTACAGTATTCAAATCCATTAAAAGCTCTTTTAGAGCACTGTAAACCATCCTCCGTAATGATGCGTGAAGTAGGGGATGATATAATGGAGTTTATTAATGAAAGGAGTATGTATAGACTGATTTATAAAAGCCCTTTTCCTCCTATGGCTGATGAATTTGAACGTTGGATATTTGATAATATTGTTCCATCAGCTACCAATACAGGCAGTTATTATGCACAGGTTAGATTACCAAACTTCAACAATCCTGCCGAATCTGCCAGGGCGTGGGCTGATGAGTACGAAAGGAATCAAGCGTTAAAGCCACAACCAAACGAATCCAATGAATGGTATAGTATCAAAAGATGGGCAAAGGAAAACGGTGTCAACTGGAAAAAGATTAGCCGGATGAAGATGAAAGTAATATCTTGCAAGCTAGGTTATGAGATAAAAAAGATTTTTGACGATAACCATTGCCAGGTAAACACATACAATGTAAACGTATTTAAGGAATACTTTAATAAATGTGAATAAACAATATATATTTTAAAACATTTTATAGTATGTCATTTTATTGATTATATTTGCATCATGTTTGAGTGTAGAAGCAAGCATATCTATAATGAAAGTTTAGGGGGAAAGCGTTCCCCCGATTTTAGTAACCGTAAAAATGATAAAACCATGATTCTACTAGAAATTTTTCAAAACTGCTTTATCGTAGGGTATGATGGAAAGAAAATACCCTTTGTAAAAGATGATTTCCTGTTTAGTGATACTGGGGAAAGATATATTTTGACCAACAAGGAAAACAGTGAACAGGTTAGCCTACCGAAGCAATCGACAATAATAATTAAACATAATATTTTTCATGAAGGTATTGATTAGAAAGGATTCAAGCGACATAAGAAACAGACTTGAACGGTTAGGGTACACCGCTTCCGATAAATCGTTGGATGGATTTGGTGATGGCATATTTGTAGACAAGTCAGATAATACTTTTCACGTAAAATCAGAGTGGAATGTTATTTATATGTTTCTTGAAACAGTAGATTGCGGAGATGACGAGAATATGTTTTTTGATTTTGTAGAAAACGATATAACGCCAACAATGCTAGGTAAATATAAATCTTTAATAAAAGTTGATAACTTTCCCATCATTAATACATCTAGCATTCAAGATGTGTTATACCGTGAAGATAGAGAACATAACATCATAGAAGTTATTGTTATTTCAGTATATGGGTTAAAGTTGAAAAGCGTAAAGGATGTTGACTTTTCAGACCCTAATGCGGATACAATAATAGCATACATGAAATCGTTGCATAAACAACTAAAAGAATATATCAAATGAAGTGTAATTTTACGCCAATGGACAAATTTTATGAGATATTAGATTATTATGGTTTGTCCTACACAGAGTTAAAAAGTAATCATATTCGTGTATTTTACGGAAACAAGAAGCTGTTTGACTATTTCCCACTTCGCATGAAGTTATTTGATTACCATGAATGGCATCAGCTTACTTATCCGTTCGTGAAGGGTAAGGCAGATGAATGGGAAATAGAACTTACCATGTTCATTAGCGGAGTATTGGGAGATGAGATGTTTAAAAAGTTTAAAAACGATTGATTATGGATAAGAAAGAGAAGGAATTTACTCCAAAAGCTATAAATTTGTGTGGCAAACGGAGAATGCTATCATCCATAAAAGGATGGGAGATTGTTCATTATAACAATTACTCTAAAGGTATAGCCAATGTCCAGCCTGTGGACAAGTTGAGAATAACACTTTCAGGGCGAGAAGTCATTGAGTACGTCCTGATGGATGGAGATAAAACGATTGATAAACTAGACAGTTATTTCGGATTGCTATGATGATAAAAGTAGACATACCTGAACCGTTCATAGACGGTGACAATACGATGGTAAACATCACGTCTGATTCATTCTGCTATTCCAGCATTGATTCACGTTATGAAGGATTTCAGAGTTCCTACAAGGACGGGAATATGAATCAGAAGATACAGGGAAAACTAGAGATAATTGCGGACCAGTTTAAAGAACTTATAAAAATAATAGAAGATAATTGAAGATGGAAAGACATTTGTTAATACAGGAGTGTGAGAGAGAGGAAAAGATGAAGGAGTTGCGCAAGCAGCAGAACGATCTTATCAAGAAAGGCCGTATGGTTGAATGCTCTCGTGTAACAGCCAAGATAAAGGAGTTTCAGGAAGCATATATCAAGGCTTATCCTGACGGTAAATATGTAAGGGGCATGGATATTATCAAGAAGATGTCTGATGATGAGAAAATGGATTGGATGATGTATGTCAACGCCATTGCTTTTTGTGCTGATATTATTCACTCATCTTCCATTGAGCTGAATGAAATGCTAAAGAAAACACTCCCTAGATCTAGCCTACAGATGTTTGAAACGCTTGAAAAGGTAGGTACTATGGCAAAGAATCAAATCCTATGGATGGATAACAATGTTGACGAGAAATATCAGGATGATTTTGCAAGATATGCCGATGAAATATCCGTGATGCTTTTATCATTTGTTAAAAATAGATTTTTATCGAGAAAATGACAAGAGAAGAGATACACAAAAATGTGCTGGAAATAAGAAATTATTATTTCAGTATTCAGAACAAGATTGACAATGGATACAATGTTTCAGAATTGGATATAGATTCTAAAACTCACAACAAGATGATTGACGATACCATAAAATCAGCCCTTGAAGATCATAAAATTATTCTTGCTTTAGAAAAATACAAGTTATGAAAAAGAAAGAAATAGACGAAGGATATATTGTAGGTGACTTTTATATTATTAAAAGCCCTATCAAAGAGGGATGGCTTCACGTAGTGAATATAAAAACATCTTGGCAGATAAAGGTGATGATGGGAGCGAATACGGCAAAGTTTCTAAGCCTTCCACAACAGGAAATATTTGATAGGATTAACGGAATATATATTCAATCCATGATGTCTTTATACGATTCAGAGTATGCCTTGAAAATAGCTAAAGATGCTGTGTCTTATATGTCTGAAAAGGCAAAAAAGATGGAAAAGTTGGAAAAGGTGGGAAATACTGAAAATGAAGATATTGAAAAGGTGAAGAAAGATGAGTTTATGATGAAAATAGCTACATCTTCCGATGAAGAAATCATGGACATGATCGTAAATGGAGAGATAAAGTACGAATATTTCAAACAAGAACAGGAGTAAATTTATGAAAGCATTATTTAAAATGGACTTCGATTGCGGAAGAATGGGCAATCTTGAAGGAGTATTTATTGCAGACACAGAAGATGTCGAATACTTAGTGAATAACAAAATCAGTGTTTACTTCGGTGAAGTACTTGGCAAGCACTCTGAAATATCCGGGTGTGTGGCTGAAAGTGAAATCAAACAAATAACCACTGATGAAAATGTAATCAAGATAGTTGAAGAATATGGGCTTAACAGTGGGTATAATCCATTTGAATACACTCTTTGTACATCAGAAACGGAAGATATACCAGATAACGGAGTTGATTGGGATGATTGTACTGTACAAGAATACATAGACTTTATGAGGAAAGGTATAATACCCCAATATTACGAGAAAGATTATAAAGAATGGCTAAGTAGCCAAAAGGAGGATTAAATCATGCAAGACTATATTTCAGATTGGTTCATTCCTATGGATTTCGGTAATGATATGCCGGAGGAAGAACCAAGTGGTGAGGATAATTTCAATTCTGATTGAAGTATGGAAAAAAAATTTATACTAACAGATAAGTTTGTAATCAATTCTTTTGGAATAAAGTTATTCCAAATAAAGTGTACAAAATCTTTCAAATATGCCCAAAAAGGTGATTTTGGAGGATATGTTGAGAAAGAAGGGAACTTAGACCAAGAAAATGACGCTTGGGTGTTCGGCAATGCTCGGGTGTTCGGCAATGCTCGGGTGTCCAGCAATGCTCGGGTGTCCGGCGATGCTTGGGTGTTCGGCAATGCTCGGGTGTTCGGCAATGCTTGGGTGTCCGACAATGCTTGGGTGTCCAGCAATGCTTGGGTGTCTGGAGATGCTTTGGTGTCTGGATATGCTTGGGTGTCTGGAGATGCTCGGGTGTTCGGCAATGCTCGGGTGTCCGGCGATGCTTGGGTGTCCGGCAATGCTTGGGTGTCCGGAGATGCTGATATAGAAAACGACAACGAGCATTGCGGATTTGACGGTTTCGGCTCATGCAATCGCCACACTCACGCATATATGACAAAAGAAAAGAAAGTGGAAATAATCTGTGGATGTTTTCGTGGTAGCATTGAAGAATTTGAAAAGAAGGTGGAGGAAACACATTCGGGAACAGTCTACGAGAAGCAGTATAAATCCATAATCAATGTAATTAAAATTAAATTTGGATTGACTGATTTTACATAGTTTACTAATGATTTTTGGCACTTCCCAATTATGGTTAGTTGGTTCGATTTCCCTACGCCCTTTATAAATGGGGCATTAATGAACAAATGAACACTATTACAAAAATTTAACACATAATATTTCCCAATGTCATTATATAGTAGTATATTTGCTTCATGCAGGGATAGGAACGGAGTAGCTACCTTCCGACAAGCTGAAGTCAGTACGGCTTCCCTGTTCTTCTTTTTACTGGCAAGACATAATACTGACTAATATGCAATTAGTTTATAAATTTTACATCAATCATTCCGACAGGCTTTGCGCTATCTGCCGTGTTACGAACAACCTGTACAACCAGGCGTTGTATATCATTCGTAACGAGTTGAAGGATAACGACAGGTGGCTGTTCTATCCCGACTTGGACAGGATAATGAAAAATGTCACCAACCTTGAAGGTACGATAAATTACAGACTTGTGAAATCACACGTAGCCCAACAGACATTGCGCGTGCTTGACAAGGCAATGAAGGGATATGTCAAGGCTGTAAAGGATTGGTCCAAGAATCCGGGGAAGTATAACGGTAAGCCCGAATTGCCATGCTATCACAAACGTGGAGGGATGAGCAATGCTATATATACCAACCAGTCGTGCAGGATACATGACGGGTATATAATACTTGACCGTGACTTGAAAATACCCGTTCCGCAATGGGAGAAGTACAAGGACAGAATAGAACGGTTCAAACAGGTTAGGATAATCCCAAAACGTACATACATGACCGTGGAGGTTGTATATGATTGTGACTGTTCGGATAATGTCGGTACTGGTATGGCTTCGATAGACTTGGGTGTGAACAACCTTGCCACGCTGGTGTGCGGATGCAATGCTCTGCTGTTTTCCGGCAAGGTTATCAAGTCATACAACAGATGGTTTAACAAAGGCACTGATATACAATCGGACACCACAGATAAAATCAATTGTAGATTATAACTAAAAGTTATAGTAAGTAGTTCTTTGAAAAAAGCGGAGAGAAAAGGGTGATAAATAACTATCGTAATCCATCACCCCCGTCCATAATGACTATTTTTTAATTATCTTTGTGGTGATTTTGCCACCGTCGAAGATCCTTAAAACAATATTTGTCTTATGGACTGTTGCCTGGATCTTAAATTTACGCATATATTTAATAAGGGGTGTTTTATAGGCCCCTCTCCATTTAGCCTATAATCACTCTTAATAAAACTAAGGCACTCTCTCCGCTTTATTTTGTAAAAATACAGTTAATAGTAATTGGATCTTATTTTCCTTTAGAATTATTTGCATAATTCTATTTATTTTTCTATATTGCAGTATGATATAAAAACGCTGCATTATGGCAACAATAAACAGCTTTTTGGAGTTTATGCAGGTTTTTCCAAATGAAGATTCTTGCATACAATATCTTGAGAAGAAGAGATGGAAAGACAGAATTATATCCCCTTTCGATTCTACTTCTACGGTTTATAAATGTAAGAACCATAAATATCGCTGTAAAAACACAGGAAAGTATTTTACTGTAAAGACCAACACTATCTTTGCTAAATCAAAAATTCCTTTGATTAAGTGGCTGTATCTTATTTTCATCTATACTAAACATAAAAGAAGCCTTTCCTCTCATCAAGCTGCTAGAGATTTAGGTGTGACACAGAAAACGGCATGGTACATGATGAATAAACTAAGGGAATTGACCAAAAGACAAAACGAATCTTCCCCGGAAGATTTTGCAGCAGTAATATGGGGATGCGAAATAGATGAATCTTATATTGGTGGAAAGAACAAAAACAGACATAAGAATAAGAAAGTAGAAAAATGTCAAGGAAGGAGCTATAAAGATAAGGTTCCAGTATTTGGTATTCTTCAAAGAAACGGCAAATTAATAGCTAAGGTAGTAGAAAGGACAGATATGGAACATCTTCTTCCGATTATTAAGAAGTACATAAAGAAAGGGAGTGTTATATATACTGACGGATTAGAATACTCAGGGCTAACAGATGATTACATAATACGTTCAGTCAACCATTCTGCAAGACTATATGGATATTTTGAATTTGATGAAACGGATGCCATGATAATGGTATGTAATAATGGCATTGAAAATGCCTGGTCCCACTTGAAGAGAACAATTTTTGGAACATACTATCATGTAAGCAGAAAATATATGCAGAAGTATGTTGATGAATATGTTTTCCGATTTAATACTCGAAAACTTAGAGATTCTGATAGATTTCATTTATATTTGCAATATATATATGCTGCATAGGAGAATATGGATAATAAAGAGGAAAAACCAAAAACAGAGAAGAAAGGTAAATATGTTGTGAAAGATGGAGAAGGAAACATAATTTCACAAAATATGCCTAAGGAATTTGAGGATATGATTGATCTTATTTTCCAAGAAGCAAAGGAAAAGAGCAAAAAAGCAAGAAAAAATGGTCTATAACATTGCATATTACAAATGATATTAAGAGATGTCGCAACATCTCTTTTTCTTTCTACTATCCCATCTAAATAGTTAACATTATGTAAAAATAACTTCGATTTAATTCGCTTCTTTAAATAATATATATTTTTGTAATCAAATTATATAAATATATTATTTATGAAGAAAATTACATTATTGGTTATTATGATTGTTACTGCATTTACACTAAATGCGCAATCATTAGTAAAATATCACGGTGAAATTAATGCTGGGTATTCTGTTGGTATAGGTACATTTGCTACTAATCGCGTAAATGTACACACGATACAAGGTGTTGATATTAGTAAATATTTCTCTACAGGTGTAGGAATAGGATTGGATTATTATCACGAACTTTACGAGAAGGGTGAACTTGTATTGCCGCTGTTTTTGAATATGAAGGGATATTTACCAGCTACTGAAACGGTCAGCCCTTTCTTTTCTTTAGATTTAGGTGTTGGGATAGGATTGACAAAAGGAGTAGATGGAATGGCTGGGTTTATCTGTACGCCTTCCGTTGGAGTTAAATTAAGCCATTGTACACTACAAGTAGGTTATAATATGCAACGAAATTCAGAATATGGATTTGGATATACAATGGGAAGTATTCAAATGAAATTAGGTTACATATTTTAAAATAAGGAACAATGAAGAAAACATTATTTTTACTGATCACTATCTTAACGATATCATTTATTGGATGTTCCGATGATGATAGTGAATACAAGGATGCTATTATTGGCACATGGGAATTGACCCAAATAGAATTTGGCGGAGGATGGACATCTATACCAAGACGGACTTATGCAACATTTAATTCTGACGGTACTTATAATGGAAGAGGGTATTTTGGAAACGGATCTGGTACTTATAAAATTTCTGGGAACACTATCATTTGCTATATTGAAGGTGAAGAGTATGTACGATATGATATTATCGAACTTAATTCAAATTCATGTACACTAAATATGAAAATTGGCAGTGAAGAATTTAAGATTAAATGTATAAAGCATTAATGAAATATACTCGGTTCTCATAATTTTAGAGAACCGAGTATTTACAATTTATAACTAAATATTTAATGTAGTATGGCATTTTATTCTTACCTTAGCACCAAAATAATTATAGCGTTTATAACTAAAAGTTATCAAGATTTATTTGGTGTAAGATCGTATATTAATGCCTTAACAAAACATTATCCATGCTGCAATCCATAAAGGACAGGCAGGGTATAGACAAACTGACAAACAGGATGAGAAAGATGTATGAGAAACGTGAACGGTTTATGAATGACGCGATGCACAAGACAAGCAGGCGTATCGTTGATTATCTTGTATCACACCATATAGGCACTCTTGCTGTAGGCTACAACAAAGGATGGAAGCAATCCGTCAATATGGGCGGAGTAAACAATCAGAAGTTTACATTCATCCCTTTTGCGAGGTTGAGAAGCTGCCTTAGATACAAGTGCGAGCTTTCAGGTATCAGCTATATCGAACATGAGGAAAGTTACACTAGCAAATGTGACGCCCTGTCTATGGAGGATATATGCAAGCATGATATCTATCTCGGTAAGCGTGTCAAGCGAGGACTGTTCAAGTCGGCAGTTGGAAAGGTTATCAATGCTGATGTCAACGGTGCGCTTAATATCGGTAGAAAAGTATTCGGTGATTCATTTATGATAGCCGATATCGAGCGTTGGTATCGCCCCGAACGGGTTAACGTTCTAAAATGTATGTGTAAAGATGTATATTAATACCATTAAATAACAATAAATATGAAAACATTTTTTGAGTGTAAAATTCGCTACGAAAAAGTAGCAGAAAATGGGATGAATAAGAAAGTAAGTGAGCAATATCTGATTGATGCGCTTAGCTTCACTGAGGCGGAAGCACGTATTATATCGGAAATGACACCGTTTATCAGTGGCGAGTTCACTGTTTCGGACATTAAACGCTCCAATTACAGCGAACTGTTCCCCTCTGAGGAAGATGCAGCCGATCGCTGGTTTAAGTGTAAGCTGTTCTTCATTACTCTGGACAAAAAAAGCGGAGCGGAGAAAAAGACATCATGCTATATGCTTGTTCAAGCAGCCGATTTGAGAGATGCTGTAAAGAAACTTGACGAAGTAATGAAAGGCACAATGGCAGACTATGTGATTTCATCCGTAGCCGAAACCGCCATCATGGATGTATATCCGTATAAAGCGGAAAATGATTCCTGTTTATCGGAATACCCAAGTGGTCACAAGACGGAAGCTGTTATAGGCGGAAAGGGCGTCATTGTAGACAAAACGGGAAATTCAACTGTAGTTTTACCGATTTAAATTTAAGAAAGTATGTCAAACGAACAACAAAGCCAGGTTTTCCATCATTGGAGAACTGGAAGTCAATCTGATTATGTGGGAGTAGAAATACTCCCTAACGGTCAGTCTATTATTGCTACAATATCCCATATCGTATGGGATGAGAATGCAAAGGTACAAGGTAGTAAGAAACCATCATGGATTGCTTACTTTAAAGAAACAAACCTTGTTCCTAAACCTATGCTATTGAACAGTACGAACCGTAAACGCCTTACCAAGCTGGCACAAACTGATTATCCTGAAACCATCCATGATTTCCGTGTAATATTATGCAAGGAACTGACACGTGACCCAAGCGATGGAGGAAAGGTCTACGGATTGCGTATAGGGCGTGATGTTCCGCCACCACCACAGAAAGAGAAGATGACAGTGAACTCTGATAAATTCAAGGCTGCATTGGAAGCGTTGAAAAGTGGAAAATGCGACATTGGATACATCACGGCAAGCTATGATGTGGACGCTGAAGCTATGAAATTGTTTAACGAAGCGACTAAGAAATAATGGAAGCAGAAGAAAAAGAAAAACTATGGCTTATGAAGAGGTGTGGTAAAATCACCTCTTCCGCCATTGGAAAACTTATGGTTTCCGGGAGAAGGGAAATTACACCTTCCGAACTAGAGGTTGCAAAAAAACAGGGTGTAAAGAGAAAGACAGTTGATGTTCCTTTCGGAGATACAGCTATCTCTTATCTTTATCAGGTTGCAAGGGAGAGAAGGTTAAACAAACCATGCCGACATATATCCACTTCTGATATGGAGTGGGGAAAGGATCATGAAAAAGACGCTATCGAGTGTTTTAACCATAACACGTTATCTAGACTAATGTCCTGTGCGGATGATTTTGACGAAATTGTTTTTGTCGATAATATCTATGATGGATATGGAGATTCTCCCGATGGATATGGATTTGATGTCAATGGTAAATTATCTTATATAGCAGAAGTGAAATGCTTTACTTCTGAAAGTAAGATTGAATATTTGAGAGAAGCCACAAAGGAACAGGCGATAGAGGAATACTATTGGCAGCTAATGTCGCATTTTCTTTCCCATCCCGATGTAGATAAAATGTATTATATCGTATATGACGGCAAGTCAGATGATGATCCGTTTGATTTACGCCCAGTTAACGATCCGTCAAGACTTTTGTATTGGGAACTTGACAGATGCGATTATAAAGACGATATAGACAGGATGGAAGATAAGTTACAAATGGCTCTAGCTTATCTTTCACTCAACGAACGTGATGCAAAAAAATACCCAATAAGCAAAGTAAATGACTACATTAATCAAGCACAACAAACCTAATCGTGGGGATGAAATAATCATCCCCTATCTTGCCATAGAAAACAATATCAACTTTATCATGCTCAATGGAGGTGTAGGTGACGTTGAACTTATGGACGGAACAAAATGTAAGTCAATAAGCTGCACTCCTATCAAATTTGATGATGCAGGAGATGATATATATCGTATATATGGCATAGGAAAAGAAGCATGGAAAATGGCATGGCTGAAAAGAGTACATGCCATGAGTGATGAAATTGTAAAACTAAAGTTAGATTTCAATGCCAGCAATTAGCGAATTATGGATAGATTATCCAATATCTTACCGTGACGAAAAAGGAAGGTTCGTCAAAGGTCATAATTATGGATTCAAGAAAGGAAGGAAAGTATCGGATGAGGAACGTGAAAAGAAAAGAGTTATTATGAAGGAACTCATAAAGAAACGAAAGGAAAACGGTTCTTATCTCGGCCATAGAAACAATACAAGGGCTGTCATTGCGATAGAGGATGGCACGAACAGATTCCTATGCTTTGAAGCCTGTTGTGACTGTGAGAGGAAATTAGGTATGCCACAACGCTCATGCAGTTCTTTCTGTAAGGGGAAAAACGGGCATAGATGGAGAAACTTTAAATTGTTTTACGAAGATGAATACGGATTATGTTGACAAATTTGAAAACTACGACAGGAAGCTAATCAAACTAAATAGTGACACTGCCATTTTGCTGCATATATTTAAGAAAAAACCAAACCACCACTTCGAGGATTGGATGGTTCTTCAAGACAATGAGGAATACTTCAAAAAAGAATGTGTTCCTGATTACGAAGATGCCGCCAGGCAGTTTGTCAAGCAGTTTGAAGGAGAAGAGTGCATGGCTTTTGTGGTTGCATTAAAAAAAGAACTTGAAAGAATCATACAAGAAGATGAGTACAAACGAAATCAAGCTAAGGGATTACCAGGAGGTGGGGATAACCCGTCTGAGAAATGCCCTGACTAATCATAAGCACGTCATATTCTCTGCCTGTGTAAGTTACGGCAAAACGGTCATAATGAGTTTTATGGCTAAAGGTGCTGTAGAAAAGGGGAATAAGGTGCTTATCGTATCCCACAGATCTGAACTTATGACACAGACAGGGGGAACGTTGGAAAGAGTTGGCATACAGGCTGAATATATCTCTCCTAAGCACAGGAACATACCCAAAGGTCTAGTAGTATCCGCAATGGCTCAAACTCTCCGTAGAAGGCTAGAAAAGCCCGAATGGGTTGAATGGGTTAAGAGTGTATCTCTCTGCCTAATAGACGAAGGGCACACCTCTGATGCGGACTTTCTCTTTGAATCTGGTTTGCTTGATGATAAGTATGTAGTAGGTCTTACAGGAACCCCGATGAGAAGTGGAAACCAAAGGCAGCTTGGCATGAACTATGAAGAGATTGTAGAAACCGCCCAGATACAGGATATGATGGACCGGGGAAACATAACCAAGTTGAGAACGTTTACGGTTGATGCGCCCGACTTGTCTAAGGTTAATACCGATTATCGCACAGGTGATTTCGATAGCAGGCAGATGGGTGCGGTGTTCAACAAGTCTGTACAGTACAAGGGGGTGATTGAAAACTATATGCGTATCTGCCCGATGAAAAAAGCAATCTGTTTTGATGCCACACAGGCAAATGCGATAAGGATGTGCGCTGAATTTAATGAAGCTGGCATTCCCGCAAAATTCCTCATATCAGGTATAGATAAGAATAAGCCGGATGAGTTAGCATTATATGAAAGATACAAGCATCTTACAGGAAACAGGGAACAGCTTATCAAGGATTTCCATGACGATAAATTCACCGTTATATGCAACAGTGGTATCTTATCTACGGGATACGATGAAACAAGTATAGAGGTTTGCATATTAAACCGTGCTACACAATCCGTTCAGTTTTATATCCAGGCAACTGGCAGGGCTATACGGCTTCACCCAAATAAGACAGAAGCATTTCTCCTTGACTTCGGTGGTAACATATCACGGCTCGGCAAGTTTGAGAAAGAACGTAAATGGGCTTTATGGCATAACAAGGGGAAATGTGAAGGGATACAAGGAGTGAAAGAGTGTAAACAGTGTGGTAAATATATTGCCATAACCGCTTCGGAATGCCCTTTCTGCGGATATGTATATCCTACCGAAAAGGAGATAAGGATGGCGGAACTGCAAGAACTGGTAGGAGATTTAAAGTTCGATCAAATGACGCCTACTCAATTTTTCCAGTATGCGGAACTTAAAGGATACAATACTTATTGGGCAATACGGCAGTTGTATATCAGAAATACGGAAACTGATTTTCGTAAAGCCATGAAAGAATGCGGATATTCCAGCAAGTTTATATGGGGTTATATTCAAAGAAATAAAAAATAACATTTAATTATGGGAAAAAATTTACTTAACAGCGATGGTAAAATTGCCTTGTTTCACGAAACGATAAGGCTTGACTTTAATCTGCCCAAATACTCCGTTATAGAGCAGAAAGATCCTAATCCAAGTGTAATGTCTTACGATTTCCTAAAACAATACATGGAAAGCAATGACAAGGAAGGAGTGGCGGAATTTAATCTTACCGTTTCACCGACAATGCTTGATTCTGTAAAAACAAACCAGGAGCACAAGCAAGTAAGAACCTCTCTTCTTGGCATAAACCATAAGGAAAACTCATGGTTTAAAAAGATTAAGGACTATGTAGACGAATACAGAAGATCCAAGTTTGATGTGATACATTTCTTCTCTGAGGTGAAGATACAGACAGAAAACGAGATGAAGCAATACAGGGATAGGATAAAAGACTATATACTGATGCTAGGTTATGCTGAAAGATCAGGTCAATATGCCTTGAAAGAAAAACTGTTCCGAAACATGGTGATATGCAAATACGAAAGCATATTGTTCAGCAAAGGATTATACAAGGCTATATCAGAGGAAAATCTTATGAAGTTTGCAAAAGGATGCCCGAAAAATCTATGCCTTGATTATATTTCTGACTATACTAGAATCATACCATTTGACATAATTAGGAAAAAGACTGACATAGACAAATATGAAATATTCGACAACTATGTTATCCTCCATTATGACTTTGATAATAACGGAACAGATTTACCATCTGACAAGAAAAAAGAAGAGGTGGAAAAAAGAAAAGATCCTATTCTGTTTGGTGTTATTGCAGGAAGCAACAAACTATACTTCATCGGTGACTGGATTGACGAGTATTGCGATTTGCGGTTCGATGATGTGGTAAAACAATGCACGGACGATTTCTTGTCAGAAAACATTTCTTTGGATGATCTTGCAAAATAGCAACACAAAGCCTTGCAGGAACGGAGAGTATTGCTGCTGTCGCTGCAAGCATAGATACACGGTTATTGTGGATGGATTGTTTGTTGGATACGTATGCTACATTCCTTGGTTTGAAAAACACGTTGCCATGAAGATAAGAAACAGCGGACATGACATGTGTGAAGGATTCGAGATGGTTGATAACAAACTTTAACCTTTTATTCTTCTCACATATCACATTTCGTGATACCTTTGCCAAATACAATTTTTTTATTATGGCTGAGGAAAAACGATCTGCGGAAGAAAAGAAAATGCAGAAAGATATAGTAGTTAGTTACAGGAATGAGAAGGAAGGTAAAGAATGTAGGGGATTGCTTGTGGCATTTTTTTCCGAACTTCTCCATCCTGCTGTAAGTGGTAACAAGTCGGCTGAGTTCCGTGCTCTAGGGGCAAAGAAAAGTATGCCTGACCTTGCTTATATACATGACGGTAAGATATATGGCATAGAACTTAAAATGCCTGACAGTAACCATGACCGTAATCACATAATAGAACAGGCTGATGTGATGGCTACATATTTCTTTAGAGGATATTTCGTATGGTCTAAGGAAATGTTGTGGAATATTCTTGACGCTATTGAGCGTGGTCAGCCAGGAATGTCAAATACACTACAAATAAAAGATTATTGTATGCGTAACAGCACTACAAAAGTAAGTTTTGAAAAAATAATTAAAGAGTTGTTTCAATGAATAAGATAGTTTTTGATAGAAAAGTTTTATATTCAACGTTAAACTCAGCCAAAGCCTGCCTTTCCGATACAGGCTTGACGATATTGAAATGTTTCCGTTTTAAATATGTAGCATCAGAAAATTCAATAGAGGTTACTTCATACAATAACCTTAATGAGATGCGTTTGATCATTCCAGTTGTTGATTCAGACTGTAATGACGGACAGGAGTTTGCAGTAGACGGAATAAGACTTGTAAAGCTGCTCAAAACAGTAAAGGATTCCATTGTTACGGTAAAGATATATGATAAGGATATAATATTCTCTTACAATGGCAGTGAAGCGTCTTTCTTTGCGGAAGATGTAGAATCTTATCCTGATATTAAAATGGGTAAGCGTGGTACCGGGATAAGGGTCAACTTGAACAGGAATGATCTGTATAGAGCATTAAAAAGGAACATAGGATTTAATGATATCAGTGACGTTGTGACCAGCCTTAGTGGAGTGGGGATAAATTTTATTTGTTCCAATAATTGCATTGATATATGTTCGTCCGATAAGATTGTATTTGTAAGAGATGTTATAGAATGTCAGCCGGATATATCCAAGGACTTGTGCATAAATGTAATGCCTACTTCGGTAAAGGAAGCGTTATCTTTTCTTGAGATGTTGTCAGAAGAAAATGTAACTGTTTCTGTATCTGATGATGAAAGGGTGATGTCTATATATTATGGGGATTTCGGTTCTGTCTTTAATTGTACGCTGATGGAGGTTAAGTTTGTAAACTACACACCATTGGTAAACAATATAAAATCAAACTTTAATTACTTTATTAAAGCAAGAACTAGCGACTTGATAGATTCCCTTTCAAGAATAAAGGTAATGTCAGATGTGTATAACATATCACATTTTGTTTGCAGGGAGGGAGATAATAAAATGGATATAACATACACAAATGATGCAGGGTATAAAATATCGGAAAATGTCGGAATTGAAGGATATTGTCAAGGGCGTTTGGATTGCAATCTGAATATTGAAAAGATGATTAACGCATTGAAAGTGTTCCCTGGGGATTATGTCACATTGGCATATACCAATCCTGAGAATAATGCTCCTATATGTATCATTAATGAAGAGGGTAATTATAAATTAATGTGCGTAGTAAACATTTTTAAGAGTTGATAACTATTGTTTAACCTATCGAATATACCGTTTTATTATTTTTGCAACAAAAATATATAACTCATGGAAAACGAAGAAAGAACAATTCAGATTCTCGCTGAAACAATAGATAGGTTAAACAAGACGATAGAATCACAGAACAGGTTGATTGAGGATTTAAAAAACAGACTTGAAACAATTCAGAACGAATATAGCCCTTCAATTATGACTGTAGGAGTATTGATAGAAAAGTTGAATAATACAAAGACAAGAAGCGGAAAGGTAAGATTTGAAGCATTATCCAAACATATAATGCCATATCTTACCAATCAGCTTTATGACGAGTATGATTTTAATGATGCCATTCCTACGTTCAAGGAAGTCCCGTCCGTTGAAAAGCCTGTCAATCGTGACATGATAGATGATATGATCAATGTTATAAAATCAAAGAGAAAGATAAGCGAATCATCCCAAAAGGCATATCTTTTAATGCTTAAAAGAATATTGTCCGAATCAAAAGAGATGAGCAAATATATCAATGATTATATTATCTCACTCAACGTAAAATCTCCTTCAAATATATCTCTTACGGATGAAGAAATAGAATTATTCTGGAATGTCGAGCCGTTTAACGTTACGGAAAAAATTGTAAAGAAATTGTTTCTGATACAATGCTATACTGCCATGAGATATTCCGATATTTTCAGATTGAAAGATTCTATGATGGAGGGAAATGTTATTTCGTATATATCAAAAAAGACAGGTAAGAACGTTGAGGTTCCTGTACCTTTCAAGATTATAGAAATGATAAAAGAGGTTAGATCGTTCGATAAATACAACATAGAATCTTCGTTAAAGACAACAATGAACGAAGTTCTACCAACCCTTGGATGTAGAGCAGGTATAAACAAGCAGGTATTTGTAAGACGGGCAAATGTACTTATGAAAGGGCCGAAGTACCAGTTCATCAAAACACATACAGGACGTAGAACAGCTATTACCAGATGGGCTAATATGGGAATACCAGAAGGAGAACTGAAATCTATGGCTGGTCATTCTGATATAAGAACCACGAACAGATATATTACTGCAAGCGTATCAAATAAAACAAAAAATATTTTAACGGATGGAAATATTGGAGAATGTGCTGTCTATTGACAAAATGAAACACCTGCAAGAACTTGGGGTGAATACAGGTAACGCATCAATGACTTGGGCGTTATATCCTTATGAAGAAGGAAAACAACCACAATTATCTTTACGAGAGTGGAAAACTTTCAAGGAACCGTTCAGAAAAGAACATTGTATTCCTGCATTTACTTTGCTTGACATTTTGGAATTGTTGCCAAAAGAGATAAAAACAGGAACAGATACTTATTGGATTACAATGTATTTTAGTGACAATTGTTGGCATATATGTTATTCCATGTCTGACGAATTTGATTATTATCAAGAATTTTTATCTTACTCATTAATTGACGCATCTTATGAAATGCTATGTTGGTGCGTAGAGGAAAGGTTGATACCATGAAGATAAAACGGAATTAATTCAAAACGACTTGGGTTTGAGCCTTATGTGAGCGTGAATCGTAATACAGGTGCTCTTATAAAAAAGGAGGATATGAATTTACTCGAAGAATGCGTGAGGCGTAGAATTATTGAAATATCAAAATAACGAAAAATAAACAATATCATGGAACAGAAAACATTTGAAGAAATAAAGGAAGAACTATTACTGCGCGCCAAGAAAGCAGGTGCCTGTCAAATAGGTTATGCGATGGGATTAAGGAGTCAATGCAAGGCTGATATACTTAAGGCTATTACTGATAACTGGTCTTGGGTGTTACGAACAGCAAGAATAGTAGATGCAGAATATTTGAAGACAATTTTGATGAAGAAGATCTAGCGGAAGCTGGTATCTATACACAAAAATACCATGAGGTAACAACAACATCTTTTGCCTACGGCAGCGCAACAGTGAAAGCCTACGGCAGCGCAACAGTGGAAGCCTACGGCAGCGCAACAGTGAAAGCCTACGGCAGCGCAACAGTGGAAGCCTACGGCAGCGCAACAGTGGAAGCCTACGGCAGCGCAACAGTGGAAGCCTACGGCAGCGCAACAGTGGAAGCCTACGGCAGCGCAACAGTGAAAGCCTACGGCAGCGCAACAGTGGAAGCCTACGGCAGCGCAACAGTGGAAGCCTACGGCAGCGCAACAGTGGAAGCCTA
>OLNP01001192.1_pt1 | contig 22985 bp, 24 predicted proteins | sample 1671951 | NCBI WGS metagenome assembly OLNP01 (sample SAMEA3136629, study PRJEB25190) | human gut metagenome | biome: human gut; feature: human-associated habitat; material: faeces | place: Austria | collected 2013
GTTGAGCAAAAGTCAGCGTGGGAATGGTGTGGTATCTTTATCTAAGTGAAACCCCGTTCTCCCACTTGGAGATGGTCTTGTTCGACACACCGAGTTGTTCTGCTAACTGTTCCTGCGTGAGATTCTGCGCCCGCCGCTTCTGTGCAATATAGCTGCCTATGGTTGTCTGATTCATAGTTGAATGCTTCCTCGTCTTTTGGGTGTCTCAAGCATACAGTGAAAGATGGAAAGATGACATCCCTCTGTGGTAGAAAACGAGGGGAATTGGTCAGTGAAGTGCTTTTGTGGGACAAACTTTCGTGCACTCATAGCAGAGAATGCACTCCATTCCGTTTTTCCGTTTGCGGGATTCTTTGTTGACCTCCACGTTCATGGGACAGACCCTCAGACACTTCCCACAATGAATGCACTTATCCTCATCGCAGTGGACGCGCAGTAGAGAAAAATAGCTCACGGGCTTGAGAAAAAACGTAACCGGACACAGATACTTGCAGAACGCACGATTATCTTTGAATAGGTAAGCAAACACAAACCCGGCAATGTAATAAAGCGCATTCCCGGCAAGGAAAAGCCAGAACATAATTTGCTCCAAATGCGCCACCTTCATCAGAAACAGTCCAGACACTAATGCCAGAGACAGAGCAAACATCACATAGCGAAGGATGCCCAGTTTTTCTTTTCGCGGCTTCTGCGGCTGTTTGTAAGGCAGAAAGTCCAGCACCATAGCTGTCCAACAGGCGTAGCCGCACCAGCCACGCCCAAAAAGCAACGGTCCAAAAATCTTTGCAACCGCGTAGTGGATGGTCGCTGCTTCAAAAACGCCAAGAAACAGGTAGTACCAGAACCCTTCAATCTGCATATTCTCACGGGAAATCACGCCAAGGTATATCAGCATATAGCTGCCCACTGCCAACTGGACAAAACGGCGGGCATAACGTTTTCCGGCAGTAAAAAGTGCTGTCCCCACCCCAAGGCATCCTCCGATGTAGCTGAAATTCAGCAGATAGAACAGATTATCCTTTGTTAGCCACAGCGTAACCGCCACTGCTTCAAACAGCAGAAACAGCATCATGGACGGCACATATCTGCAAAGTTCGTTATTGCTTTTCATCGTCGCTTGTTTGCTCCCCTGTTTTCTGATTTTTCCGTAGCACACCGACTGCCGGGCCAATGCAAAGTCCCACAGCAACGCCCAACATCATGCCAAGACCGATGTCGTCTATGATGATTCCAATGAGTACGCCAAGGCTCAGCCCGATGGAAAGACTGCTGCCGATGCCGTTGGATGAAACCGCCTCTTTTTGTGCTTGATTGTCCGGAGCGCTTTTATCTGGTTTCATTGTCAATTTCCTCCGGGATAGATTTTCTCTGCTGCTGGGCAGCATTCGGCAAACGAAATACCAAAATCGCCTTGGCAGAATTTGTGACCGAAAACGTCATCAGCTCTCATCCTTCCTGTGCGCGTTCATTCACTGTTCTTTCAATAGCTGCCGCCATTTCCTTTGCCTTGGGTGCATAGTCGATCATGAATGTCTTGTAGGTCATGCTGGTCATCTCGATTCACAGAATTTCCTCAACCACACAAAAACTGTTGTATTTTTATATTCGTAACTAAGCGTAGCAGACAAATGAAAAAAGTGCAACCACATTCTCGTTAAGCATCGGTAAAGCATCAGTAAAATCCGAAATGAGCCTCTGTCGATACCCGGTTTGGGTGTCGGCAGAGGCTTTTCGATTTCACAACACCTTAGCGCCATTGGCATTCAATTTGAAAGTCGCATCCAACAGTTCAGCTGCACCACGGCACATCAGCATACGTCCCAGAAATATCTCAAAATACTCATACATAGAACAGATTCCCGTGTCCAGTTGAAGATTCAAAGAAATCACGCGCTTTTCGGCGTTGATTTTCAAAGTCTGATCCGTGACCGCGTAGTTCACCCGATCATGAATGTCAAAGGCTGCTTTCGGTTTTTGACGCACACGGCTGCGGCGCACATCGGTTTTGTCCGCAATGATAAGCGCGGCAGATATGGCATCCACTGCGCCGCCCGTGGATTCATCGTGGTTCGCTATCGCGGAAACGATCGTGATGCGGTCTTGCGCAGAAAGGTCACTGCAGCGTAAAATCTCATTGGCAAGCAAACTTCCGTATTCGGCATGATGAGTACGGTTGATGGCATTGCCGATGTCGTGCATATACCCTGCAATTTTTGCCAATTCAATGTCGTGAGCATCATAATTGAATTTTTTCAAAATATACCCCGCCGTTTCCGCAACATGGGTACAATGCGCCTTTGAGTGGTCCGTGAATCCAAGCAATCCCAGATTCTTGTTGCCCTTATCCAATAAGGCGTTGACTTCTTCGTTTGCACGTATTTCTTTGTATGTCATAGCACTTCCATTCCAATCATTTCATGGTGATTCTGTGGGGGGATGCAAAATTCGGACTGTGATAGCGCAGCACCTGCGAAAAATTGTTTTTTTCTGCCAATACCCTGCATTGCGTTTCATTCAGATGCACCGGATAGCGCCAAAATTCCATTTTCTTTTCGGCCAGCAGTGCAGAGCTGAAACTTCCTGCATCCGGCGTGCCGGTCATTATGCCCATTGCGCCTTGTTCTAACAGTTCTTTGGCACGCTCCCCCACTGCGCCGCGTAGCTGTGGGTCGCTCAAAAACACCACGCCTTCGTTTTCCGCTGCGTCCGGCCGCACACTGCGGAGTATTCGCTGCGGCAACGGTTTATACCACTTTCCGTCAACAAGCGCTATCTCTGTCTGCTTGCAAAAATGAGCGTCTCCATACAACGGAACATAGGGTAGTCTGCGCCGTATCTGCAAAAGAAGATCAAGACCACGTCCATATTTCGGCACAGGCAAAAAGACGATTGGAGTTTTTTCCAGCAGATTTTCTACTGCCGCAGCTGCTGCGGTCACGCTGTCATTCCACAGGGTAGAGTCATGCCCATACGCGCAGTCCAGTACGGCAAGGTCCGCCACTTGATTGCGCAGAACGTCACAGGGATAAACCGCACTTTGCTCAGTATAATCGCCAGAGAAAAGAATCGCCTTATCATCCCAATCCAATTTCAGCCACACACTGCCCTCGCAGTGCCCGGAAAGTCCCCACGTTATGCCATTACATTTTTCATTGCGAGGGGCTACCTGCTCCAACGCCACTGCATTTTGTACAATAAACGGTAGCTGCTGCAATGTGGGTGTTGTGGAAATGATTGGTCCTGTATACCCCTGCCGAAGCAGCCACGGCAATGCTCCTGTATGGTCGGCATGACTATGCGTCAGAAATACCGCTTTTAGTTTACGAATTTGACTTTCTGTCAAGCGCGGCAGCGGGTCATCACTACCCGCCATCAGACCACAGTCCACAAGAATCGCGTCTCCCCCATTTTGCAGGAAAAAGCAGTTGCGACCGTGTTCTCCAACGCCTCCGGCAATATACAGTTCCATGGCTTATCCCCTTTTGCTGCTGCGGTCTATGGCTGCGTTCAGTGCCAGCAGTGCCGTTGTAGTAAACAGCACACACAGCACCGCCATAGCCATCCCTACCGAAACACTGCCCTGCTCAAACTCGCGCATGATATACGTAGACACCACCAGCGTGTTGGGCGGCGCGATCAGGCTGGCCGTGACTAGTTCACGGAAAGCAATTATAAAAGTCATCATCCAGCCGGTTGCAATACCGGGGCTGATAAGTGGCAGTGTGATATGCCGTAAGATATACAGTGGTTTGCCGCCAAATACACGCCCCGCAGCAATCAGGCTGTCGCTTATCTGTGTAAACGAGGATGTGACATATTGCACGGTGTACGGCAAGAAAAGCACAACATAGGCCAGCACCATAATGCCCATCGTATTATACAGCGGCAGGACATGATAAATTTGATTCCAGAACAGCATGATGCCGATAACCAGCACGATACCCGGCAGCATTTCCGGCAAAAGGCCGATAGCCTCCACGACTTTGCGCAGGCGCGAACGTGAACCGCGCACGGCTAGCACCAGCAGCGTACCCAATACCGCGCATATTGTAGCAGACGTAACTGCCAAGAAGATGCTGTTTTTCAGTGCGCTGATGCCTTTTGTGTTCTCGGTAAACAGTTCAGCATAGTGCGCCAGCGTAAAGTTGCCCGGTGTCAGGCCGTACCCGCGCAGGTTGATCAGCGATGTCGAAATGACCGAAAAGTATGGGATGCCCACGGCCACAGCCAGCACCAGCACAATGTATCCCCACGCGGCGGCTGTCGCAGAATGGCTCAGCTTCTGTTCCACGCGGCGGCTGCCCTTGCCGCTGACAAGATTGTAGCTTTTACGCGTAGTGATGTAGTTCTGCAAGAACCACATACACAGACAGATGCCCACCAGTACGCTGGACAACGCTGCAGAACCACCGAAGTCGATGGGCGCAACGGTGGCATGGCGATGGATTTCCGTAGTAAACACTTCAAAACCGATACGTTTCCCCAGTGTCGCCGGTGTGCCGTATTCAGAAAGCGTTTTGACAAATACCAGCAACGCGCCGATGGCATAGTTGCCGCTGAGCAGCGGCAGAAACACCTTGCGAAGCCGCGCACCAAAGCCTGCGCCAAACACCGCCCCTGCTTCTTCCAGACTGGACGGAATGTTGAGCATAGCATTTTTAAGGATCGTCAGCATAAACGGGAAAACGTGCAGGCTCATAACCATCACCAGCCCGGCCAGCGTGAAGAACACGTTCTCCGAACCCGCTGCGGCGGGAATCAGCTGCTGCAAAAGTCCCTTTTTCTGCATGAACAAGATCCAGCCCATAGAGGCAATATAGGGCGGCGTCATAAAAGGAATCATAAAGATAATGTCAAAGACACGGTACTTTGCAAACTTCGTGCGCGAGAACAAATACGCCAGCGGTGCTGCAATAACCGTGGACAGCAGCACAACCAACACGCCCAGCAATAAAGAGTTGGCAATCATCTGTGCATTTTCACTTTGGGAAAGCGTCTGCCATGTACGATAAAGGTCAAGGCGGCCATCATAGATGACCGCCTTGGCAAAAATCGAAACCACCGGGCAGACGATCAAGAATACCAGCAACAGGGCCAGTACAGCCAGCAGGAGTTCCCTGCGGGGGCGGATCGTCTTTTTCATATACTTTTACCCGTTATTGGCGCTGCACAGTTCATTGACCTTTGCCGAATCCTCGCTGGCTTCGGCCATCATCTTTTCCCAATCCGGCTTAATCTGGGGAATGTCCTCCAGATTGCTGCGGCTGTCGCACTTCACATCACTGCGGCCCGGCAGCAGATAAGCCTTGGCAACAAGCTCCTGTGCCTCATCGCTGAACAGGTAATCCACGAACGCCTTGGCGTTGTCCATATTCGGGGCAGTCTTGAGGATCATAGCTGGACGAGGGTTGACAACCGTACCGCCTGCCGGATAGTAGATGTCGATGGGCTCGCCCTTCGCCTTGGAAGAATAGGCATTGTAGTCTACACCGGCAACCAGTGCGCCGACCTCACCGGTAGTGACAGCCTCCAGAGCCGCTTTGTTGGCGCCGGGGACTTTCATGCCGTTGGCAGCCATTGCTTCAAAATCTGTCCAGCCGTTATTCGTAACATAACCGGCCACAAAGTCCTTGCAGGCGCCGGACTTTTCCGGGTCGGGAATGGCAAGCTGATCCTTGTATTCGGCATTGCCCAGCTCGCTCCAGTCGGCGTCCATCGTGGGGAAAACCGTCGTATTGTAGATGACACCGACAGCCGATGCGCTATAACCGAAGAGCTCATTGTCTGCATCGATCCAGCCATCCACGATTTTGTCTGCATTGGTAGGCGTATAGCTTTCCAGCTGCCCGTCAGCCTTCATAGAGAGACCGTCCGACCAGCTTGCCAGAATGACGACATCGGCTACCGGGTTTGCCTGCTCTGCTTCCAGACGGGCAAGAATCTCACCCGTTGTTCCCTGGAACTGTTCGACCTCAATTCCGGTCTTAGCGGTAAAGCCTTCTGCCAGTTTATCCGCCAGTCCTGCGGGGGAAGGCATATAGACAGTCACTTTTCCGCTGCCGGTAGTTTCAGCAGCAGATTCTGCCGGTGCAGCCTCAGAGGTAGCCGCAGACTCTGCTGCGGTGCTTTCAGAAGAAGCAGCAGCACCGGACGCTGCGCCGGTGCTGCCGCAAGCGGCAAGACTGACACAAAGTGCTGCGGCGGTAAGGGATGTCATCATTTTCTTACAATTCATAACTTTTCCTCGTTTCTTTCTCACAAATCATCTATATAATGCCGCACCTGCGGCGGAAAGCAAATTCATACGGTAACAATCGCCGCTTTGGGCAGATACAGCGAAAGGACCGAGCCTATAGCATTTTTTTGGTGGCTGATGTACGACCATTCTTTGCCCTTATATTCCAGCTGTTGCTGATAACTGCTGCCCAAAAACTGCACTGATTTAACAGTCGTATCAAATCGAACCGTATCATCCTGCGGCAAGGTATCTGCCTGTTCCGGGCGGAACATATGATGCTCATCGATCCAGTTGGAAGAACCGATGAATTTTGCCACAAACTCGGTAGCCGGTGCGGCATAGACATCCTCCGGCGCGCCATACTGTTCTACTTTTCCAGCATGGCAGACAGCGATTGCATCACTCATACTCATAGCCTCGATCTGGTCATGCGTGACGAAAATGCCTGTGATTCCGAGATTGGTAATCAGATTTCGCAACTCTATGCGCATTTCTTCCCGAAGCAGTGCATCCAGCGCAGAAAGCGGTTCATCGAACAGGATGCAGGATGGCTGAATGACAATGGCGCGTGCAAAGGCCACGCGTTGCTGCTGTCCGCCGGAAAGCTGGTGCGGGAACCTGTCGGCGAAGTCATCCAGACGAACCGCGTGCAGGGCATCACGAACCTTTTTATCCAAGCCGTCGGTACGATTGGCCGCGCGCAGACCAAACGCAACATTTTCGTATACATTCATGTGTGGCCAAAGCGCAAAGTCCTGAAAGACAAAACCCAAACCACGCTGTTCCGGGGGAATGTTGAGCTTCTTCTGTGCAGAGAACACGCAGCGTTCCCCAAACAATATTTCGCCGCTGTCGGGTGTTTCCAGTCCTGCAATCATGCGCAGCAGTGTAGTCTTTCCGCAGCCGGAGGGTCCCAGCAGCGTGGTAAGGCTGCCGCTATGGATAGTCAGGTCCGTTGGCTGTATCACAGTCTTTACGCCGAATGCTTTTGTTATGTTTTTTAAAACAATTTTCATTTCTTGCTCCTGTGTTGTAATCACTTTTATTAAAATACTCTCTTACCTGCGCAAAAACAACATAAGCGCCGTAAAGCCTCTGTAAAATTTATGTTTGTGGTGAAAAGTTTGTAGTCCTATTTTGATAAATAAAAAAAGCCATCACTACACTTTTTGTGTAACGTGAAGGCTTACATATGTTGTATAAATGGCAGGGCTTACCTATCGGTTTCAGAATTTCTCTGCAAATAGAACATTTCTTTCTGCGTTTCAATCTCCGCGCGCAGTTCTTCTTCCGTGGGCAAGTACAGCTTGTATTTGCTGGCAAAAAGCTGCTCATTGCCATTCAGGACGGAGTATTTAGCAATATCCTCGTCCGTATCGGAGCAAAGGACGATGCCGATGGTCGGGTTATCACCCTCGCCGCGCTTCAGTTCGTCATACATACGAATATACATATCCATCTGACCTACGTCCTGATGGGTAATTTTGCTGGTTTTCAGATCCACCAGCACAAAGCACTTAAGAATATAGTTGTAGAACACAAGGTCGATATAGTAGTCCTCTTTTTCTGTGTGGATATGCTGCTGGCGGGCTACAAAGGCATAGCCCTTGCCCAATTCCATGAGGAATTTCTGAATGTTCGTGATGATGCAGCTCTCCAGCTTGCTTTCGGTAAAATCCATGCTACCGGAAAGCCCCAAAAATTCCGTAATCATCGGGTTCTTGATGAACTCCAGCTTGTCCGCCTGATAACTGGCGGTCAGCTTTTCCATTTCCCGCTTGACCGGCTCCGGGTTCTGGGATTTCAGCAGCCGGTAATAATACTGGGAGGAAATGTTGCGCTGCAACGTGCGGACACTCCACGTTTGCTCTGCCGCTTCTTTCGTGTACCAGTCGCGGGCAGTTTTATCCTCGACCTGTAATAATACACGATAGTGCGTCCAAGATAGTAGCATACTAGATTTTGGACTCACTGAGTCCAAAATCTCAGGGTACAATTTGTAAAAGCGGCAATATTTATAAAGGCTGCCGAAATCAAAGCCCTTACCGTAGACAGCCGTCAATTCGTCTGCCAGATTCTTAATAATACCTTTGCCGTACTCAGAACGGTCTTCTCCCTTTAATTCTTCCTGTGCGATACGATACCCCAACAGCCAGTTGCGCTGCACCAGCGCCAGATTTACGGCTCTGTATGCAGCCTTTTGGGATACCTCAATAATCTGCTTTGCATCATTGAGCAAATCGTTTGTAGGGGTGTATCCGTCCAGTAAATTTAGCTCTTGTTTCATAGCATCCTCCACATAAGAATGTCTGATTTTATAATACCTTATTCAAATCCAAACTGCAACAGAATTATTCGTAGACTAATTCATTCGTTACGATTTCTTCAACGCGGCTGCGTATGTTGTTCATACGGCATACCCATTCAAGCTGATACTGCCGTTTCAGTTCATCAGTGATGCCCTCTGCCTGACGCATCTGTTCCTCAGTTAAAATCAGCGTGTCTTGCACTTGGCGGTCAAATTCTACCAAGTAGCTGTGCAGCTTATTTTCTTTCAGTAGGCTTTGGTACAGTTGCGGGCGGTGCTACTTGATAAATGCAAGTCGCATATATGCCCAGCGACCTAAATCGTTATAAGTCATATTGCACTCCTTATCTTTCGTCACGTTCTTGTTCACAAGTTTGTTCTTTTACAGGGTCGATACCGTGTCGCCGTAAAAGGTTCATCAAGCCTTTTTGCTCACGTTTCAGCATCAGATTTTCACGGCGCGCTTCCCTGTTCTCGGATTTAACTTCGTCCAGTTCTTGCCTATGCCAAAATTCAATATTGCTAAGTTTACTTACCAACTTAGAAACTTTTTGCTTTAATTCGCCAATAGCGCCCTCTAACTGCTTGATTTTAGCATTTGCGGCGTCCAGAAGTCCTTGTAGACGATCATCTTGGCGGCGGTAGACAACATACTGCTTGGCAGCGTTCAGCAGATTTTCAAAGTCGTTGCGGGGCAGTGTTACCTTGTCGCTTAGTAATGCCTTTTTCACGCTGATATTCTCGATTTTGTCAAGGTCAATGACCTGTTTTTGCACCGATTGCAGCGTCTGCTCGATTTCGTCTACCTGCGTTTGCTTTTCCGCAATGGTAGTGTCCAATGCTCGAACCTCTTTGGCGCGCTCCTGCTTTTTATAATCCAGAACGGATAGATGTTCCTCATGCGTTCCAAGATGCTCCCACTCAATGCCGTGTTCTTGCATAATTTCGGCCAGCACTTGCTTCTCACTCTGCGCCCACTGATTCCACTCGGTAGCGCTGCGTGTACCACCCTTGAAACCAAGCTGTGCAAGCGCCTGCTTGAGTGACACGCGCGTATCCATGCTGCGTTTGCTGCCTGTGATATAAGGCACAAAATCTATATGTACATGGGGTGTTGCCTCGTCCATGTGCAGATGGCTCCAAAACACACGGAGCGTTGGGTTACGCACTTGAAATCCGTTCGCATATTCAATCAAACACTGTTTAGCCGTTTCTGCCAGTTCCGTATGGATGCCTGTATCGTCCTTATTTCCAATCTGTAAGACAATTTCATGGAAAGGCTTTTCCTGTTTTGACGAACAGATTTTCTCATAATAATTATCAATGTGGCGGTCATTTCGGGTCTGTTTAGCATTGAATCTTTCCTGCGCATCATCGAACAGTTCATGGTAGACATCTCGTATGTCCTCGCGGCAAAACTCTATATTCAGATGGCTGCGGTTGGGGTCTACGTTGGATGCGTAAAACTCACGGCTATTATGATTGAGGGAGCCTTTTCCTACCATTGCGCTGATTGTTCTTTTCAAATCCACTCCTTATCTCCGGCGCAAGCCGGCACGGTTCTGTTACTCTTGCCAAGAGTAACGCAAAAGCACTTTTGACACTTCGTATCAAAAGCGCCTTTGCGCCCTGCGGGGCTACCTGTTGGAAAAAACAACTTTCATTTTCAAGAAGGCAAGATGACCATTTCCTAAGGAATAGGTCATCTTGCCTTCTTGAATTATTCTTCGGGCAGCGCCCACACCCATTGTCTGCCGACCTTGCTGGAAACAACGCCCAACTCATAGCGGGCATTGCGCAATGTTTTCGGCTTAATCCCTGCTTTTTCGGCAGCGGTTTCTATCTCGGTTTGCGGTACTGCACCATCTGCCAGAATCTCTTTCAGGAAGTCCAGCGCCGCCCGCATCTTATGTCCCCGGCTGCTGCCGGAGAGAAGTTCGTCGGCGCTGATATCATACTGCCCCACCCACTGAAAGCCCTGTTCTGAATCAAGGCGAAAGGCAACTGCCTTACCCTCCGGTGCCAAAGAACTTTTCGTTGGGCATACGACTCGTAGCGTAGGATCATCTTTGATACGCCCAACTACCAGTACGCTTCTTGCCGCCGCCTGAAAATCAATAGAGCCAAGTCCCCGATAGCTGGACTTGTCGCCGCTGTTCTTATTCATGTGTCCAATCAAGATGACAGCGCAGCTATACTTTTCGGCCAGCTTTGCGAGTCGGTGCATCAGCGGTCTGATTTCGTTGGCGCGGTGCATATCTACGCCGGAGCCTATATAACCTTGAATCGGGTCAAGCACCACAAGCCGTGCGCCGGTTTGCTCTAACGCCTGTTCCAATCGGTCATCGTCCAGCGTCAGTGCCTTTTCGGAGTCGTCAATCACAAGCACCCTTGCGCAGTCTGCACCGGCGGCCACAAGGCGCGGTTTAATCGTATCGGACAAGCCGTCCTCTGCAGTCTGGTAAATCACATGGATTGGTTCCATCTCCGGCAAGCCATCCCAAATCGGTCTGCCGGTAGTCAGTGCTGCGATGATTTGCAGTACCAGCGTGGTTTTACCCTCGCCGGGGTCGCCTTGGATAATTGTGATTTTTCCATAAGGTATGAACGGCTTTAGCAGCCATGTCACTTCTTCAATAGGAATTGTATCCATTGAAATCAGCTTTACATCGGTATTCTTACTCATTTCACCAATCTTTCTATTGTAAGAAGAAGTGGGCTGTGGTAAAATAGCGTTGGTTAGGGTTCGCCCTTTTACCACAGCTTAGAGTTCTTGCATTTGCAGATGCAAGGGCTCTTTTTCTTCTTATAGCCATTATCGTTCCATTTCCAATTCTGTGTCGGCAGGTTTCCTGCTGATTTCAATCAGCTGCTCCAACAAACTCTTACATTCCGTCAGAACTTCTTGCTGTTCCGCGCCATCTGTGCTTTCCAGCGCCATGCGCAGTTTTTGTAATTCAAGGCTCATGCGGTCGCTCTGGTATTTTCCCACGGCAATACTGATTTTTTGATGCAGCACCGATTCAAGAATATATTTGCCTTTTGGCATTCCACTTGCTTTGACCCGCGCTTCCAGCATTTGTACTTCCTGTGGCGTTGCCCGGAAACAAACTGTGCAGTTGCGCTGACGATTCTTGTCTAATCCACTCACCGTATTTCCTCCCTGTATTCGCTTTCAAGCTGTTCAGCCATCTTCTGGTCCGTGTTGGGATAAAGATGCCCGTAGGTGTTCAGCGTTGTCTTAATGTCCTCGTGACCGAGCCTATCGCGAATCTGCAAGGGGCTTGCACCCATGTGAATCAGATGGGCGGCGTGGCTGTGCCGGGTATCATGTACGCGGATTTTGTGCAGCCCGGTCAGCTTGATGCCGCGCTTCAGTTCATGTTCAAAAAAGTATTTCGTATAAGGGAAAAGCCTGTCCGAATCTTCCATGCCATAGTTGCTGTTGATATAGTCCATCAAATCCGCTGCAAGAAATTTCGGAATCGAAATTGTTCGAATACTTTTCGATGTTTTAGGCGGCGTTACAACATCTTCGCCTTTCAACCGCTGATACGATTTATTGACGCGAAGTGTACGCTTATCAAAATCAATATCAGCAGGTGTCATGGCCAGCAGTTCACCAAGCCGCAGCCCCGTCCAGAACAGTACTTCAAATGCAATGTAAGAGGGCTTTTTGTCGATGATGGCATTCAGAAACTGCGTGAACTCTTCCCGCGTCCAGATGTGCATCTCCTCGGCCTTACTCTTGCCCATGCTCCCTGCTTTCCGGCAGGGATTTTCTTTTAGGTCATAATATTTCATTGCATAATTGAATACGGCGTTTAGCTGGTTATTGATGGTTTTTAAGTAGGTTGGCTTCAAGTCTGTTGCCATCAGCTTATTTTGCCAAGCCCTTATATCCGGTGCTTTGATGGCATTGACCTTTTTGTTTCCAAAGTACGGTATGATATGCTTATCAAAGAGGAAGCGCTTGTTCATCATTGTATGCTGCCGTAGGCGGTGGCTTTGATCTTCCATATAGATTTCGATAAAGTCCTTAAAGAGCATATTGAAGTCGGCATCTTGCGTTGCCCTGAAGTGGTCGTACCATTCCACTGCTTCACGCTTGGTACGGAATCCCCGCTTCGTTGTCTTTTTGCGTTTTCCCTGCCAATCTGTGTAGCTGTATTGGGCATCCCACTTCCCTGTCGATGGATTCTTCCTTGCAATCACAGAACCACCTCACTGCGGCGTATAGCCATAGCAGCGCTTTTCCACATAGCGCTTCGGCACTTTCCCCGCGACCACAATGTAGCCCTCTTTGGCAAGTTCGGCGTTCATGTCACGGATTAGCTTGTAGGCGTGACCGATGGAAATGCCCATAAGGTCAGAGAGTTCGCATGCGGTAAGGTAAAATCTGTTCTCATTTTCCATAGTGTTAGCTCCTTACTTAATTAATATGGATGTAGCACGCTAGCTACATTTCTATTATATGTAGCTAGCACGCTACTGTCAATAGTATAATTATATTTTATAATAGATTTGTTGTGTTAAATATGATATAATGAATTGAATTTCTGCAAGGGGGATGCCTTATGACAATAGGAGAACGAATAAAGTACTGCCGCAAGCGAATTCATATGACCCAAAATGACCTTGCGGAGGCGACTGGTATACACCCTGTAACAATTCGAAAATATGAAACGAACAAGATTGTTCCGCAGCCTGAGCAAATCAAACGACTTTGCCGCGCCCTATGCGTCGGATATACTGCGCTTGCCGGACTGGAAAGTGCCAATTTGGATCTTGTCACACAGGGAGATTTCATAGGCTTTCTTATGCAATTAAAGCAAAAAAATCTAATAAAGTTCGAGGGTTCTCGTAATCCGGATACCAAGAGAATTGATAGGGATAGCTTGAGAATCACTATCAGCCCTATGATTGCGCACCTTCTTACACTTTCCATAAAGGATTCTCTTGACACAAAAGACATTCCGGGAGAAAAAATAGAAATCCAGCTGCCAGAATACATTAGCGGTTCGCTAACAGCATGGGAGAAAGGCGAGTATATTTATAAAGAAGTTAAACAGCTTTATGAGGATAGTCACGACGAATCGATCAAGGCACATTTAGACGACATTGCTGAAAGCTTAGCCAAGCTTGAAATTCAAGTGCAAACCAACACGTATTTGCTGGATGAGTCTATTGATAATCCCATCTTGGATCAATGGGAACAAGAAGACGAGCAAATTCATGAGAAGCTGTCTAAAGAATCCAAATTTGCAAAGATGCTTAAAGATTACTTTTTCGATTAAATCCATAGGGAAAAGCTAGTAAAAGTTTGCATTTCCGACCTGCTGAAAAAAAGACAATTAACTCAATATTGGAAAACGGGAGTCAAAACGGAGTCAGCAAAAAGAAAGAGCCTGTATATTGAACGATAGAACGTTCAATATACAGGCTCTATTTAGGTTTCGCGATTATTCAAACTCAATCGTTGCCGGCGGTTTTGTGGTGTAGTCGAACATGACGCGGTTGATGTTCTTGACCTCGTTCACGATGCGGTTGGCGGCGGTGGTGATGGTCTCCGTCGGCAGGATCGTGACCTCGGCGGTCATAAAATCCGTCGTGGTGACGGCGCGCAGAGCGATGGCGTAGTCGTAGGTGCGCTCGTCGCCCATGACGCCGACACTGCGCATGTTGGTCAGCGCGGCAAAGTACTGGCTCGGGCGCTGGGCCATGGGCAGCTTGTCGATCTCCTCACGCCAGATGGCGTCGGCATCCTGCACGATGGCGACCTTCTCGGGGGTCACATCGCCGATGATGCGGATGGCCAGGCCCGGGCCGGGGAACGGCTGGCGGGCGACAAGGTACTCCGGCAGGCCCAGCTCACGGCCAGCCTGACGGACCTCGTCCTTGAACAGGTCGCGCAGCGGCTCGACGATTTCCTTAAAGTCAACGTAGTCGGGCAGACCGCCGACGTTGTGGTGGCTCTTGATCGTGGCAGATTCGCCGCCAAGGCCGGACTCGACCACGTCGGGGTAAATCGTGCCCTGTGCCAAAAAGTCCACAGCACCGATCTTTTTGGCCTCGTCCTCAAAGACGCGAATGAACTCCTCGCCGATGATCTTGCGCTTGCGCTCGGGGGCGTCCTGACCGGCCAGCTTCTTGTAGAAGCGGTCACGGGCATCGACGCAGACAAAGTTGATGTCGAACTGGCCGCCCTCGCCAAAGACCTCGCAAACCTGCTCACGCTCATTCTTGCGCAGCAGACCGTGGTCCACGAACACGCAGGTCAGCTGCTTACCGATGGCCTTGGCCAGCATGGCCGCGCAGACGCTGGAATCCACGCCGCCGGACAGGGCGCAGAGTACCTTGCCGTCGCCGATCTTTTCGCGCAGGGCCTTGACGGAGTTTTCCACGAAGGAGTCCATCTTCCAGTCACCGGCGCAGCGGCAGACATTATAGACGAAGTTATGCAGAATTTTCGTGCCGTTTTCGGTGTGCAGGACCTCGGGGTGGAACTGCACGGCGTAGAGGCCGCGTGCCTTATCCTGCGCGGCAGCCACCAGACAGTTGGGCGTGTGGGCCACGATCTCAAAGCCGGGGGCGGCCTGCTCGATGTAGTCGTTATGGCTCATCCAGCAGACATTCTGCGCGGGCAGCGTGTCAAACAGCGGGCTGGCGGTGTTCAAGTCGACCAGCGTCTTGCCGTACTCGCGCTCGGGTGCCTTGCAGACCTTGCCGCCCAGCATGTGCATCATCAGCTGGCTGCCGTAGCAGATGCCGAGGATGGGCACGCCCCAGTTATAAATATCGGGGTCGATCGTGGGCGAATCCGGCAGGTAGGCGCTGTTGGGGCCGCCGGTGAAGATGATGCCCTTGGGGTTTTTGGCCTTGATTTTGGCAAGGTCGGTGCGGTACGAATAAATCTCGCAATATACGTTGCATTCGCGGACGCGGCGGGCGATCAGCTGATTATACTGGCCGCCGAAATCCAGAACGATGACAGTTTCCTGCTGCATGAGGAGACTCCCTTCTCTATTTATAGTCCTATTGGGTTATTATAGCACGTTTTGGCGGGTTTGAACAGATGGGGAGGGAAAATAAATTATTTTTGCGTTTGTGTGGCGTACGACGTGACGCAGGGGTGCCTTGTATATGTGCCCGGGCCGTGTGCGGCTGCGTTAGGTTTGCGGGCGGATCAGGAATCCGCCCCTACGGTGGTGGCGGGAACGGGCACGGCGGCATGAGGGCATGCCGCCCTACGTCCCCACATACATGATACACGTAGGGCGGGGTGCCCCACCCCGCCGCAAGTTCACACCAGCTCCACCTTATACTTTGTCAGCCAATAGTCCAGCTGCAAAAACCACGCGATAGTCTGGGGCGTGGTCATCAGCTGACCATACCACGGGATGGGGTTATCCGCGCCGGAGGCCAGCAGCGTTTCCAGTGCGTCCGCCCGAATGATGCGCAGAAGCGGCGCGGCGGGGTCATTCAGGACGGTGCGCAGCTCCGCCGAGACGGCCGCCAGGTAGCTGGGGTTCCACGTTTTGGGGTACGGGCTTTTGCGCCGCCACAGAACCTCGTCGGGCAGCACGCCGCGCATGGCCTCGCGCAGGAGGCCCTTTTCCTGCCCGTGATAGTCCTTGAACTCCCATGGGACCGAGTATAGATACTCCGCAATGCGGTAATCGCAGAACGGCACGCGGACCTCGAGGCCGCTGTACATGCTCATGCGGTCCTTGCGGTCCAGCAGCGTCTGCATGAACCATTTGAAATTCAGGTTCATCATCTGGCGCATCCGCTGTTCTGCGGCGGGCAGGCCGGGGCGGACGGAGGTCTGAGCCAGCGTGGCGCGATAGCCTTCATCCACGAACGCTGCCGGGTCGATGCCGCCCAGCACACCGGGCTTGATGAACGACGCGCGGTAGGCCGTGGACTGCGCCCATGGGAAGCCGTACCGCTCGCGCACCGTGGGGTCGCGGTACCACGGGTAGCCGCCGAAAATTTCGTCCGCGCACTCCCCCGACAGCGCCACCGTGGCGTGGGGCTTGATATGCCGACAGAACACGAGCAGCGACGCATCCACGTCCGCCATGCCGGGCAGGTCGCGGGCGTCCACCGCGGCGTACAGCGCGGGCACAAGCTCCGGCGTGTCCAGCGTGACCCAGTGGTGCCTGGCATGGAGAAAGTCGTTCATTTTGCGGATGTAGGGTGCATCCGCGCCGGGCTGAAATTTTGTCGCATGGAAGTACTTTTTGTTATCCCGGTAGCCCACCGAGAACGTTTGCAGCTGGTTGCCCTGCGCCGTAAAATGCGCATCGGCAATGGCCGAAATCAGGCTGGAATCCAACCCGCCAGACAAAAACGTTGCCACGGGCACGTCGGACACGAGCTGCCGCTCGATAGCATCGGTGACGAGGTCGCGCACCCTGCGGGCCGTGGCGGCGAAGTCGTCGGGGTGGTCGTGGTCCTCGAGCCGCCAGAAGGTGTGCAGGGTCAGGCGGGCGGTTTGGGTCCCATAGACAGCGTACTGGCCTGGCAGCAGCTCCCGCACATTTTGAAATACGCCGCAGCCCGGCGTGCGCCCTGGGCCAAGCAGCAGCACCTCGGCCAGGCCGTTGGCATCGACGCGAGGCGGCACAGCGGGGTGCGCCAGCAGGGTCTTCAGCTCACTGCCAAATATCAGCGAGTCCTCCGCCTGCGTGTAGAACAGCGGCTTGACGCCGCAGCGGTCCCGCGCCAAAAACAGCGTACCTGCGTTCTGCTGCCAGACCGCAAACGCAAAAATGCCGTTGCACCTGGGCACGCAGTTTGCGCCCCACTCGGCAAAAGCGTGGAGCAGTACCTCGGTGTCGGAGTGCCCGTTGAAGCTGTGCCCGCGGGCGGCCAGTGCGGCGCGCAGCTCGGGCGTGTTGTAGAGCTCGCCGTTATAAACCAGCACGTAGCTTTCACCCTGCCAGTCCAGCTGCATGGGCTGCAGGCCGTTTTCGAGATCCACAACCGCCAGCCGCGCGTGGATGAGCGCCGCCGCGCCGCAGATGTACATACCGCGCTGGTCCGGCCCGCGCCGCGCCAGCGTTTGCTGCATGGCGCAGTAGGCCGCGTACCGCCGCTGGATGGTCCGGGGGTCGCGCCCGACCTGCCCCGCAATTCCGCACATAAAAACGCCCCCTTTGCATGATTCACAAATGAATATGCAGGTGGGGGCGGGGGTATGATTTTTTTGGTTTCGGGAAAGGGCTTTGGCTGTTTGCGATCTGTTTCTTACTTTCCCGCAATCGCGTCTGCGATGTGACCGGCGACGGCATCCTTGCTCTGGAGGGGCAGCTCGGTGGTGCCTTGGGCGGTGATGATGGTCACAACGTTCGTGTCCACGCCGAAGCCTGCGCCGGGCACCTTCAGGTTGTTGGCCACGATCATGTCCATGTTCTTCTTGTGCAGCTTGGCCGTGCTGTTTTCAATCAAGTCGCGGGTCTCCATCGAGAAGCCGCAGACAAACAGCTTTTCCGGCTTATGCGCACCGACCCAGGCTAAAATATCGTCGGTGCGTTCCAGGGCAATATTCATCTCGCCGTCGTGCTTTTTGACCTTGTCCGCGGCGACAGTGGCCGGGCGGTAGTCGGCCACGGCGGCGGCCATGACGATGGCGTCAGCGTCCATAGCGTTTACCTTGACGGCCTCAAACAGGTCGGCGGCGGTGGTGAACGGAACGGTCTTTACAAACGGCACGGGCGGCAGCGTGCAGCCGGTGGACGCCAGCAGCGTGACGTCTGCGCCGCGCAGCATACAGGCGCGGGCCACGGCGTAGCCCATCTTGCCGGTGGAGTGGTTCGTCAGGTAGCGCACGGGGTCCATCGGCTCCTGCGTGGCACCGGCGGAGACGACGACCTTTTTGCCTTTAAGGTCTTTCGCGCAGGCCAGCTCCCGCAGGACGTAGTCGACCAGCACACCCTCATCGGGCAGGCGGCCCGAGCCGACGTCGCCGCAGGCCAGCATACCGGAGCCGGACGGGATGACCGTGAAGCCGTAGTGCTCCAGCGTTTTGAGGTTATCCTGGGTGATGGGGTTTTCGAGCATGTGGGTGTTCATGGCGGGCGCGACCAGCTTGGGGCAGGTCGCGGCCAGCGTGACGGTGGTCAGCATGTCGTCGGCCTGACCGTGGGCCAGCTTGGCGATGACGTTGGCCGTGGCCGGGGCGATGAGCATCAAATCTGCCGCGTTGGCAAGGCTGATATGGGCCACGTCGTACTGGAAGTTGCGGTCAAACGTATCGACCTGGCAGCGGCGGCGGGTCAGCGTCTCAAACACCAGCGGCGAGATAAACTCGGTGGCGTTTTTCGTCATAAGAACGTGTACATCCGCGCCCAGCTTGACGAGTGCATGCGCCACGTTGGGCATTTTGTAGGCGGCAATGCCCCCGGTGATGCCGAGGACGACGGTTTTGTTGGAAAGCAGCATAAAAAATCAACACCTTATTAGTAGAGTGGAGTTTTCGCCTTTGGCGAAAACAAAATTACGCTGTAGTCATTATAGCAGATTGACGCTTTCTATGCAAATGCGTATAATATTTTTGAGCGGCGCAAAGCGCCGCGATCCACCTTATTTTTTAACTATTATCTCTTATCTTTTATCTATAAAAAGGACTTCACTATGGTTTTAGCAGTTGACATCGGCAATTCCAACATCTGCATTGGCGGGCTGGACGGGGCGGACCACCGCACCATTGCGTTCACGACCCGCATGGTCACCCGCCCCCGCTGCACCGAGGACGAGTACGCCGCCGAGATGAAATTTCTGCTGCAGCGCCTGCCTGTGGACCCCACCGCCTGTGAGGGCGTTATTGTGTGCAGCGTTGTGCCGCGTCTGACCGGCGTGCTGGCCGCCGCCTGCAAGCGGCTGACCGGGCGCGAGGCGCTGATTGTGAATTACACGCTGGACACCGGGCTGACCTTCGCCGTGGACGAGCCTTCCAAGGTGGGCCGGGACCGCATCGCCGATGCCGCTGCGGCAGCGGAGCACTATTCCCTGCCCTGCATGACCGTGGATCTGGGTACGGCGACGACATACAACGTTATATCGAATAAAAAAGTGTTTCTGGGCGGGTTCATCGTGCCCGGCGTGCAGACAAGCCTGCGGGCCATCAGCGCGGGCACGGCGCAGCTACCGCCCATCGCGCCCGAGCCGCCGGAGCATCTGATTGGCGCGAACACCGTCGCCGCGTTGAACAATGGGGCCATGTTCGGCACCGCCGCCATGCTGGACGGGTTAGCGGACCGCGTCGAGGCCGAGCTGGCCCAGCCGCTGACCGTGGTCGCCACCGGCGGGTTAGCGCCGTACATTATGCCCTGCTGCAAGCGGAAGATCATCTATGACGCCGATTTGCTGTTCAAGGGGCTGGCACTGATCTGGGAGAGGAACGGGAAATAAGGCTGCGGTTCAGGGAGGGACTTATTTTCTCCCGCAAGGTCTGCGGTTGCGGAGGGTGCCCGGGCGGATATGGAATCCGCCCCTACGGGCTGTGGGATGCCTTTATGCATCCCATGGGCGCCGCTTGCTGCGACGGAAACGGCCACGGGTCGTCGGGGACGCCGACCTCTGCGGAGTTGCTGCCTGCCTATCCACTGGTTTGTAGGGGCCGCACATGTGCGGCCCGCGGCTGTACGGAGGCGCTCGTTTGCGGGCAGCCGCCGGGCCGGGCATGCCCGGCCCCTACCGCACGATGATATTAAAAAGCACAAAAAGCCGCAGCTATGCGTTTTCTGCACAGCTGCGGCTTTATTTACACTCTTTTATACGCTCACATATCCGGCGTCACGGGCACGGCACCGTAGTTGCGGATGTTCAGGACGTGGCAGCTGCCTTCGCCGAAGCAGCCGTCGATGGCGGCCTTGTAGGCGTCCAGCAGGTCAACGGGCACAAACGCCTGAATGGTGCCGGCAAAGCCGCCGCCCTGCAGACGCCACGCGCCGTGGCCATTCAGTACGCGCTGACTCAGGGCCAGGGCCACAGGCACGCCCTGCTCCTTCGGGTTCTTGATGCTGTAGGCGTTCTGGTTGAACTCAAAGCTGGAGTGACCGCCCTCGATAATCAGGCGCAGGAACGTTTCAAAATCGTCCTCGCGCACGGCGTCGCAGAGCTGGGCGGCGCGGCGGCAGTCGTTGTAGAAGTGCATCGCACGCACGACAGCGCGGTCCCCCACGGCCTTGCGCAGCTTGGGCAGAGCCTTGTAGAACTCGTCCTCATCGACCTCGCGCAGGACCTTTTTGCCGAACTGCTCAGCCACACTCTCCATCTCACGGCGGATGGCGGCATAGTCGTCGGTCAGGTCAGCGTGGCTGCCCTTCGTATCGCTGATGCACATGACAAAGCCGTGCTTCGCCAGGTCAATGGCGGTCTGGCCGACCACCGGGTGGGCCGGGTCCTTGAAGTCGATGGTGATAACGCCGCCGACGGCGCAGGCGGTCTGGTCCATCAGGCCGCAGGGCTTGCCGAAGAAGACGTTTTCGGCAAACTGGCCGATCTGGGCGATCTTGACCTGGTTGAACTTCTCCATGTCATTGTTGTTGTACTCGCCGCGCAGGATGGCACCGATGCAGACCTCAAAGGCTGCGGAGCTGGACAGACCGGAGCCGCGCAACACGTTGCTGGTGGTGTAGCAGTCAAAGCCGCCCACCTTGCCGCCCGCATCCACGATGCCCTTGGCGACGCCACGGATCAGGGACGCGGAGTGCTCGGCCTCGCGTGGCTGCGGGACGAGGTTGGTGACATCGACGTCGTCAATTTTGTCAAAGCCCAGGGACTTGACGCGGATGACATTTTCCTCATTCGGGGAGACGACGGCCACCATATCCAGGTCGACAGAGCCTGCCAGCACCACGCCGTTGTTGTGGTCGGTGTGGTTGCCGCCGATCTCGGTGCGGCCCGGGGCGGAATAGAGGCGCACCGTGCGGTTGGTGCCGTATTTCTTTTCAAATTCGTCGATCAGGTCGGTATAGCGCTTGCGCTGCTCCTGCACGGCGTCTACACCGTACAGCTTGGCAAAGGCGGCGTCGTATTCGCCCTGTGCGATCTGCTGTTTGAGTTCAATGGTATTTGCCATGATTCCACTCACCTTTCCTGTCGGGCGGCTCTTTTCGTAGATATGCACAAATTGAGCCTTATGTTTTTAGGCAGACAGCCAAAGGAGCGGCTCTCTGCGGGTTTCTTGTTTTCAGTATAGCAAATCCTGCAAAAAAAGCAAACATTTTTTCCGCCTCTTTTATGGACTTTTGATGAATAGCTTGGTATAATGAAAATATCACACGAGCGAGGTGCCGCCATGACCATCAATGAGATGAAGCAATCCTACAAGCAGAGCTACACCGACAACGTCGAGCTCTCGATTTTTAACTGCGGGCATGAATACTGCCAGCCGGGCCACACCTGGGGCCCCGGCGTGCGCGACCACTACCTGATCCATCTGGTGGTGGCGGGCAAGGGTGTGTATCAGGTCAACGGGGCCTCGCACACGCTGCAGGAGGGCGATCTGTTCCTGGCCAAGCCGAACCAGCTCATCACCTACGCCGCCGACGAGACTGACCCGTGGGAGTACTACTGGGTCGGCTTCAACGGTGCGTGTGCCAACAAGTTGGTGCAGCAGACGCCGTTCTCCGACGCGCACCCCGTACACCACTGCAAGGACCCGCAGACCGTGCGGGAGGCGCTGTACAACATCTACCTCTCCCGCGGGCCGGAGCCGCAGTGCGAAGCCCTGATGACGGGCTATCTGTATATCTTTATGGCGCACCTGATGAAGGAGGCCCGCGAGGCGATGCCCAACGTGGGCTCGTCCAGCAGCCAGTACGTGCTGGCCGCCATCAAGTATATCCAGTTCAACTACTCGCATGATATTTCGGTGGACGATATTGCCAAGGCCGTCGGCGTCAGCCGCAGCCACCTGTACCGCGTGTTCATGTCGAACGTCGGGCAGAGCCCCATTGACTACCTGACAAGCTACCGCATCAGCGAGGCGTGCAGCCTGCTGAAGAATTCCAGCCTGTCGATTGCGGAAATCGCCGTATCTGTGGGCTTTTTTGACCAGTTCTATTTTTCCCGCGTGTTCAAGAAGGTCAAGGGCGTGCCGCCGAGCAAGTACCTGGCCACGCTGGAGAAGGAGGGTCCTGCCGCACCGCAGGCCATCAACCCGTAACATTTCCCGCACTATTTATAAGGAGCAGACATGCCTTTTACGAAAAATCAGATCATTACTCTGGAGATCGAAGCGCTCTCCAATGACGGAAACGGCGTGGCCCACAAGGACGGTCAGGCCGTTTTTGTGCCGCTGACCGCCCCCGGCGACGTGGCCGAGGTGCGTATTGTCAAGCCGATGAAAACCTATGCCTTTGGCCGCGTGGAGAAGCTGCTGACCGCCGGGCCGGGCCGCGTCAGGCAGGACTGCCCGGTGGCCGG
>OLNP01001198.1_pt1 | contig 22924 bp, 16 predicted proteins | sample 1671951 | NCBI WGS metagenome assembly OLNP01 (sample SAMEA3136629, study PRJEB25190) | human gut metagenome | biome: human gut; feature: human-associated habitat; material: faeces | place: Austria | collected 2013
AAAGGAGATAATCCTAAAAGGATTATCTCCTTTTTTGTTTGCTACAATCCATTACCAAATAATCACCCGATCTTCGGGAGCCATGTACATGGCATCTCCTTCTTTAATATCAAAAGCCTTAAAGAAAGTTTCCATATTACGCAACGCAGCATTGACACGCCAACGGCCCAACGAGTGAGGGTCAATCTTCGTCAACCGGAGAATTTCGGCATCTCTAATATTGCCGGCCCACAATGCAGCATACGCCAGATAGAAACGTTGATCGGCAGTAAATCCATCGATCGGAGCCGGCTCCACACCATCGAAAGTATTGTGCAATGCAGTGTAAGCAATGCGTAAACCTCCATGGTCAGCAATATTCTCACCTAATGTAAAATGACCATTGGCATGCACTGTATCGAGCACAACAATGTTATCATATTGCGAAGCCAAAATTTCAGCTCGTTTAGTAAATTGCTCGGCATCGGCAGAAGTCCACCAATCATTAAGATTACCATCTTTATCGAACTGTCGCCCTTGATCATCGAATCCGTGAGTCATTTCATGTCCTATAACGACACCGATAGCCCCGTAATTAACGGCATCATCGGCATCAAAATTAAAGAATGGAGGCTGCAAAATTCCGGCAGGGAAACAAATTTCGTTAGAGCTCGGATTATAATAAGCATTAACGGTTTGAGGACTCATATACCACTTGGTCTTATCCACAGGTTTCCCTTCATCTTTCAGAGAATATAAAGTTTCAAATTCGGCTGCACGACGAATATTAGCATAATAGCTATCTTTCGGATTCACCGTCAAACCAGTATAATCGCGCCATTTATCGGGATAACCGATCTTTACATAAAAGTTGTTTAGTTTCTCATGAGCCTTCGCTTTGGTTTCATCGCTCATCCATTCAAGGCTGTCTATATGTTGTCCCAGTGCGGTCTGCAAATTCGCAACAAGTTGTACCATACGCTCTTTTGCCTCAGGAGGGAAATATTTAGCAACATACATTTCGCCCACTGCCTCCGACAAGAGACTGTTAGGGACATCGAGAGCACGTTTCCAACGAGGTTCAATTTGTTCTTTCCCCGATAAAGTCTTCGAATAGAAATCGAAATGAGCATTTACAAAGTCATCGCTCAAATAGGGAGCTGCGCCATCGATACAGTTGAACGCCAAATAATCGCGAATCTCTTGCTCGCTCAATGTTTTCAGCAAATTATTTACAGCTTTCAATGTACGCGGCTGACCGATGTTTATCTTTTTCAAGCTGTCTAAACCCACCGTATTAAAATAGATATCCCAATCCAGACCGCCGAATTGCTTTTTCAATTCATCGATTGTCATAACATTATAACCCGCCTGAGGATCACGCAACTCTTCGCGAGTAAAAGCGGCCTTAGCGATTTCGGTCTCCACCTTCAATACGGTAGCAGCTGCTTGCGCTGCGGACTCGGCACTGTATCCCGACAATGTAAATATTTTCTGAATATAGTTGCGATAACTATCCCGTATCTTGCTATTGGCTTCATCGTCGGCTATATAGTAATCACGGTCACCCATATTCATACCCGCCTGATACCAACCTGCGATATTCATCGTACTGTTCTTAGCATCGGCATCCACATATATGGCAAAAAATGGGGCTGATGTGGTACGATGCATCTCTCCTATCATGGCACTTATCGCCTCTTTACCGGAAAGTGATTGTATACGACTCAATTCTTCCGCAATAGGAGAAGCTCCCTCCTCATTCAATCGCACACTATCCAATCCCATATTGTACAAATCGCCAATTTTTTGAGCGATACTACCCGGTTCAGCCTTTTGTTTACCTAATTCTTCGAATAACAATCGAATTTGTTCTCGGTTATTTTCACGTAATTGGTCGAAAGATCCGAAACGAGCATACTCAGGCTTCAACGGATTTTTCTTCATCCAGCCGCCACACGCATAATCATAAAAATCATCACCACAAGCTACCGTCGTATCGAGATTGGAAAGATCGATACCCGGAGTCTTTACGGTCGATTTGCTTGTACAACCAGTAGCAAGCAAAGCAGCAGCAAACGATAAAATCATTACTCTTTTCATTTTACTTTCATTTTTATATGTTTCATTCACTTTGTAGAATATAGAATGCGTTTCCTCAAAGATTCTAATCGAACTTAGCTTTTTGCATTCGACTTTTGCTATATTTATTTCTGTAATTTATCCAATACTTCGGAGGCCTCGGACCATTTCCACATCACATCATCGAGTTGCTTCTTCAACTGTCCATGTAGTTCGTATAACGAAGTATCCGCCGCACCATCGGGCGTTGCCAACTTTTCCTCCACCTCGGCTATTCGTTTCTCCAAACCAGCAATCTCCGATTCAATATCTGCAACCACCTTTTCGGCCTTTCTCAAACGACGGGCAAACTCTTTTTGCTCTCCATACGACAACTTAGAATCCTCCGATTTGGCCGAGGAAGCAGAATCTTTCGAAATATTTCCGTCCTTCTCTGTTTTCGAAACTGTGGCTCGTTGTTCAAGCTCTCGCAAAGAATCCAGCTTACGACTTTCCAGGAAATCATAAATTCCGCCCAAATGCTCTCGCACCTGTCCTCCACCAAACTCATATACTTTCGAAACCAAACCATCGAGAAATTCCCGGTCGTGGGAAACAAGAATTACCGTCCCGTTAAAATCACGAATCGCTTGTTTCAACACATCTTTGGTACGCATATCCAGATGATTAGTCGGCTCATCGAGAATAAGCAAATTGACAGGTTCGAGCAATAGACGTATCATTGCCAATCGGGTCTTCTCCCCTCCCGACAAAACTTTTACTTTCTTGTCCGAAGCCTCGCCCCCAAACATGAAAGCACCGAGTATATCTCGTATTTTTGTACGAATATCCCCTACCGCGACCCGATCGATCGTATCGAAAACCGTAATAGATTCGTCGAGCAAGCTCGCTTGATTTTGAGCAAAATACCCGATCTTTACATTATGCCCTATCTTCAAAGTTCCTGTATAGGGAATTTCGCCCATGATACATTTTACCAAAGTCGATTTTCCTTCACCGTTTTTCCCGACAAAAGCGACTTTTTCGCCTCGTTTAATCGTAAACGTGGCATTCGAAAAAACCACATGACTGCCATAATTCTTTCCTACTCCTTCGGCGATAATGGGATAATCGCCCGAACGAGGCGCCGGTGGGAATTTCAGATTCAACCGGGAGGTATCTACTTCGTCCACTTCTACTCGTTCGAGTTTGGCTAGTTGCTTGATACGCGACTGTACCTGTACCGACTTCGTTGCCTTATAACGAAAACGCTCGATGAAAGCCTCGGTATCCTGTATCTGTTTCTGCTGGTTCTCATAAGCTCTCATCTGCTGTTCGAGACGCTCTTGCCGGAGAACAACATAACGGGAATAATTGACTTGATAGTCATAAATGCGCCCCAAAGAGATTTCAATCGTCCGTGTTGTCACATTATCGATAAACGCCCGGTCGTGAGAAACCAATACGACCGCATTGGCGCGAGTCGATAAAAAACTTTCAAGCCATTGTATAGACTCTATATCCAAATGGTTGGTAGGCTCATCAAGTAAAAGCACATCGGGACGCTGTAACAACAACTTCGCCAATTCGATACGCATACGCCACCCTCCGCTGAACTCCGACGTATCCCGTCCGAAGTCCTCTCGTGTAAATCCAAGCCCTATTAAAGTTTTCTCTATCTCTGCCTGATAATTGGATGCCCCGATAAGAGCCAATTGCTCATTAGCATTGGAAACCCGCTCTATCAACTCCTGATAATATTCCGACTCATAATCGGTACGCTCGGACAATTCAGTATTCATGCGCTCTATACGCGACTGTAATTCGAATATATGAGAAAAAGCCTGTTCCGCCTCTTCCATTACCGTACGAGTATCGGATAGATTCATCTGCTGGGGAAGATACCCCACCGTAAGGTCTTTCGGCATATTCACACTGCCCGATGTCGGAGCCTGCAACCCGGCTATGATTTTCAACATAGTCGATTTCCCCGCACCATTTTTCCCCACCAATGCAATGCGATCCTTTTTATTAATTACATAAGTAATATTGTCAAATAGTGTATTTCCTCCAAAAGCGACCGAAAGTCCTTCTATCGATATCATATCTTTTATATTACAGTCTGCAAAGATAATGTATGGTAAATACAGAACAAAATTTATTTGCTTCCCATTTAGTCATAAACTATTCAGAATCCTATACCACAGAGTGAATATTTGCAGTCTCCATTTCAAAATCCGAATAAAAAGCGTAAACTTGTAGTCATAAATTTTACATTACAATATGACACCCTTTCTATATCGCATAGCCCAAGCCTTTTACAAAAAGTACGGTAACGAAATCTCTCGACTTGCATTTGTTTTTCCCAACCGGCGAAGCGGCATTTTTTTTCAAAAATATTTGGCCGAAGTTTCCGGGAAACCGATCTTCTCGCCCAAAGTAACCACGATAAACGACCTAATGGCCGAGCTATCGCCCTATACCTTAATAGACCGAATCAGCCTACTTGTAACGTTGTATAAAAAATACATCGAATTGAGAAAGAGCGATGAGACATTCGACAATTTCGTCTTTTGGGGAGACATGCTGTTAGGTGATTTCGACGATGTGGATAAATACATGGTCGATGCTCGGCAATTATTTACCAATATACACGATCTGAAAGAGATAGACGAATTTTATCTGACCGAAGAGCAAATAGAAATCGTCAAACGTTTCTGGGGGCATCTGTTTTTTCCTTCCACCGAAAGCGATAATAAACAGCAATTCATTCAACTGTGGCAAATCCTTTTCGATCTTTATACCGGATTACGAGATGAACTATCCTCTCGAAACAAAGCCTATGAAGGCATGATATTCCGAGACGTCGCCGAACAAAGTAAACGGAAAGAAGCTCTCGACTTACCTTATACACAAGTGGTATTTATCGGATTCAATGCTATCACCGAAGCCGAAAAAATATTCATGGAATATTTACGCGACATCGGCATAGGAGATTTCTATTGGGATTATTACGCTCCCACCTTGCAAGATTCATATAACAAAGCGGCGTTCTTTCTCAACGATAATAAACGAAGATTCCCATCAAAAATCGAGATCAACGAGCATATCGAACAAACGCCTCAGATCGAATTAATATCGATACCGTCGGCTGTCGGGCAGGCAAAACAAGCGACAGATATACTTCAAAGCCTTATCGACAATAATCATTTATCTCCCGAAAAGGCCATCAATACAGCCATCGTTCTCCCCGACGAAGAATTGCTGCTTCCTATGCTATACTCCATTCCACCGGAAATCTCTACGGTAAACATCACTATGGGATATACGTTGCAACACACCACTGTCGCAGCACTTATGGAATCGATATACCAAATGCAGCGCCGCGTCCGGTTCTCAAAAGGAGAGCCGAGATTCTATCATCTCGATGTAAAGCAATTATTGGGACACCGGTTCATAGCGTCCCGAATAGGCGAAAAAGTCTATCAAATAACGAATTTCATCAACGAAAACAATCGCACATTCGTTTCCCCAAAAGAATTAGGGAATCATCGACTGATAAAACTTCTGTTTCTTATCCCCCGTACGACAGATGAAGCGGCAGCCTATCTGATAGAATTACTCGAATATTTGCAACAAGGTGGAAATAGGAGCGATTCATCAGAAGCCGGCGACGAAGAAACTCCTATGGGATTCTCGGCGATAGAACTGGAATTTATGTATCACTACTACATTACCGTCAAACGGTTACGTGATGTTATCGCCAAACAAGACATAGAGATGACTGTAGAAACATTCTTTCGGCTATTGGGGAAAATGGCCGCTTCGATTTCCATACCGTTTCAAGGAGAGCCTTTATCGGGATTACAAATCATGGGCGTACTCGAAACTCGTGCGCTCGATTTCGATAATCTTATTATCCTTTCCATGAACGAAGGGGTGTTCCCCGTTAAGAAAGTGGCCGCCACATTCATTCCCTACAATTTAAGGAAAGGATTTGGCATGGCTACGACAGAGCATCAAGATAGTATTTATGCCTACTACTTTTACCGCATGATAAGCCGGGCTAAACGGGTATTCTTATTATACGACAGTCGCACCGACGGACTCAAAAGCGGAGAAGTGAGCCGATATATATACCAACTGAAATACCATTACCGCATACCCATACAAGAAATACAGATCAATTGCGACATAGCGACCTTCTCTCCGATAACAATCTCCATCGATAAACGGAAATATGGCACAGAAAAAAAATTAGCCGATTTCATGCAAGGAGGAAATAGCGCATTATCGGCCAGTGCAATAAATCGTTATTTGAACTGTCCTTTACAATTTTATCTGCAATACATCGAAAAGATAGAACAAACCGACGAAGTCGCAGAAAGTGTCGATAGCAGTACTTTCGGTAGCATTTATCACGGTATGATGCAAAAAATCTACAACCGTATCAAAGGCGAAAAAGAAAAAATAACTGTCACCGCCGACCACATCGACACCATACGCAAAGACAAAGGCTTGCTCACCCGGTATCTCGAAGAATGTTTTGCCAAAGAGTATTACAAAACTCCACATAGCCCCGAACCGCTAACCGGGTATGATTACCTGACTGGGGAAATCATTCTCAAACTGATTGACAAAACTCTGGAAAAAGACCGTGCCCTTACTCCTTTTTCCTATGTAGCTTCTGAACTTCCCATACATAAAAACATATCTATCGGAAACAACCGATCCATACAGTTGAAAGGCTTTATCGACCGGGTAGATGAACATAACGGACTTATTCGTATCGTCGATTATAAAACCGGACGAGAAAGACTCGATTTCAAATCGGTAACAGAACTTTTCGACCCTTCTGAAAAAGATCGTAAAAAAGCAATCATGCAGGTGTTATTTTACTGCAAATTGTATAAACTAGACAAAGCACCTATGCAACCTTTACAGCCGTCTATTTATATTGTCCGTAACTTATTCGATAAATTCGAATCCTTCTTGAAATACGACAAAGAGCCTCTCACCGACTTTAACCTTGTAGAAAAAGAATTCGACCTATACCTTACTCGTTGTTTAGAAGATATATTCGACCTCGACAAACCATTTTCACAAACCACTGTTGAATCGCATTGTAAATATTGCGATTTCAAACAGTTGTGCAAACGATAACTCGAACAAATGAAAAGCGAATAAATTTTTCTACATAAGCTAATGTTCTTTCTCCAAGAAACATGGTATCGCCCAATTTATTTTAACTTCGCCCTTATACGGCTTAAACTTACAGGAGTAATTCCCAAATATGAGGCAAGACATTCTAAGGGAATTCTTTGTAACAAATCGGGAGTACGCTCCAACAAAACTCTATAACGTTCGGAAGCCGTCGTGAATAACAGTGGAATTAGTTTTTCCTCTGCTCGCAAAAATTCCAATTCGGCGAGTTTTCTCCCCCAATTCGCTATATCGATGTCTTCCTCAAACAAGCGATACAAATCGCTCCTCTTTAAGCAATACAAAAGAGAATCTTCCATAAGCTCTATGGTTTCGTATCCAGCCTCATTCTTTACATAACTTTTCAACGACATGATAGTCGCCCCCTCTTTCCCGATCCAAAACGTTATATCTTTACCTTCGTGCGAAACATAGGCCCTCACAATTCCTCTTTTTATAAAGAATATATCCGACTCGATTTTCCCTTCCTCCAATAGACGATATCCCTTAGGGCGTCCGAGTTCCAAAGAACAAGATAACAACCTATCCATCGATTTCTCTGATATCGGATATATGCTGTTGATTATGTCTCGTAAATCCATAAAACACGACTTATTCCAAGTATATTAAATACCTCTCAAAAAATCTTCGAGCGACTCTTTCCCCAAATTCAACTTTTGTCTCAAACGATAACGATTTTTCTTAACGCTCTCAGGTTGTAAAGAGAGCATTTGGGCTATATGTTTATTTTCCATACCTGTACGGATATATGCACATAAACGAAGCTCCCCTTCGGTAATAGATGGACACAAAGTCTTCAACCGAACAAAGAAATCGGGATGTACCTTTACAAATTGCATTTTAAAGAAATCCCATTCATCGTCGGTCCCCAAGTGCATTCTTATATTGTTACTAATTTGCAAAGCCGTGTTCGATTGAATATTTCCGGCATCTTTTTCTTTTTCCAACTCATCGACAAGAGATTTCAATACTTGGTTCTTCTCCATGATGATCAACGAATTGGAGGCAAGCTCCCTATCTTTGTACTCCAATTCCACTTTGAAACAATTATTCTGCAACATCTCATTCTCCAACCGAGTCACCAATTCTTTATTTTCCAACTCTTTCAATTGTTTCTTTATCTTCTCCTCCCTACTCTTTTTCCAAAATATATAACAAATCAATGCGGCAATACAAAGTATGAATGCACAAACGACAAGAATCAAAACGAACCGGAACCTACCTCTTTCTTCCGCCTGCTGCAATTCGAGTTCCTGTTTCTCTATGGCCGCCCGGCTTTCCATACGTCTAATTTCAGCCAAACTGTTTACTTGGTCCAACGAATCTTTATATTGTTCATACTTGTTCAAATAAACATAAGCACTGTCCTCCTGCTGTATGGCAGCAAAACATTCCGACATATTCTTTATGACAGGAACGATGAGGTCGATATTCCGAATATTCACTCTACGGCATGCCTTTCTATAATAATACAAAGCACTATCCGGTCTATGATTATTTTGGTAAAAACGCCCCATAAAACACTCCGACTGAATCAACAGTCTTTTATTAGCAAATTCGGTAGACAATCGATACGCTTCTGAAACATATTTTTTACTCAGAGGTACATCATGTTCAGTCAACAATAACAAAGTATTGATATAGAAAGATGTATCTTCAACACAAACAGGATTTTCCAACAGCTTATAAAGAATTTTTTCGGCCTGCACCTCTTCATTCATCGAATATAAAACATTCGAAATATTCAACTGGTTTTTTGCCCGATAAACCGGCTTATTCAGTTTCTTATAATAAGAATCTGCTTTCTGCAAATACTCCAACGCCTTAGGATAATCTTTCAGGCGACTCAGTATGTTTCCCATATCGATATAAGCATGAGCCAACATGAACAGATTGTTCGTCCGGGCATAATACTCCGATATTTTCTTTAAATTCTTATAAGTAACATGCGGCTGATTTTTATGCATAATTGTCCATAAATGAAAAACACGCATATAATCATAAACATAACGTATGGAATCTACCTGCTGATAGGCCTCATCAATTAAATGAATTGTAGAATCGGAATTATTTTTTTTAAGCTGCGACCTTGCATCCCAAAATTTAGCTCGCCACAGGTACACCGTTTCTTTATGGTGAGCTCGGGCTATGGTATATAATTCCTGTATCAACGAATCCCGATAATAAATACTATCGGTAGATATAAATTCCAATTCAAGCACATCTGCAATCGAATCGAATGTATTATCGATAGGCTTCCAATACGTCCCTATAACCTCACGCCCCCAAAAGTTAAAGGAATATAACCATAAACAAACGAATAAAAAACCTCTTTTCATGATACAAATATACGAAAAATGCCATCTGTCCACCGATTGTCCATTCTTTTTTTTCGAGAAAAGCAGCATATTAGTTTACATTTGTATATTAAAACTAAAAAATAGTGGTTAATATGAGAAAAGAAAAACTTTTTCATTTATTAGTATTATTAGGATTTACCTTATTATCCATGACCATCTCTGCCCAAACCGACAGTCGTGATGTTTACGGTTGGCTGAGATATGACGATTACAACCAAGACGAATACGGTATTTGTAAATTCAAAACCGATGCGGCCGATGACATTCAACTCGTATGGCCTTACGACCAAGCAAGAGTAGCCTGTGCAGGTGCATTCGCCGAAGGATTCTATTATGTTTATCTATATGAGACCGACGGTTATAATGCCACCCCTTACTCATTCAATCGCATAGATCTTTCCACCGGAGAGTCCACACAGGTCGCAGATTATAGAGGCATGCCATTTTTATTTCAGGATATGACATACGACTATTCGACCCAAACCATGTATGCCATCGGGTATGATGAAAGCGTCTATACAACACTGCTATTGAAAGTAAATCTAACCACCGGAGAAACGACCATTGCAGGAGAGATAGGCGAAAGCAAATATGTAGCCTTAGCCTGTTCTTATGAAGGTCAATTATATGCCATCGATGTAGACTATGGAGATTTATGGAGTATCGATAAATTCACGGGGGCAGCCACAGACATCGGCTATACCGGTGAACGGGTAAGCGAGGATCTTCAATCTATGGAGTTCGATCACGAAACAAATACTCTTTATTGGGCCGGATATAATTTTTGGGGAACGATAGATACCTCTACGGGAGCAGCAGAAGGGATTAGTAAATTAGGGAACTATGCACAAGTCGTAGGACTTTATATACCCTTCAAAAAAACGAATCCTAATGCTCCTGCCGAAATCTCGGATTTACAAATCACACCGGGAGCTAATGGAGAATTATCTGCCGAATTGAGTTGGACAAATCCATCTTTAACTTTCGGAGGGAATAAACTAACCAACTTAACAAAGATAGAAATTTATAGAAACGAACAACTCGTTCACGAAATCACAAACCCGACAATCGGAGAAAAAAGTAATTGGCAAGATACCGGAATACAACAAAATGGATCGGTTGTATATCGAATTACTGCAATCAATAACGAGGGAACAAGCAGCACCACGGCACAAGCAATATTCATAGGACGTGACGTACCGGCAGCTCCTTCCCAACTATCATTGATTGCCCTCGATGAAAACAGAGCAAAAATAACATGGACTACTCCACAAAGCGGTGCAAACGGAGGTTGGATAGATGCCTCTGCTCTCACCTATAAAATTACTCGTCTTCCGGATTCTATCGTTGTAGCCGAAACTACGACCGGTAATGAGTATATAGATAATTCCATCACAAAACTAAATATCTATTCTTATCAGATACAAGCCATTACCCTCGATGGCGCAGGTCCAACCGCAACCACGGACAGGCTTGTCATGGGTCCGGCATTAACTGTACCTTACCGATGTAATTTCGCGACAGACGACCAATTCGCTCTCTGGAATGTGATCGACGCCAATAATGACGAATACACATGGAAACGGGAAACGACTCTTGCAGCCGCTTATTATTCTTATAATGAAGATGGAGAAACCGGGGGAGACGATTGGTTGGTTTCTTCGCCGATTCATTTGGAAAAAGACAAAATCTATCGCTTAAAGTTTAAATTACAATCCTATGACGTAAGTTATCCCGAAAAGGTCGCCGTACATCTGGGTACAGGAGCTTCTGTCGCTGAACAGACGACCTTACTCGGCGACTATGAAGTCGAAAGCAATACATTCGTCGAATATAAAGTCATTCTCCCCGAAAGGTTGGAATCAGGGAATTATCACATTTCTTTCCATTGCCACTCTGAGCCGTACATGTTTATCCTTTATGTAACCGACGTCTTATTAGAAGAAGTCAGCGAAGGGGTCTTATCGGGTGTCGTAACAAACGGACAAACACCTTTGGAGGGTGTGGAAGTAACCATAAAAGACGCTGAAACGAAATGTACTACCGATAAAAAAGGGTTCTATGAATTTAAAGAACTGGAATCAGGGAACTATACATTGACGTTCAATAAAACAGGTTACCGCTATATCGAACAGAGCGATATAATCGTCGAAATGGGGGATACTGCGAAAATAAATACGACGTTGGAGGAACTGCCTACTTATTCCGTAAGCGGTAAAATAGTAAACAGTAAAAACAAACCTATCGGTCACGCGAAAGTATCGATAACCGGATATACCGATTACTCGACAGAATCCGGTCCCGACGGTACATTTATATTCCCACAAGTATATCAATCCAACCTATACGCACTAACCATCGAACGTTACGGGTTAAGCAACGATACACTGACTCTGAACGTAGAGAATAGTAATATCGTTTTAGACGACATCATACTAAAAGACAAGCCTCTGCCTCCCTATTCATTGCAAGCTGAAATTCAGGGAGAACAGGTAAAATTAGAGTGGAAAGAACCTATGGATACCCGTTTATTCCGTCACGATAACGGGATACATGGTGGAAGACTCGGAACAACAGGATCGACAGTAAAAAGCGTATATGGTTCGGTATTCAGAACACCAACCAAGCTAACCGGAATGACATGGTTCACAGAAAATTACCTTACCACCCATCGCACGGTCAATATTTTTGTGTTCGATTTAGATGCCGAAGGAGAGCCCACTTCGACCATCTTATACTCTCAAACGAATGTTCCCAACAAAGATATGGAATGGAGCAGTTTTGAATTCCCGGAACCGATAAATGCACCGAATGGATACATGTTGGCACTCAGCTATGAAGGCCACGTCGGATTAGGACTCGATACAGGCGAAGGTCCTGACTATCCGTTTACCGAAAAAACAAATTGTTTTTCAGAAGATTACACGACCGGAAAGTTCACTTATACGGAAGAACACGATATCAAACGTTCTCTGATGATTCGCGGTATCGGTATTCTGAGCGGTGAAGACGAATTACCGCCTGCCACGACAGATAAAAAATACCAAGTATGGAGACTAACCGCCGAACAGAAAGACACTCCGGAACAATGGGAATTATTAACTGCCGAAACAGTAGAAGCATATTCTTATACCGATACAAATTGGAGCTCCTTGAAACAAGGATTTTATCATTATGCAGTCAAAACCGTTTACAATAACGGAGAAATCGTTTCGCCGGCAGCATTCACGCAAGCGTTAACGAAAGATATGTACACTCGGGTCACCCTCAATATAAAAACGAACACTCCTACCAACGAAGCGAAAGGAGCCCAAGTAGTTCTGGCAAATATTGATGGAAACAGCGAACATATATACACCGGTACAACCGATGCTTCGGGTAAAATCGTCTTCTCCAATATATGGAAAGGGACTTACGATATAAACATTTCATTAAAAGGATTCAATAACTACACAGCCGAATCCGAAGACTTTTCCACTGAAAACAGTTACGAAAAATCTGGCTACATATTACAAGAATATATCGTCAATCCATTCAATCTCGAAGTGGTGAAAACCGACAATGAACAGGAGCGCATGTTCAAATGGAATGTGGCGGAACATCTTTTCGACGATTTCGAAACTCATACCGATTTTGTCATCAACTCGGCTGGAAACATAGGCTGGACTTATATCGACGGTGACGGTCAAGAAACTTATGGAATCGACGACGTAGACTACATCAATGCGACTCTTCCGAAAGCCTATATGATCTTTAACCCATACGCTACCGACCCCAACATCGCACTTTTCGATCCCAATATCAGACCTCGTAGCGGAGAAAAATACTTAGCTTCATTCCCTGCACGTCCGGGTGCGAACAATGACTTTATCATTTCTCCCGAACTGAACTTCAATCGAGACTTTATATTGAAGTTTTATGCCAAGAGTTATACGGAAGATTATGGTAAAGAGTTGATGAACGTAGGATATTCGGTCACCGGTAATGACGCAACCGATTTCATCTGGCTGAACGGAGAAAAACCGATAGAAGTTCCGATGGGAAATTGGACGGAATATAAATATACCATTCCTGCCGAAGCCAAATATATAACGATTAACTGCGTCTCCAATAATATTTTTGTCTTTATGGTCGACGATATATTCATCGGAGTAGAATTACCAGAAGGAGTCGATTTAAACAACATGAAAGAAAATATCTCTTTCGAAGTCTATTTAGATGGCGAAAAAATCAACACGACCCAACAGAGCAATTATCTGTTCTCCGGCCTGAATAAAGGTAAATATAAAGCAGGTGTGAAAGCTGTCTTTTCTTCGGTAACGACCCCTATGACAGAAATAGAGTTTGATGTGGAAGAAGGCAGCGGAATAGAAGAAAACCAATTAAACGGCAGAACGATTCACCCCAATCCGGCAAAAGAGACAGTAACAGTTTCCGGTGAATATGACTACTTGTCCATATTCGATATATCCGGCAAGGAAAAGGCTCGTTATTTTTACGGGGAAACAATAAACGTACGGAACCTGCCATCGGGTATCTACATCGTTAGAATCGTTTCCGGCAGCCAAACCGAGGTGACCAAATTGGTCGTGACTAAATAATAATTTTCTAATTATATTTCGAAGAATCCCGATACATTGTTATGTATCGGGATTCTTTTATTACGTTCGATATTATCATTAATTGTCAAAAACTTATTTCACTTTTTATCAAATGTAAAGTAAAAATAGGCGGGACTGGAATAACTTTGCACCGTTTTCAAATCAACCTCTTGATTTTATGACGAACTGGATTATTTTGATTGTAGCAGGATTCTTCGAATCGTGTTTTGCTTTTTGCTTAGGAAAAATGAAAGGAGTTGTAGGCCTCGAATATTACTTTTGGGGCATAGGTTTTCTAACTTGTCTGGCTCTAAGTATGATACTTCTGGCCAAAGCCATACAGACAATTCCTATCGGCACGGCCTACCCTGTATGGACAGGAATCGGCGCTGTCGGTACGGTGATAGTAGGCATCGTTTTTTTTCATGAACCTGCAACTTTCGGTCGACTGTTTTTCGTTACGACATTAATTGCATCAATCATAGGTCTGAAAATGGTTTAATTAGAAATAAATAGCAATATATGTTCAAAGAGATAATGGCTGTCACCGAACACAACAACCTTAAATCGATACAGACAAAAAAATAAATGAGAAATAAACTACAACCGTGTTCTTTACTATTCTCCGAGCTGTCGTTTTATCCACTCCATCACCACGGCCACGGCATAATGTTGTTCCTCATCGGTCAATTCTCGACCGGCCGGTATACGATGCCATTTTTCGAAACAACCTCGGCAACAACACCCGGTGGCATGTTGAGCTATAAACACGGGATGCCCGCGCATGGGAGTTTGTTTACCATCGTTGGGAATCACGGCCGGAGCCAATCGTTTACGAATAAAATCGGCGGCATGACGGGCAATCGTATCCACTCCTTTTTCTTTCAGATACACTATTTCCTTAGTCGTTAAACGAAATTTGCTGCGAAACCGGGACTGTGAAAGTCGTTCGAAAAGGTCTCCCCAATCATAGGAATTGGGTAAAGCCTCTGTTTTTTCGACAGAAGTCGATTCTGGGAATAACTCACCGCAGAAAAAATCGCTTCCTTTAACCTTCTTCATGAAACAAAAACGACAGATGTTGACCTACAAAATCATCTCCATTCCTACTTTTTGCGGTTTTAAACCACACTTTTCATAAAACGCCATAGCCGGTTCGTTGCAACACCACACATTTAAAGTGACATTGTAACACCCTTGTTCCTTAGCCAACCGAACCACCGCATCATAAATCACTTTACCCACACCATTGCCCCGTTGGCCTTCATCGACACACAAATCGTCGATATACAGAGTCTTTATGTCCGTGAGGATATGACTATCCCGATGTTGCTGAAAAATACAAAACGCATATCCCAAGACTCTATCTTTATCATCTGCCGCTACCAAAACCGGGGTATCGCAATCGGACATAATTTTTCTTAATTCTTCATCTGTATATTTTTTCTTCCCGGATTTAAATAAATCGGGGCGTCCTCGATGATGAATACTATTCACTTGAACCAAAAGTTTGTTTATCTGCTCTATATCCTTTTCTTCTGCAAACCTTATTATCATTGTGCTTATACTTTTTTCATTACGAAGATACTGATTCTTGAATATAAAGAGAAATGTCACCGCCCCCAAAAATCTATCTTTCTCCAATCTCATGGCACATATCACTCTGCGGAACAATCATCGAAGAATCAATAAAAAGGATATATTTCACTAATAATCAAACCAGTACAAATAAAAATTCATAAATATCAATCAAAATAAATACCCAAGAGCAAAGTATAATATATAGATTTTATCGAAAAACGATAATTATTTATTGATTTTCTTTTTGAATTAAAATTTTATATGTATGTTTGCACCATATTAAGAATGAAAGATAAACCAGTTACAATCCTTTTTATTCACAAAAAATCTATCTTTGTAAAAATAGAATGAAACAAACAATAAATAAAAACAAGGAACAATGAAAAAATTTTTCACCACGACATTCGCCTGCGTATTGGGTGTAATGATTGCAGGAATATTATTAACCTTATTGTCCATCGCCGCATTAACCGGAATGGCGGTTTCGACAGAAACCGAATACACAGCGAAACCAAACACTATCATGAAATTGGATTTAGGTATCGTTACCGACCGTAGCCAAGAAGATTTCATGAGCGTTTTGTTTGGGAATCAACAAAAAACAGACGGTCTTGACAACATCATTAAAGCTATAAAAACGGCCAAGACAAACCCGAACATTGCCGGCATATACATCGATGCTAACGGCTCTTCCCTCGGTGTTGCCACTCTCGACCGCATACACCGGGCTCTGAAAGATTTCAAAGAGAGCGATAAATTCATCTATGCTTATGCCGACGACTACACACAACGCGAATATCTACTGAGTGCGGTAGCCGACAGTGTCGTTCTAAATCCGGTAGGAGCTATCGATTTCAGAGGGCTGGCAAGTCAAATAATGTTTGTAAAAGGGCTTTACGATAAATTGGGTATCGAAGTCCAAGTCCTAAAAGTAGGAACATACAAATCGGCGGTAGAACCTTATATCAACACGCAAATGAGTGAAGCGAACCGCGAGCAGACGATGGCCTACATGACTCCTATTTGGAATCATCTTCTCGAACAACTTTCGCAAGACCGAGACATATCGGTGGACCAGCTGAACAATTTGGCCGACACTCTATTGGTGACAGTAGATGCCAAAGAATTAATTGCCAAAGGATTGGTCGATACGTTAATGTACCGTCCTCAAATGAACGAATTTCTGAAAGCCAAAGTGGGAATAGATAAAGACGATGATTTAATCTTCGCATCAATCAACGAAGTAGCATCAATCAAGCAAGCCCCAAATAAAGCCAAAGACGAAATTGCTATCGTCTATGCCGAGGGAGGCATCGATATGGGTGAAACTAACGGAGTGAACACCGCCAAGCTGGTCAAAGATTTAACCAAAATACAAAACGATAAAAACGTAAAAGCAGTTGTTCTCCGGGTTAATTCTCCGGGTGGAAGTGCTTATGGTTCGGAACAAGTATGGGCTGCTATCGAAGCTATTAAAGCTGCCGGAAAACCAGTAGCCGTATCGATGGGCGATGTCGCTGCATCGGGTGGATATTACATCTCTTGCAATGCCGACCGTATTTTTGCAAATCCCACTACATTGACAGGCTCGATCGGCATTTATGGCCTAATCCCTAACTATAAAGGTTTATTGACTGGTAAATTAGGACTTACATTCGACGGCGTACAAACCAATAAATATGGTAATTTCCCCTCGGTAAGCCGGGCTATGACAACCGATGAACATCGGCAAATGCAACAATACATAGAACGAGGCTACGAATTATTCACCACTCGTTGCGCCGAAGGCCGTGGCATGAGTATCGAGGCGATCAAAAAAATCGCCGAAGGTCGTGTGTGGGACGGTGCAACAGCCCTCGAAATAGGTCTGGTCGATGAATTGGGAGATTTGGATGCTGCTATCGAATGGGTTGCTCAAAAAGCCAAACTCGACAAATATAAAACAAGTGCTTATCCAAAACAAAAAACGGCTATGGAACAATTAATGGACGAGCTGGGAATGAATGTTCGCTCAAAAATAGCCGCTTCTTATTTAGGTGAAAATTATAAATATTTCAAAGCGTTGGAGCAATGCCAAAATATAGATCCCGTACAATACCGTATGGAAGACATTGAGCTCTACTAAGTCTTATGTACGGAAAATCGGTTAAGATAAACCATTGGCTCATTCCGGTCAGTTGGCTATATGGACTCGGAGTAGAGATTAGAAACAAACTCTTCGACTGGGGCATTCTCCCGGCCGAAGAGTTTGACATACCCGTCATATCAGTAGGTAACCTTGCCGTAGGAGGAACAGGCAAAACGCCTCACATCGAATACTTGATCGAATTACTCGGTCATAAATATCATATTGCCGTACTCAGCAGAGGATACAAACGGAAAAGTAGAGGATTCATATTGGCCGATGACAAGTCTACCGCCCGTGAAATAGGAGACGAACCTTACCAGATAAAAAGAAAATACCCCAATATAACCGTCGCGGTAGATGCCAATCGCCGTCGAGGTATCAAACAATTAAAAAAACAAATACCCGACATCGATGTGATTCTACTCGACGATGCTTTCCAACATCGCTATGTTACGCCGTTGTCCTCGATAGTACTGACCGACTACAATAGAGCTTTACATCTCGACAAACTATTACCGGCGGGACGGTTACGTGAATCTCGACACGAATTGTCGAGAGCCAATATGGTCATCGTAACCAAGTGTCCAATAGACATGAAACCTATTGAATATAATATTATATCTCGTTGGTTACACCTGTTTCCCTACCAAAATCTATATTTTTCGACTCTTTCTTACGGTCATCTGCAAGCAGTATTCCCCGATACTGCCATAGGAGAAATATCGCTGAAAGATATATCGAAAAAAGACGGATTGATGGTAGTAACCGGAATCGCCAACCCGGCTCCCATGCTGCAATACATCTCTCATTTTCACGACCTGCGAGAAAAGTTACTTTATCCCGATCATCATAACTTTACTTCGAACGATCTGAACGATATAACGACACGGTTTTTGGCCTTGAAAGGAGAGAAAAAATACATCATCACCACAGAAAAAGATGCAGCGAGACTACGATCGGTCCCATTCGATGACGCAATAAAAAAAGCGCTCTATTTTCTTCCGATACATGTTCGTTTCATGCAACATACCGGAACATCATTCGATGAAAAAATTTCAGACATAATCTATAAGAACCGCAGATCGAAACAAGTAAAAAAATAACTTCGAAGCTGTATCGAGTTTTTTATGTCAGATTAAGATCATCGCACAAAATATCTATCTACAAAAATTAAAACAGCTTCTTAAAACTCCACGGTAATTCCCAATGTCGGCAAAATCACTCCGCTTTGTTGGGCGATGTATTTCATGCGATACCGTTCTGTCCCGTCATTATCCACATATTTTTCTCCCGTGCTTATCAATACCGGAGGATTATCGTATTTAAAATTCAGCACATTCTGTAAATCTACATAAAATCCCAACATCACACCTTTGAAATAAAACGACTTATCTACTCTGATATCAGCCTCATAGAAAGTCTTCAAACGTCCCGTATTATACCGGTCATAATCATAATAAGGTCTAGCCGTGGCATCCCACGCCGGAACAAGAGACGAAGTATACTCATCATAAGGAGTATATGGAGCCCCTCCCATCAACCTGAATTTCAATCCTATATCCCAATTTTTAGGTAACTTATACGTCCCGGACAAAGTAAAAAGATGACGATAATCCCATGCCGACGGTATATAAATCCCGGTTGCCGGATCCTCGAACTGACTACGATACCATGTATAAGAAGCCAATGCCGTAAACCGTCCCATACCAAACCAACGGAGCATCACTTCCAAACCATAGGCTCTGCCTCGTGCAGTCGAACTTGCCGCCTCATTCCCCGACACACCATAGTCCGTCCCCTTACAAGCCAATGGAATACTATCCCTTAGAGACAACGGTGAATGAGTATATTTTTTATAAAACCCTTCAACCGTCAAACGTGCCCACTTGTTGATATAATACTCCACTCCAACAACAGCTTGGTCGGAACAAACATATTTCAATCTCGATTTATTTATCAAAACATTATCCTCTTGATACCCCATTGTCGTATATGCCGGTAGCTGATAAAACCGGCCTATGCTACCATTCAAAAAGAAATTCCCTATCACATTATACGAAAGCGACAATCGGGGAGAAAATTGCTTGAAAGGATTATCCGTCAAAGAAGAATAATTACAAGCATCGAGACGAAATCCAAATGAAGCCGAAAAACGATCGTCGGCCGACTTATATCCAGAAGTTACGAAGATACCCCATTTAAACAGACCCAAATCCGTTTTATATCTTATTTCCTTAGGGATATCGGTAAATGCACGTTGAAACGTATTATTCCTATAAACAGCATAATCGACATTAAATCCAGCGGTCAAATCAAACAGCCCCACCAATGACCTGTTCTCGAACCTCAAATGATTTTCAATCTCGTCCGATTTAAGCCTCAAAGTCAGATTATCGGTAGAAGATTCATCATTATCCCTATACTTAATATTACTGTTATTCATAAAACTACGGCTCAACACGACCGTCTGTGTATGATTGCCCGAATAATGCTTATAGACTGCACCCAGAGTATAGGTATTCTGTTTAATGGTAGGCAAATAGTTCAACAGATATTGTTTCGATTCATCTTCGGGATCCGTTTCCGTGTTCAACTTCATATCGTCTATCGCGCCCAATCCCAAAACCGTAAGCTCATGTTCCTGTGAAAAACGGGTCTTTACCTTGAACTGAGCGTCGGTATAACGGGGCAAAAACGGCATATCGAGCAAGGAAAACAGTAGTTGCAAATAAGACTGCCTTACTGAAACGATATAAGTCGTCTTATTCCCAATATGTCCTTTCGAGGTCAAAGCCAACTCCGAAGCTCCGACGGTTCCTTTAAAAGTATATTTATCGGGAGTACCGTCGAGAAGTTTAAAATCGAATACAGAACTTAAAGCATTTCCTCGACTTACAGGAAAAGCCCCCGTATAGAAATTGACCTCACGGATAAGATCGGCATCGATAATCCCAACTGGCCCCCCCGATGCACCTTGTGTGCTGAAATGGTTGATATTAGGTATCTCTACCCCGTCTAAGAAAAACTTATTTTCCGAAGGACCTCCACCCCTTATCATCAAATCATTCCTGTACCCGTTTCCCACAGCCGAAGCCACACCGGGAAAAGAATTTACGACTTTCGAAATATCCCGGTTTGCGCCCGGACTTTTTTCTATCTCCTGCAAGCCGATAATCCTCATACTTACCGGACTTTCTACCGTTTTCCGGAAAGGAGAGGGGGTGACCACTATTGCTGATAGCATATTTTCATCTTCTTCTATCTCTATCTCGATGAAAGGCGTAGAGGCGGAAACCAAATACTCGGAGGTCACTGCGCTTTTATAACCTATCAGTGTTGCTTCGAAGCGATAAATGCCAGGGGGTATCTGTTCTATACGAAATATGCCTAGAGAATCTGTCGATGCTCCTTTACCGGGAATACCTGCAACCACAACGTTGACATAAGCCACCGGTTGGCGTGATTGTTTATCAATAACTTTTCCGCGTACGGAGTAGTTGACCGCAGCAGCGTAGATACAAACATTGCACAGTAGCAGTGAAAGTGTCAGTAGAATATGTTTGCTCGTTATCATATATGCAAATATAGATATTATTGATATATAATAAGTGAAACAGGGACATAAAAAAACTGTTCGGAAATCATCCCGAACAGTTTTCATTTCTTTGTTAAGTTGTAAGATTAATATCTTCCACCGCGATCTCCGCCGCCATAGCCACCGCCACGATTGCCGCCGCCGTAGCCACCGCCACGATTGCCGCCGCCATAGCCACCACCACGGTTGCCACCGCCGCCATAGCCACCACCACGGTTACCACCTGCAGGTCTTTCTGTTCTGGGGCGAGCTACGCTAATAGCGATGTTCTTGCCTTCGAATTCTGTTTCGTTAAGAGCGTCAATAGCCTTCTGACCTTCTTCATCATTCGGCATTTCTACGAAGCCGAAACCGCGTGAACGTCCCGTCTCTCTGTCGTTAATAATGTAGGCTGAAGTTACTTCGCCATACTGTGAAAATAATTCCTGTAAGCTGTCACTGTTTGTGTTCCAGCTTAGGTTTGCAACATAAATGTTCATTTCTTTTTGTAAGTTAAAATTGTTATTTATTAATGATTGAGATCCGCACGGCGTTCATACCTCGCGTACCACGTTCAATTTCAAATGTTACGTTATCCCCTTCGGTTATCCCTTCGGGAGCGGAAGTAACGTGGAAAAAATATTTCTCACCACTTCCTAAATCTTTAATAAAACCATAACCTCTGGACACATTAAAATGTTCAATACGTCCGTTTAATGGCAGAACTTCTTCTGCTTCACCTTTTTTCGGAATTGATATTTCTATTTCAGAAGCATCTATTTCTTCTTTAGGCTTTACACCTTCTGGTGTGGAGTGAAGAATACCGTTTTCGTCCACATAAGCCAGCATCTCTTCGAAGCTACGGCTACCGCTGCTCAAGCGTTCTTCTTTTCTCTTTTGTTTTTCTTCTCGCTTACTCTGTTTCGCTTTTTCTCTGTCTCTTTTACTTGATGTTACTCTTTTTACTGCCATTCTTTAATTATTATATATTATGCAGTTTATATACTGCACTTAGTTTTTCTGACTAATGGCTGCACCTAATCCGTTCAGGATCCATACAACAATTTAATCTTGTGATGAACAAAGGAGCTGATTATGAGGTCATTTTGGGATGGAATAATTTGCGGAATACCGCAAAAGCAAACATGCACAAAGAAGATTTCAGAATAAACCCTATTGTTTATGCTACAAAGATACAGATAAAAATGAGCTATCCATTCGTTTTTTAAATTATTTAAAGCGGTAGCTACTTATTTTTTTATGTACATTTGTGCTTCTTAATATAAACACATAGCAAAAATGAAGAAGATTTTATTGTTAGGTTCCGGTGAACTGGGCAAAGAGTTTGTTATTTCTGCCCAACGAAAAGGTCAATATATTATTGCCTGCCATATATAGTTATGTATCTACTTTCCAT